>Ga0209608_1001553_pt1 | contig 18557 bp, 18 predicted proteins | sample AD_UKC130_MetaG_FD_184428 | JGI IMG/M metagenome (GOLD analysis project Ga0209608, IMG submission 184428) | Active sludge microbial communities of municipal wastewater-treating anaerobic digesters from Canada - AD_UKC130_MetaG (SPAdes) (version 2) | ecosystem: Engineered > Bioreactor > Anaerobic... | reverse complement strand
TTTAGCATGAGGCCATCGTTTTGTCAAACAGATTTTCATACATTCTTATTCGAAGCAACGATTCACCCCACTGTTCCGTACAATCAGGTGCTCCCCATTACCAAAAGGATCGTATCCAAAGGTTATTATGTTCTCTATAAAGGAATCGACCCGGCCGGTTATGGTGTAACGGATATCAAAATTCTCAACGCAAAGATGGATCAATTCGCCCAGGTGGTAGGCAAATTAAATTTGGAATACCCGCCCCATACCTTCTCCCGGTTCAAACGATCGAAAAATAACCGGCCTTGACTTAAACTAAATCAAAAACCAGCTAGTAAGCTGGTTTTTTGATTCAACCCTTCAGGGTAACCGGTTCCCCAGTGAACGAGTAGAACGTGGCCGTAATATCTTTTAAGTAAAGCACTTCCGTATTGTCATCGGTTGCCGAATACCGACCTTTCAATTGCGGATAAGCATCCAACATATGGGCTTTGGCCTCCACACGATCGTCCCGCACGGCAGTGGCTGCCATCCGAAGCCATCTCTCCCCGTCGAAGGCGCAGATCTCGATTTTCGGATTTTTCTGCATCTGCTTGGAGACATCCTTGACCTTGCCCGTCTGGATATACAACTTGTCCTCAAACCAGTCAATGGTCCCAAAAGGCCGCACCCGGGGCTGATCCCCTTCGACGGTGGCTAAATAGTAAGTTTGGCATTTTTTCAGAAATTCATAAACTTCGCGCATGGTGAATCCTCCTTTAGTTATGAATCTTTTATATAATTCTAAAAACTAGTCTATACTAAGAGAAAAGCTTCCGGGAACATCGGTTTATATCATAAAAATTATTATGGATTTTCGAGATAAATATGCTTAAAACCTCTTCTTTTATCAATACAGACTAACATTTTTGTCATTTGAATCCCGTTTCTCCTGGAGTTTTTTGTTTAGCATTAATTCACCTTGATACACTCGCAAAACATGAAAATCACACCTCAAAACACATAATAAATCACATAAAAAACACTTAAAAGATTTATCAATTAATCTATTAAGTGTTTTTATTAGTTCGTATATTACGAATCATAACTTATAAACGTCAAATTAATATTTTTGTCTAAACCACAAATAACTTAACCAATAAAGTACTAACTGTACACAAATAGTATATCCAATTATTGTACTTGCTTGATTATACTCCAATACTCTTAAAGCTATCGTTGAAATTAATGCAATTAGTATAAAATAATAAAACGCCATGCTTCGTGCTTTTTCTGCTATAAATTTATTTCTTTCATCACTATTTTGAATATTTATTTTTTCAGCATACTTATTATCATTTTGATAACGATATAATTGAATTAATCTTATTGTTGATAAAACAACAAACCCAATTCCCATGCCACTCCAGAATGTGTCCATAAAATTAAAAACCTCCGATGAAATAAACAGGATTACACCGATAATTCCGAATAAAGTGTACTCAATTGTTCTGCTTTTTATTTTATTCATTTTAAATCCTCCTCATAAATGAAAATTTCTTCTATTGGCATTGAAAAATATTTTGCTATTTTAAACGCAAGTAAAATAGATGGATTATACCGGCCATTTTCCAATGAACTAATCGTTTGTCGAGATACAGATAAAGCTTTTGCCAAATCTTCTTGACTCATTCCCTTTTTATTTCTTATTTCTTCCAAACGATTCTTCAATATTTTCACCTCCCTGTATGGAAAGCATACTTTACATAGAACTTACAAATATAACATGCCTTGGATTTGCATGTTGTGTAAAGTTTACTTTACATGAATGATAACATGTATTATGCCTTATGTCAAGTATGCTTTACAAAGCTATTTGTTAGTAAGGATAGCATTGTTCTCAGAAATAATAACTAACCCTCTTTTTAAGGCCTAATATATTCATTGTTAATCCCTACTCTTGAAACAAAGATATTACCCACATCCATATATCTGTTTCTACGCTTGCAAGAAAGCCTCGTTAATGCAATACAAAAGAAAAACCCAGCCTGCTCAGGCTGGGTTTAATAAAACCAATTATACTCATTACGGTATTACTGATTCCATTTTCAACAGAACCTTTTGATTCAACCCTTCACAAGCACTGGCCTTTGATAAAAAAGGGCGCATTCATTTCTTTCAGACAAAGGACTTCAGTATTTCCAACCCTCGCCGGGTTCGACTTGTAATAGGCATCAAGCATATGGGCTTTAGCTTTTACCCGATCATCCTGCACATCGCTGCCACCTGAAGCCATTTTTCCGCCAGCGCAGAGTTCGATCTTGGGGTTTTGCTTCATCTGCTTGGATACATTCTTAACCTTACCCGTTTAGATATATAGCTTATCCTCAAACCAGTTGAGGTTTCCAAAAGGCCGCACCCGGAGTTAGTCCCCTTCAACGGTGGTTAGGTAATAGGTTTAGCATTTCTTCAGAAGTCATAGGCTTCGTGCATGATGAGACCTTCCTTATACTTATTATCTATCAAAGTAAATTATAACCTCTTTTGGTTTGAAAAGAAGGAATTCCAAATTTTGCTCAAGCTTGAATAGTCCAATAGTTGTTGTTTAAACAAATTAGCAGAAATAACAAACTTAAAAGGCCACTTACTATAAAATACATCAGTATCCTATTAGGTATATATACCTAATAGGATAGCTATTTATTTCTTAGCATTTTACCTTATTTTACAGGTAAAATCAGTTTAGCAAATGGATTTCCAATGTCAATTATCTATAGTATATATACTATAGATAACTAATATTTAATTAGCCATTTTATGCCTTGAAAGCCTTGTGCCGTTTTGATAAAATTAAATTTGAAAACAGTAGTTTGTATAAGTATATATACTTATACAAACCGTTTGGAGGGAAACAATATGGGACGACCTAGCAGAACCGAAATAATGCAATATGCAAAACCATTAATAGTAGATTATTTCTCAAATGCAATTCAAACAATTTATTCAGAAAATGATATTAGTGAAATACTTCGAGAAAACAAAAAAGAGTGGCGGTTATCAACAGTTACCACCACTACTGATTTTATCAAATTTCTGGTCAACAAAAAAATTTTGACTCCCATAAAAATATCAAATCCAAAAGGAACTACTTTTTTTAAATATATTTTTAAAAATGCATCCCCTTTCGAAATTGCTCTCTCATTGAGCAAAGGAGCTTATATTAGCCATTATTCTGCTATGTTCTTACATCATTTAACTGATAATATTCCCAAAAAAATTTATATTAATAAAGAACAGGTTAACCGAGCGCACACTATTACCAAGCAAGAGTTAATTCAGGAAAACATAGATAAAGCTTTCGCAAAATCTATGCGTATTACTAATAATATTTTTAGCTTTGAGAACTATCAAGTCTATTTACTAAATGGCAAGAACGTCAATAAATTAGGTGTAATAGATTTCGATTTAGATGGTAAAGTAATACCAGTGACTAGTATAGAACGTACTTTAATTGATATTACAGTTCGTCCCAGTTATGCTGGCGGTGTTCAAGAAGTATTAAACGCTTTTGCAGCAGCAAAAGGAAGATTTTCAGTTAACAGATTAATTGCTTTATTGAAAAAAATGAATTTTACTTATCCATATCATCAAGCTATTGGCTTTTATTTGGAAAAGGCAGGTTATGAACCAAAATTAATTGATTTAGTAAAACGAATAGAAATCAAATATAAATTTTACCTTACTTATGGCATGAAAGAAACAGATTTCTCTCAAAACTGGCAAATATATGTGCCTAAAGGCTTTTAACATGGGAATATAAGCATTCATTTAATTTCTCGACAATCTTACAAGTAAATTCATAATAGAAATCATACTCCTTTACTTCCCTTATACTCACTGTATCTCTTACCGCATTAAAGCTATCCCTATGAAATTCTTTAATATCTGGATCCTTGATACGATTTAAAAGCCTTAAATCAACTTTTTTAATTTCAAAAATTTCTTTAAGGAGTTCCAGGTTTTTTGGCGAATAAAGGTCTAGCGTCTCTCCCCAATGTTGAAATATTGTATATATATCAAAAAAGTCTCTAGCCCTCGGCGTGGGAGTGATAGTTTCAATCTGTTGCCGATATTCCTCCATTTGTTGGCATATGGCTCTTAATTTTTCGTATATTATCATAGTAGGTGTATAAACATAAATTAATATTCCATCTAACTCTATAGCTTCTTTTTCTTTACAAACCTCATATTTACTTATGTCCACTTTGAAAACCCGATGGTTCTTTGAATTAACTATAATCGCTTCCCGCCGCATTGCCTCCAAATTATTCCGAAGTACATCACGTCGTTCATTATTAATCAACTTAAAATTTAGTCGATAACCCCCCCAAAAAGCGTTTTCCTCCCGCATGTTTTTCCGCATAGGTCGAGGCTGGAGTTCTATATCAAATACAGTGATCTTCTCTTCTGCAAAAGTTGTTACAAGGGCGTTTTCTATTTTTCTCTTTATTTCATCGATATCAGTAAAATCTTCAGCCATCGAAATATCAATATCGATTGATGCTCTATCATTAACTGAATAAGCAATATTTAATGCATTTCCACCCTTTAAAACAAAGATATCCATTAAATCATCATCTGAAAAAAGTGCTTTTATAACAAGACGCCGATAATTATCCAACTCAGCCATAAGATACTCCTTTAAATTAAACCTATGAATTTCTTATTATAATCACCACATCAAACTCAACAAAAGATCAATTTTTCAAATTATCTTAACCTGATCGTTTTCACCTAAATAGTTCGTTTTTTTCCATATTAATCCTTCAGTAATTTTATCTTATATTATTTAACCAAGAAACTAAACACTTTAATAGATACATACCCGTTACAGAAAAAACCAGCGCCCAAAAGACGCTGGCAACTTCACACCCATATAATGTTTATTCTCAAACCCCCGCTTTAATCCGTTGCGCCAGTTCACAAAACCTTGGTAAAGTGGCCTGGTAAAACTCCCGGTATGCCGGGCAAAAATAGTTCTCCCCGGTAATTGCGCCATCTATCGGTTCATAGTGGCGGCGGCAGCCGCCCCGGCAAACGCCGAAGTATTCGCACTCCCGGCATTGCAGAGCAATAGCATGGGACACCTCTGTAAATGCTTGGGCCTTCTCACCCTGGAGCAATTCCGCTATATCCTGTTCAAGAATGCTGCCGGTCTTCCACTGGTCGATAACGTAAAAATCACAGGGATACACCGAACCATCCGCCTCGATAATCATATTCGCTGTACAATAGCCGTTCATATCACAAGATTCCGGCCGCATCCCCAGGAGAATCTGCAGGATATTGTCAAACATCCGGATACTGATTCTTCTGCCCTTTTGGATATCCCGATACCATAGATCAAATAACCTTTTCAAACAATCGCCATACACTTGCGGCGTCAGCGAATACGGATTTTGGCCGGGTTCTTCCCCCAGGCCGTCCAGACAGGGAATAAATTGTAAATAGCTAAAACCCTGTTTCATAAAGAAATTGTAGACTTGTTCAATATGGCGGGCGACCAATTTGCTAACTACGCTTAAAATGTTATATTCCACGTGATACTGATTGAATAAATGCACCGTCTTCATCACCTGGTTGTAACTGCCTTTGTCCCGGAAATCAATCCGGTTCAGGTCATGAATCTCTTTAGGCCCGTCCAGGGAAAGACCGACTAAAAATTGATTCTCTGCAAAAAACCGGGCCCACTCCGCATCAATCAGTATCCCGTTGGTCTGAATGGCATTCCCGATTCGCAATCCCTTACGATTATATTTTGCTTCCAATTCCATCAGCCGGCGGTAAAAATCCAACCCGGCAATGGTCGGTTCGCCACCCTGAAAAGCGAAGCCTACATATGAATCCCCATACTCCAAGGCTTTCCGGACAATAACGTCCAACGTTTCTTCAGTCATTATCCCGTAATTTTGTTGGATCCGTTTCTCCGCCACATCAGTGTAAAAGCAGTACCGACAACGTAAGTTACAGGCACCAGAAACTGGTTTAATTAAAATATTCAGCGGTGGCATATTCATTCCCCACTTTGCAAAATAGTCCAGTCTATAAAAAAATCGCCGCTCAGTTACCTCAATTTGGAAAATTCACCTGATTAACTTCATGGTGTACTTATTAAGCCAACAATGCCTTTGCCTTTTGAAACGCTTGATGCGTCGAAGCATACACCTTTTCCTCAGCCAGAAAGACATTTTCCTCCCCGACCATGGCGGTGATCCCTAATTTATCAAGAAACTTCTTCATAGCCGGTTCCACGCCGCAAAGCAGAACCCTTTTTCCTCTTTTTTGAAGAGTACTAATAAAATTCTCCACGACTTCAAAAGCTGAGACATCAACCACATTAATCCGTTTCATCCGCAAGATGCAGATTGCGGTATAGGGATCATCAAGGACCTTGTGAAGTTTTCCTTCCAGATCCGCAGCAGAACCAAAGTACAAATCGCCCTCAATATGGACTAGCGTTACCCCGTTAGGTTCTTTGCCAGGCAGTTCATCACGAATTGGAAACTCTTTAAAGGAAGCCTGTCCGTCCGGTTTTAACAGTTTAACCTTAATCTCGCCGGTTTTCAAAAGATGTACAATAACCGAAACAACGATCCCCATTAAAATCGCCTGTTCCAAATCAGGCATTACAATCGTGGCAACGATGGTTACCATCATGACCACCATATCGTAACGGCTGGACTTAACAATCTTTTGGATGGCATGTTTGTTCACCATACCATAAGCCACCATAATGATAACTCCGGCCAGGCTGGCATTGGGAATGTATTTGGCATAAGGCCCGAAAAATACGAGCATGATGGCAACGATGATTCCCGATAAGATCCCGGCAAGCTTAGTCCTGGCCCCGGCATCATAGTTAATCGCTGATCGAGTGAATGACCCGGACGCAGGAAAACAGTGGAAGAAAGCAGCGATCATATTGGATATTCCCTGTCCTAAAAACTCCTGATTGGGGTTGATGCGTTGTTCAGAGGAGAGGGCAATCGATTTAGAAATGGAGATGGCCTCGACCAAGCCGACGATAGCGATTGCTATCGCCCCGCCCAGTAAATCAAAGATCCGTCCAACGGAAAAGGCCTGAGGCAACTGAAACTGGGGGAGATGATTGGGGATATCCCCGACCAGTTTTACACCGTGGGCCCCCAGATCGAAACATGCTACTAAAAATGCGCTGGTAATTAACCCGATTAAGGAACCGGGGATGTTTTTATTAATCTTCTTACAGACTAAAATAATAGCTATGGTCAAGCCTCCCAAACCGAGGGCAAAAAGATTGGTCTGTCCGATGGCGGCTAATGTCTGCCAAACCTTTACGTACAAAGGATAATATCCCTTAGGAAGGCTTATCCCAAAAAACTGATTTAACTGCCCTAAAGCAATGATGATTCCGGCTCCGGCGGTGAAGCCGACAATTACCGAATGGGAAACAAAATTAATAATTTTACCGACACGCAAGATTCCCAGCATCAATTGGATGAACCCGACTAGGAACGTTAAAAGAAACAACATCGTCAAAAAATCGCTGTCCGTAAAATTCTTCACCTGACTGGCAATCATCAAGGCAATCGCATTGGTAGGGCCGGTAACCAAATGGTCGGAGCTCCCGAAAACCGACCCAATGATTGCAGCCACGATCGCAGTGTATAACCCGTAGACCGGATCCACACCGGCAATCAGGGCATAGGCCATCGATTGCGGCAAAGCGACGATGGCCACCGTCAATCCAGCCATCACATCAAACTTAAGAAATTCCTTTTTGTAATTTTTCATGTCAGCAAAAAAAGGAATTTTGTGAAGCAACTCCATGATGATTACCTCTTTTTTTATGTAGTTTTGATGTTTCAATACACAAGACCACGGTTCCCGTACAGAAAACCCTGGCCCTGCTAAAAACTGAGCTTATCTGCTTCTTTATTTGCAATCGAGCTTCAATCTTATATCACATAATTCCTGTCGATATCACCCTGCCACTCTTCGATCCCTTGATAATTTGTAGCTCTTACCCAAGCTCTGAGAATTTGGAGATGCTTCAGAAAATTATCCCTGCTTTCAATGATCGCTTCCACATCCCAATACCGTTTTAATTCCTCACTAAGAGAACTTATGATGTCTTTATATGTGTCATCCCGGCCAAGATCCCGTTTCTCCGTCGGGTCCTGTGATAGGTCGAAAAGCTGCGGAAAGTCATAACCGTGATGCAGGATAAGCTTCCAATTGCTTTTCCTAATCATGGCCGACGGGTTATCGCCTTTGATATCGGCCAGCTGCCCGATGACACTTCTCTGGTCGTCGATAGTTTCCTCGCCTTGAAGAACCGGCAACAGGCTCATCCCCTGCATTTGAGGAAGCTTCTCGCCGCTACACAGATCGATAAAGGTCGGAGCGATATCCAGAAGACTGGTTAGCCCATTGACTCTCATGCCGTCAACGAACTGGCCTGGACTGCTAAAAATCACCGGCACCCGGGCCGATCCTTCATAGAAATTACTCTTCCAGAACAGGCCGTTTTCGCCTAGACTGTCTCCGTGGTCCGAAGCATAAATGATCACTGTATTTTCGAGACCTAGCGTATTTTCAATTTCATCAATGATTTTGCCAATCAGCCTGTCCAAGTACTCTACCATTCCATAATACGCAGCCCGGACTCTTCTCATCTCTGTTACGGTTACATTTTCGACCCCTCTATTGGCGTACCACCGTTGGATAGCAGGATGCACACTATGTCTAAACTCATCCACATCTTCCGCCTCAGGTAGGATCGCATCATAGTAATCAAACAGTTCCTTAGGGCAGACATACTGGCAATGAGGACCATAAAACCCGACTGTCATAAACAAAGGCCTTGGATCCTTGCGGTTACGGATATGCTCGATAGCGGCATTGGCAACATCCTCATCAAATTGCAATACGCTTGAATAACCTGCACCGGACAGATCAATGGCTACTTTGCTTTGATCGGGTGTACCCTTGAGATTCCCATAAATGGGATTACTCTTTCCCGGATAGTTTCGGGTCACATCGCCGACCAATCTCTTCTCAAAACCATGTCTTTGATCAGGGCCGATAAAATGCATTCTCCCCGCAAGTACGCTTTCATACCCTGCTGCGCTGATGGAGTGTACAAAGGTCACCCGATCGGACGGAAGGGCCTGCATATTATTGAAAACCCCGTTCTGGCTTGGAAGAAGCCCCGACAGCAACGATGCTCTGCTCGGTACACAAAGCGGGGAATTACAGTAGCAATTATCCAAAACTACGCCGGTAGCAGCCAGTTTGTCAAGGTTCGGCGTCCGGACATATTGATCCCCGGCAAATCCGGCAATCGCCGCATTATGCTGGTCTGAAAGCAAAAATATGACATGTTTTCTATCCAACGCTTCCACCACCAGGTTCACTAATTAATTATCGAAAGGCAAACCGAGTCGTTCATACTGTTCTTGAGGGGCTTCGTTTTCTTTCATCAGACGGATCAAATTTTTGATCATTCGTTCTTCAACTTCCGGATCTTCAACCGGCTTTAATTGCCCATAATCATTGGCAATGTCAAACAGTTCAGTTTTAAATCTGTATTTTTTCGTGTCCACTTGATTTTGAGGTTTTCCGGGAATTTTTAATACCTTACATCCCTTGGTGAAGGAGAAAGGCCCTGCCAGGCTTATATCCTGCAATTCGGATACATCAAATGTTTTCCCCAGATGGGTGGGCATCAGGGTATATTCATATAACGGTTTGTTTTCCTCATTTGCCGGCCCACGCATGTACACGTAGCGGCCATCGGTAATATTGACCTGCGCGCCATAGATCCCAAAGAGGACATAGTCATGGACAGGTTTATCAAAAGCAATGGTATCCTTTAAGGATTTACCCTGCATATCCTTGGTTGGCTCCAACCCGAAGTACTCTAAAATCGTCGGTACAAAATCGATAAATTGAACAATCGAATTCCTGCGCTCATTCTTAATACCGCATCTGGGATCCCAAATAAACAGCGGCGTATGTGCGGTGATGTTATACCAGGGCATAACGTTTTTCCCCCACCAGCCATGATCGGCAAGCGAGAATCCATGGTCGGTGCAGACAATCAGCAAGGTGTCCTTCCACAAATCCAATTCATCCATGGTGTCTAAAAAGCGGCCCAGATTTTCATCGCACATGCTAACAAGCGCCGCATATTCCTTCCGTAGATGCTCGATTTCCTCCTCGTTCTCCACCGTTCGCGTATAATTGGGCCAATCGAAGAAGCCGCCTTGATAATCGTGCGCATACAGTTTCCTGAATTTTTCAGGCGCAAAAAAGGGCTCGTGGGGATCGAAGGTTTCGATCTGTAAGAACCAATTGTCCGCTTGGCTGTTTTTCCTCATAAACTCGATGCCCTGGTCGAAGGTTTTCGTCTGCGGAAAATCTTCAATCTCCTTTATATACTGGCGGTTTACCCAATCCTGTCTTGATTTTGAAAATCCCGGCCTTACAAATTGAGCCTCATGTAATTCAGGCACCGGCGGATACTCGACTTCCCCTTTCCACGGGTCCCCTTCCTGGCCGCGGTTGAACTCCCAGGAAGTAAACCGTGTATGATAGGTCGCTCCGCCTTCCTGGAAGTAGTGGAAATGGTCTGTGACCAGATGTGTATAGATCCCGTTTTTGCTTAACATTTCAGGCATGGAATCATCAAAAGGTTCGATCGGCCCCCAACTGCGATGCAGAAAATTATATCTTCCGGTATGTAATTCTCTTCGTGCAGGCATACAAGGCATACTGCCTACAAAGGAGTTATCAAAGGTCACTGTTTTTTCAGCCAGTCTTTGAAAATTGGGCGCATGGACCCAATCACAGCCATAAGGAGGTAAATAGTTTCGATTTAAAGAATCAAACATGAGCAAAATAGCCTTCACTGACAATACCTCTCTTTACGATAGATTCTTTTTCATTTTTATCCAATTTCAATCCATTAAAACCTTAGCTTTTTGTAAATTATTTTTACTAATTAAAATATAACATAAACTGCCTGGGTTTTCAATCGATTTTGTAAATTTCATTTACAAAATCGATTTTTTTGAGTCGAACAAAATATACTGAATTGACACAAATAAAAAATGCATAAATCTCCGCCTCAGCGTCAATTTATGCATTCATTAAAATATCAAAGCTCACGAATTATAAGATCAATTATTCTTCACTTTCAGCATCACTTAAGATGCTAATTAACTTATCCCGGACGATCGCAATTCCACCATAAGCAACGCCCAGCTCTCCCAAACTCGAACAACATATATCCAAATGCCTGCAATAATGCTCCGGCAACATCTTAGCAATATCCGCCTTCAGTTCTTGAAGCATTGAGTCATTGATGATCAACCCTAGATAACCGCCAATACAGACGCGCGTAGGATTAAAGGCATTTATCATATTGACGATACCGATCTCCAAATACTCCAGCATTTCATGGATTGCCGCCATGACAACCGGTTCTTTATGCTTAACCCTTTCCAAAATTTCATCAATATATTTTTGAGGTTTGGGTTGATCAGGGTATAATTTATTACACAACGCACGGATTGAAGCATATTCCTCCAGACAACCCTTATTACCACACATGCATTGTTTTCCATTTAATTGAATAATGGTATGCCCAAATCTTCCGGCAAATCCCTGGTAACCGTTGATCAGGGTCCCGTTCGAATACATACTGGCATTGATCCCCCACGTTCCGGTGATGCAAACGACATATTCATCGGGGTTGGCTTTACCAAAATGAATTTCTCCCATGGCACTTGCCTGCATGGCCGATTGAATAAAAATGGGCACACCCAGATTACACTTTTGCAATTCATCCCGTATTGGAAAATGGTTCCACGTCTGCCGGTTACTCATCAACTCGATAACACCGGTCTGTTGATTGTAATGTCCGGAAAACGCAATACCAGCCCCGATTAATCCCAAGGTTCGATCCTTATATTTCTCTTTCAACATGGAAATAATTTCCGAAATTTGTTGGACGAACGCTTCCGGTTCAGGGCCTGTATCAGGTAGAATAATATTTTCTAGTATTGTTCCGTCCAGATTTGTGACGATAACTCGAATAGAAGGGATATTCATTTCAATACCGACTAACACACCCGAATCCCTATTGATGCTGAGCATGGTAGCAGGCCTTCCCCTGGTTCCGGTTACCCCTAATTCCTGAACAATGCCCTTTTCCAGCAAAAAGTCGATGCAATTGGTCACGGTCATCTTATTTAGACCTGATAATTTGGAAAGTTGGGCCCTGGAAACAGGCTGATGTAACAAAATCAACCTGTAGATTTTCTCCAGGTTTAAATTTCGCATCAGTTCAAAGGTACCGTTTGTTCCAATATACGAATTCATATTCTTATCCTATGCAATTATTTTCAATATAAATTTAATAATTCTCTCAATTTATCAGATTATCAAAACTCAATTTTGATTTCAAGAAATTTTTGAATGACAAGCAAGTCTTCTAACTTTTGAAAAATTATACCAAGACGAAATTATCATAACTTCTTTTAAACTTTCGATATATGTCTAAATTAACGAAACCTCCTTTTGAAACTCCGGACAAGGAATCTTAAATATGGGAAGAAAGTTTGAATGGATTTTCACCCATCCAAACTTTCTCATCAATGAAATTATTCGCAGTAAATATTGATTATTAACTTAGCTTATCATTTCTTACCGGCTTGCCGTTTCATTTCGTCGCCAATGCCACTTTCTTTAATAGCTTTGGTAAATGCGCTAATTTCGTTCTTCCACTTTTTGGCGCTTGCTTCCGGCCCTAAGTATTCAACATAGAATCCCAGGTTCTCAACGGTCTTTTTAAATTCCGGATCAGCAATGATTTTCTTAAACCCGTCAGCCAATTTAGCTTTAACATCTGCAGGAATACCAGCAGGGGCACAAATTCCGAACCACGCTGAGGCTTCCGCATCCACTTTGCATTCTTTGAGGGTTGGCACATTAGGAAGGTCCGGCATTCTATTAGCGCTGGATACAGCTAAAATTCTTACTTTACCGTCTTTAACGTGGCTTTTAACTTCAACTAACGAAGAGAAGAGAAGCTGAACATTACCGCCTAAGAAAGCGATGGTGGACTCGGAACCGGTTGCAAAGGGAACGGGTTCCATTTTTACATTGGTTTCCTTGACAAACATTCCCGATAACACATGGGGCAAGGAGCCGACGTTGGAGTAAGCATATTTAATTTTTCCAGGGTTTGCTTGAGCGTATTTCACGAGATCATCGATGCTTTTAAAAGGAGAATCCGCAAGAACGGAAACTGCAACCGGATTGAAAACCGCCTGACAGATCGGTTCTGTCATTTTGCCATAATCGTTCGGGGTAATACCATACAACGGCTGCAACAACATATTCGGGGCAGACAGTCCGAGGGTATAACCATCTTTTCTGCTATTAACGAGTTCATTGTAGCCGATTACGCCAGATGCACCCGTTTTATTGACAATAACCAGGGGTTGTCCCAGATATTTCTTGGCTAACTTCTCCATAGCGCGGGCCGTTAAGTCAGATGCTCCTCCAGGAGCCATCGGTACAATAACTTGAATGGGTTTCGTAGGGAATTGAGCTTGTTTTGCCCAACCGGTTCCAATCATTCCAAAAAGCAACGCAGTTCCTAACAGAAGATGAACAAATTTTCTTCCTTTCATAACATTTCCTCCTTAATTGTATTCTTACAATTTACAAACCACGTTTAGCCCACAGGAAAGCCAGTTAATTATTGTTCGGATAAATTCATTCCCAGAAACAACAATTAACTTTTTGTTTCGTTCACTCACCTCCTTTATCTCCCGGTTTTGATTAAATTAGTTTAAAATCTCCCCAGTTTTCTTTTGCGACTGAAAGTACTTCTTTAAATTCCCATAAATTCCAGCCAACAAAATAATGATTGCCAAACCGAGGAATGCGCCAGAAAAAGGTCTTGCAAAGAAAGAGGAGAGCTTACCGTCAAACAGGATAAGGCTTTGGGTCAAGCTTTTTTCGATAATCGGCCCTAAAATGACGCCGATAGCCAACGAAGCCGGTTGATAGCCAACTTCTCTCAAGATGTAACCTAAAAACCCGAAGAAAATTAATAAACCTAAATCAAAAATACTGCCATTCAATGCCAAAGCGCCGGTAAACGAGATGATCACAATAATCGGCATTAAGTATTCTTTAGGGGTCTTAAGCAAAGACGCAAACACGCCGACAAAGGGAAGATTGATAATTAACAACAACAGATTTCCGATGTACATACTGGCAACCAATCCCCAAAATATCCCGGGGTGGTCGGTAATGAGAGACGGGCCAGGATTGATACCATGAATCAAAAAACCGCTTAATAATATGGCAATCGGTGGCGCAAAGGGCAATCCCAACGTCAACAACGGAACCATTGCCGCAGAACTGGCTGCATTGTTGGCTGACTCGGGCCCGGCTACGCCTTCCACTGCACCTTTACCGAATTCTTCAGGCCTTTTGCTTACTTTTTTTTCAACTGCATAGGACAAGAACGTCGAAACTACAGCAGCCGGCCCAGGGATTAAACCACACAGAAAACCCAAGAAACTTCCCCTGAATATGGGATTAACTGATCGTTTAATTTCTTCCTTGTTAGGATATAAGTCCCGTAAACGTAACTTTTGAATCGATATTTCCTGTTCTTTTTCACACAGCATACTGACGACTTCACCTAAACCAAAGAGCCCCATGGCAACAACGGTAAAATCGATTCCTTTACTCAACTCCAGGCTTCCAAAGGTAAACCGGTTGATATACCACTGAGTGGATCCAATCCGATGGTTCCGATCATGATGCCTAAGATCATCATGATGCTTCCTCTTACTACCGAACCGGATAAAAGCACCAGCGCAATCAAACCCATCAACGCTATCGCAAAATATTCCGGCGGTCCAAAAGTTAATGCTACTTTGGAGATTGGCGGGGCAAATAAAGTTAACAAGATAAGGCCGAAGGTTCCAGCAATAAAGGATCCGATGGCTGAAATGGAGAGCGCTGCGCCAGCCCTTCCTTTTTTAGCCATTTCATGTCCATCCAAACATGTCATCAACGACGAGCTTTCGCCTGGAACATTCACTAATATAGATGTCGTCGAACCACCATACATCGCTCCATAGTAGATTCCTGCCAACATGATCAGCGCCGCGGTGGGTTCCATCCCGAAACTGATCGGCAGTAATAATGCCATGGCTCCTCCCGATCCCAAGCCCGGGAGAACACCGGTCAGCGTCCCGACAACTACTCCAATCACGCAGGCAATAATATTTGAAACTGACAAGCACGATTTAAACCCTTCAAACAGCAAGGCCATTATATCCATTTTTTACAACCCTTCTGCTATAGCAACTATGGTAACTGTACCTGCAACGCCACGATGAACAAGTAATAACTGCCCAACGACATGACGGCAGAAAAAATCAGAGGCTTTACCCAGGATTTTGCACCAAATAGCTTTGTAAGAAAAACCAAAAGGGCAAAGGTTGTAATTATATACCCTAAGGGTTTAAGTAAAAGCATATCCGCGATGACACCGGCAAAGAAAGTCGCAATTTTTTTCCAATCTATATTGATCTCTGCATCTTTTTTGCTCAAAAGCGCTTTAACGATCTCGAACAAGGATAAAACCGCCAATAATACTCCTGAGACAATCGGCAAGAAGCCTACACCCGGTCTCTTCATGGTACCCAATACTAAATCTTTGCCATCAAATAAATAAATGAGACTTATCAGGAAAATACAGGCGGAAAAGATGAGGTTTGCATTCGCACGCACCTTTTTCACGATACCTCTCCTCCTTTTGCTAATTAGATACTTCGAACTACAGGCTTCATTTCACAAATATCATGGGTGTTCTTACTAACTATAGAATTTTCAGTAATTTTCACCGTAGCTTTATCTGATAAAGCGATTGTGCTGTGCCAAACTCCTTTATTCACACAAACAGGTTTATCAAGCAAAAAAGCCTCAACATTGTCAGGATTTTCTGCAGTTGCCACGAGTAATACAGCGCTTCCGCTGATCACCTCAAATACTTCTAAGGAATCCGGATGACAATGAAGTTGCTTCGTTGTACGGTTAGTTATTTCCAAAATGGCAATTCGCCAACCAGAGGCATTTTCTTTAAGCTTTATATCAAACGATACATCCTTTGCATTACTCGTTGGAATAATCATTCCATAAGGCGCAAAGTGCTCCGCATTCAAAACCTTAATATCCATATGCAATTACACCTCCTTGTTATTTGTAAATTAATTTTACTTAATACAATTTTAGCATAGATGTAACAAAACCTCAATATTAATTTGTAAATTATTTTTACTTTTTATTAACCTTCCATGCGACACAAATCCACTTTAAGAGAAAATAAAAAAACCAGCCCTTATCGAGCCGGTTTATTTTTTCCCTCATACTTTTATTTTAAAAGGTTGGCGGCCCCGAGATGAGTCGAACATCCGACACACGGTTTAGGAAACCGCTGCTCTATCCTCTGAGCTACGGGGCCAAGTATATTAAAGCATAAATATTATAACAAACTCACTTCAGGAATACAACTTCAAAGAAGTGGGAAGATTTCTTCAAATCACTTTCTTCACCGAATGCCCAAGGTAAGCGGCTTTGACTTCCTCGTTCGTGAGAAGTTCCTTCCCACTTCCTTTCAGGGTGATCCGTCCGGTCTCCATGACATAGCCTACGTCGGCAATATGCAATGCCGCATTGGCGTTCTGTTCGATGAGGAGAATGGTCACGCCCTGTTTATGAATTTCCTGAATGATCCGGAAAATATCCTTCACGATCAGCGGCGCCAGCCCCAATGACGGTTCATCCATCATGAGGAGCCTCGGCCGGGCCATCAGCGCCCTACCGACAGCCAGCATCTGCTGCTCACCGCCGGAGAGCGTACCTGACAACTGCCAGACCCGTTCCTTCAGGATGGGGAACAGACTAAAGACCCATTCCAGGTCCTCTTTAATCCCCTTCGTATCTTTCCGGCAGTAAGCGCCGATTTTTAAGTTTTCCAACACGGTCAAATCCGCAAATACCCGGCGGCCCTCCGGCACCAGATTGAGTCCATAGCGAGTCAGGTTTTGGGTTTTCTCTTTCAACAGATCCTTCCCGTCATAGAGGATCGAACCGCTGACCGGTTTCACCAAACCCATAATCGTCCGAAGGGTGGTGCTCTTACCGGCTCCGTTGGCTCCTACCAGGGTAACGATCTTGCCCTCTTCTACCTCGAGATCGATGCCTTTCAAGGCTTCGATCCCTCCGTATGAAACCACTAAGTTATTGATTTTCAGCATCTTCATCCACTCCCAAATAGGCTTCAATCACCTGCTGATTCGATTGAATCTCCGCCGGTTCGCCACTGGCAATCATCGTTCCGTAAACCAACACATAGAGCCGGTCACAGATGGTCATCACCACATCCATATGATGTTCAATCAACAGAATCGTCAAATCGAACTCTTCGCGGATTTCTTTAATAAATACCGTCAGATCTGCCGCTTCTTTCGGGTTCATCCCGGCTGCCGGTTCATCGAGGAGCAACAGTTTGGGTTCAGTGGCCAAAGCCCGGGCAATCTCCAAACGACGTTGCAAACCATAAGGCAGTGAACTGGCTTTATCATTCTGATGTTCTAACAATCCGACCCGATCCAACAGCTTCAAGGACTTTTCCCGCATAGCCGCTTCTTCCCGCCGGTAACGGGGGAGTTTTAAAATGGCCTCCATGAAATTGGATGCGATATTCAAATGATTGGCAATTAATACATTTTCCAGAACCGTCAATTCTTTAAATAAACGAATATTTTGAAAGGTCCGGGCAATACCCTGTTGAGTAATCATATCCGGCCGCATTCCGCTGATTTCTTTGCCATTAAACCGGATCGTTCCTATTGTCGGCTTATACACGCCGGTAATCATATTAAAAACAGTAGTTTTTCCCGCACCGTTAGGGCCGATTAACCCAATAATCTCTCCAGAATTCAGTTCCAGATTTAAATCTTTCACTGCGGTCAATCCGCCAAAACGCATGGTAACCTGAGACATATCCAATAAAGCCATTACTTCTCGCCTCCTTCGGCGATCGCTGTTCCCCGCTTACGCGCAGATAAACCCCGCCAAATTTTGCTGTTACACAGTTGATCCCAGGTCAGTTCCCGATTACCCATTAAACCGTTCCGGTAAAAGAGAACCACCACCATCAGGAGGACAGAGAAGACCACCATCCGGGTACCAACTTTTCCTTGAATAACCATAAAGCCTAAATTAATCTGTTCATCCAAGAACCGCAGCCATTCATTGGCGATCGTCACCACAAAGGCGGATATCACGGAGCCGGAAAGGCTGCCCATTCCGCCCAGAACAATGATGAGGAGAATATTAAAAGTCAAGGTAAATGTGAACATCTTCGGGTCAATGGTCCCTAACAGATTTCCCAACAATCCGCCGCCGATACCCGCAAAAAAGGCACCAATAATAAAGGAGAGATTTTTATGTTT
>Ga0209608_1001539_pt1 | contig 18647 bp, 16 predicted proteins | sample AD_UKC130_MetaG_FD_184428 | JGI IMG/M metagenome (GOLD analysis project Ga0209608, IMG submission 184428) | Active sludge microbial communities of municipal wastewater-treating anaerobic digesters from Canada - AD_UKC130_MetaG (SPAdes) (version 2) | ecosystem: Engineered > Bioreactor > Anaerobic... | reverse complement strand
GAGATATTGAGGAATAACTTGCTCATTTTAATTTGTACTTTTTCTTGACATAGTACCAGTGCTTATATTTTAACCGAGGTATGAGTTATGGCTCAACTCATTTTTACACCATTATATAGACTTAATCTTCTATATGCGCTATCAGCTGCACGCTCTTGTTGATATCCGCCCTTAATTTCTCCTCTATATCATGGATAAGCTCATGGGACTCCTCGACGCTCATATCCGGCCTGGTCATAATATGCATATCGATATACAGGTCCGCTTCACTCCCCCTGCTCCTGATATCATGGACATCCTTCACCGATTCAAAGCTCAGGGCAATGTTCTTTATACTCTCGGTATCTACCACTGCCTTGTCAAGCAGTATGCCTCCGTTGTCCGCCAGTATCTCATAGGCTGCATGGAAAATGAACCCGGATACGATGAATGAGGCTATCGGGTCGATCACCGGCGGGAGCCCGAGCCTGATGCCGGCAAGTGCTGCCAGGACTCCTATGGATATATAAATATCGCTTCTTGTATGCATGGAGTCGGATATAAGGATCTTGCTGCCGAGCCTTTTGCCCTTGGCATGCTCGTATATGCAGACGAATATATTGACACACAAGGTGACCACAAGTATGAGCAGGCTTTGTACGGTTATTTCCGGTTCAACCGGGTTTATGAGCCGGCCTATCCCGTCGATCACGACCTTGGCACCCATCAAAAACAGCATGACTGCGATAAACAAGGCGGCCATCATCTCAAACTTGCCGTGTCCATAGGGATGGTCCTCATCCACCGGCTTTGAAGCCAGGTGTATGCCTATAAGGCCCACTATGTTGGAGGAACCGTCAGTCAGTGAATGGAAGCCGTCAGCAGTCATGCCGGCGCTTTTGATTGCCGTACCGATGATCACCTTTAGCCCCGCGACCACCAGGTTGGCAACCAGTATCGTCCATAATACCCTTTTTACCTGTTTATAATTATCCATATAAGAATACCTTCCCGATTCACAAATTTTATTTCCCATAATATTAAAAATACCTGTGAAACTATTGCATAGTCCCACAGGCTATAATCCTGCTGCCAAAAACGGCCCGGCTCCATACATAAATGTACGGCCTGGTCTAATTGGTTTCATATTGGATTGTTAATAGTATATGGTATAAGGCTTGTATTTGTCAATCAATACTGCATCATGTAAAGGCAAGCTCCGGAAATTTGAACTCTCCCAGGTCACAGGTGACATTTCGAACGAATAAGGGGTCAGATCCATATTCCTCCATAGTATAATCAACATCCGGCCAGCAGGGCATGGATCCAAACTCGACTCTGGTGACGTTTTTGAATGGCAGATGCTTTGCAAGCTGTGAAAAGCTGATATCTTTGAGGGAGAAAACACCTGTGAGCTTCAACGTCGTATCCCTTTGGTCTGCTATGATCATAGTATCAAGCTCAGGGATCTCATATATGGAATCCTTCAGAGGGCCCAGGTGTATATGGAACATATTGATGGAGGCTGAGTTCAGGCAGTCCAGCTTGTGTGAGAAGTTGACCCGCCCGGAGACATAATCCCATACCCTGGGATCATTGTATTGCAGCTTGACCGGCTGGATGTCATTGTTTATATCCATATGACATACCGGCAGCCTGTCATATATACGCCTGAAACCGAACCTTGGGTAGAAATCCAGGACCCCCTCATTTGCTGACAAATACATGGGGGTGTCAGGATACTTTGCGAATATATGCTCCATAAGCAGGCGCGACAGTCCTCTGCCTCTGTGCTCCTGCCTGGTCGCTACCGCTCCGAATGACAGCGCAGGATACCTCCTGCCTTCGAACAGTATTTCTGTCTTATACACGCATATGTTTGATATGATCTCATCATTTTCTATGATCGAATAGCTTTCATACCTCTCGTCCCAAAGGTTTAAGTCATACCAGAACTGAAAATCGAAAAATATCTCCTTCAACAGCTTGTTCAGCTTGCTCTGATAGTCTATATCATTTCTGTTGTTGAATGCGATCTGCATCAAAATCACTCCCTGCCTGTTCCGCTCTTTTTGTCATGCATCACAATAAGCCGACCAGATTGTCTCCCAGTATGCTGCAGAACCGCTTTACGATCATGTCCAGTATTTTATACAGGTCCATTATGTTGATGCTCCCTTGTATATGTCCTGTAGGCTCTTCTTATGGACCTGACCCTTGTGCTTTTGCAGTCAAGAGGCAGGCGAGCGATCATCTCTCCGCAGGATACGACTCCGGTCTCTTTGAAGCCAAAGCCGGCATACAGAGCCCTGGCAGCCTCATTTGACCGGTTGTAGGCGACATATATGGCATCTGCGCTGCCCAGGGGACAAGCTTTGATCTTGTCAAGCAGTATGGCAAAGGCCATTTTCCCATACCCCCTGCCCTGATAGTCCTTGTCGATCATAAACCTGCAGATAACATAGCTGCTTTCGCCGAATCTGCTTTCCCTTGCTGTCTCCCTGTATGCCATGGCAAAGCCTATGACGGTCCTGCCCAGGCAGATGGCATAGGTCAGGGGAGGCTGCCTGTCATTGAGCAGGGCAACATAAGACTGGGCCAGGCTGTAGACATTGGATGCAATGAAAGGTTTCTGTTCATCCTTGACCCTAAGGTTGATGCAGGCTTCCCAATTGTCCCAGGTGATCTTTTCGAGACTGACCATCACACCATCCCCCGCAGGAGCAGTCATGCTCACTAAAACCCCGGCTGCATCTTTCAGTCACAATCACATCCGGAAAAACTACAAGGGGTTCACATTATTGATATTTCGAGAAAATCTCCTCCATTTTATCGTCTGAAAGCCCGAAATATCTCTGCATCTGGCTCTTGAAGACCTCATTGCGGCCTGCTATCCTGTTTCGCAGCTTTTCCACGTTCCCTTTCCAGGTCGTGTAGCTGTATATCATCCAATAGCTGCAATGCCTTTGCATTTCAGGCTCAAGCTGGGCATACAGCCTATCGAAGATCTCAAGGCGGTCCTCTACCGTATGGGTCAGGTGGTAGGCCCAGCGGTCATACAGCTTTTCCCGCCAGCCATCGTTCATCTTGAGCCCTGTTGTGATCCACATGTTCGTAAAGGAGCCATCCCCTGTCTGTATGCCTTTCCCGGAGAAATAATGCCAGATCACGTTGGCATTGAAGTAGCCATAATCCAGATCGAACCATATGGGCCGTATTTTGACCGTATTATCATTGGTGTACCAGTATTTCTGGTTGAAGGTGTCAGCATTGCCCGTATAGGCTTGCAGGAATATATGGTCTATGAAGGCATCCACGTCCACATACTTTGCAAACTCCTCGTAATGCCCAGGGTCATTCAGGTCATAGGTCTGGGCATACTCCTGGGCCCACAGGATCCGCTTGTTGCTCCCCTGCAGGACCGAGGAGTTGCGCCTGATTATGCTGATATCATCCGGATCGACGCCATGCCTTGCGGCGAACATGTCCTCGTTGGAGTTCTCCTTGAGCTCATATACTCCACGGTACTGACCGTTTATGTATACTACCACATACCGGGTCTCTGCATAGTCTGAGTTGAACTTCTTTCCCAGCATGGAGCAAAAGGCGTCGGTTATAAAGGTAGAGGTGGAATCATCGTTGTCCTGCCCCCCATTCCTCAGGGTCAGGCTCTTGAACTCCGTTATATCATAATCCTCGAAAAACGGATATATGACTGACGATTGGCCATATCCGCCCCGCAGATATATATTGTAGGATTTTTGCGGGTATATGCGGGTACTGGCCCCGGCCAGCCTGAAGCCGGCCGGAAAGGAGGTCCCCAGCTTGCCGTCCGGCTCATAATATTCTATATGACAGAGCCGCTCCACAATGGGCGCAGACTTTTTAAGATCAGCATTTACCTCATCGATATCCGACGGCTTTGCCGAAAGACAAACCACAGGGATCTTATGCGGCTCCTCGAACAAAAATGTCGCCACCACCTTGTCGCTGGGGAGCTTGCCCGGCTCTAAGGACACAGCAGATACTACGGTGTTTTTCGTTATCCTGATAGGCCCTGTATAGGGTATCGAGTCCTCAGTCGGCGTGCTGCCGTCTGTGGTATAGTATACATTTTTACCTTCGATCTCAAGGGTAAAGCTTTTGGTGTAAAAGCCCCCCTTATGGGAAAAAACCGGAGCCGCTGAATAAGTGGTTACCGGTTTTGAATTCGCCGCCATAGGAGTTGGTTTTGTGAAGAAATACCTCTGCCCGGAATAGTCATCCCGGGCACGCCCGCTCGTGAGCCCGTATCTCAATGCCCCTGTATAAAAAACGTCTACTATCTCGTTTGAGGCATTTGAGAGCACGAGCAGGTCACCCGCCATGCTTATGTTCATCTGCAGGGTATCCTTTTCCCTGGAGCCTGCCCTCGCGTAAAAGACCTTATATGACCTGGCCCCTATAGTCCCTGTCAGCTTGCACATGAAAGGGTCATCCAGATCCTTGCCGATATGCCAGCCTGTGAGGTCTACCTCCTTGTCGCCGCTATTGTAGAGCTCGATCCAGTCCCTGTCCTCCGCTCTATTTGCAGAAGCCCTGGGCATGGACACGGCTGACACCTCGCTGATAAACATCCCTGTCCTGCTCAGCCTCTCAACTGATGAAATGCTTTTATGGCCGTGGGAGGTGTTGGCGGAGTTGGGCGTAGGCTGGCCGAAATACAGCCATTCGCCGTCCTGCTCGCCGTAGGATATGTTGTCGAGCCGGCTCTCGTCGGGTATCTCGATGGTTTGTGTACGCAGGGCGGAGAAATCAGTCAGGATCACAGGCTCGCCTGCTGCCACCCTGAAGCCGGTATGCAGGCCGGTGTCCCGCCCGCTAAGGAAAATCACCAGGTATTCTCCGGGACCCAGCTTTTTATCCGGCAGCCTCCACTTGTCAAGGTCGTATGGGTTGTCGGATAGGTAATAGTAGCTTAGATCGATGGCTCTGTCCGAGTAGTTGTGCAGTTCCACCCAGGGAGACCTGTCCCCGAACTCATCCATCAGGGATGTCGTGTTCTTGAGCAATACCTCGGATATCCTCACCGGGTCCGCTTCAGTCATGGGCGAGATATCCAGGCTATAAAGGCAGATATCGGAGTTTGCCTGCCCAGGGGTGAGATCCGGGAAATAAGCGATATCGCCGTTTTGATCCAGCCCCACGGACATGCTGTCGTACAGGTCCTTTACCACTAGTGAGCCGATGAGCCTGGATTCTATGGAGAAGTAAACGGCCTCTTCCGTATCGGAGATCCCGAAGGATGCCCTATGATCCCCTATATCCCTGTTGAGCCCTATGACCATGTACTGGCCGGGCAGGATCTCTACATTGGGGAAGCGCCATTTCGTAAGGCTGGAGGCATTGTCTGACAGGCAATAGGAAGCAAGGTTCACAGCCTCCTGTGAACCATTGTATATCTCGACCCAGTCCCTGGTGGCCTCGTTCAGGCGCAGGCCTGGCGCTGCGCTTATCATTTCGAGCTCATCGATCGAGTCGGCCATGATGCCTGAATTCTTGTATCCAGGAGTAGTAGTCGAGCAATACTTGAACCCTTCCGGTGTCCTGCACCAGCTGATGTCCCTTTTCAGGGCAGGGACCTCCACCTCGTCTACGACCCTCAGGCTGGAGTTGAGCAGCACAAGCCCTACTCCGTCCCTGGAAAGGTTGAAGTCCGTGCAAAATGCCCAAAGCTCCTCGTCCTCAGGCTTGCTGCAGGCATAAATGACCAGGTAGTCGTCCGCCTTCAGGACGATGTTTGGGAATATGTAATAGGCGGAAGGCTTTTTCGAGCTGCGCAGCACATAGCCTCCCATATTTATGTCATTGCCGCTCCCGTTGTATATCTCTATCCAGTCAGGCGATCCCAGCCCGGATACGGACAACGAGTTGGTGTTCGATGTCACGACCTCGTTTATGACAAGGCCGCGGTCTCCTGTGTCAAGGAGCGAGCATGCCGCCATAAGGCCTGCCAGTGACCCGGCAAGCAAAACCAGGCTTACAGCCAGGGATATTGTCTTTATAATCCTTACAGCCATTTTGATCTCCCTATATATCCGGCGCATAGACAAGGCCGCCCTGGTCAACCCAGCGTTTCACCGCTTCTTGCGACCATGTTCACAGTGAATACTCCGTCTATGTCCTTGATTTTCTGATTAGTGTATCCATTGGCCTTGCCTTTTTTCAACTTGATCTGGTAGACAAGCTCCGTATAGTCTCCGGTTATCGTCTCACCCCGCAGCTTGTGGGTCTCATACAGCTTTTCGGTCTCCCGCCTTACTGAAGCAGCGGCATCCTTGCTGCAGCGGACGATCAGGAGGTAGCTGTCATCATTTTTCAAATTTTTGCTCAGCAGGATTGTGACTGCGCTCACTACAAGGGTGCCGGCCCCTACCATGAAATAGTTGCCCGAGCCGCAGCCGAGCCCGATCGTGATCGCCCAGAATATGTAGGCCGTATCCCTGGGGTCCTTAATGGCAGTCCTGAAACGGACTATGGACAGGGCGCCAACCATACCCATTGAAAGGGCCAGGCTGTTGCCCAGTATGTTCATGACGATCGTGGTGATAAGAGAAAGCATGACAAGGGTGATATTGAACTTTTTACTGTAAGCTACCCCGCTGAATGTGATCTTGTAGACAAAATACACTATGGTGCTTAAGCCGGCCGCAACAAGCATGTTCAAAAGAGCGATACCGGGCTTTACAGTGGTTCCGGCATTGAAAAACAAAGCTAAAATCTCTTTGATGGTCTCCATAACATCTGTCTCCTATACTATTTATTAGGATATAAAATCGCCAAACAGCCTGCGTGACAGGGTATATTTGCTGTATGCCCCCATATCGAGACCATAGGCATCCAATATATCGCTGATCCATTTAAACAAATAGTTGTCGTACTTTACCTCAAGTATTGCTTCATAGTAGTCCGTTACCGGAAAAAGTACAGGTGCTTGTGAAAACAGGTCAAAGTTGGTTTCGCTGCTCAATATATCCCTGTCAAGTGTTATGCGGATATTGTTGATGGGATGCATAAAGGCGCTGCGCCTGTATTGATTCATCACGACAGGCCGCATGGTGTAGATGGCTATGCCGTTTTTAAGCAGCATCTCCTCTATGCCTTTGTTTTGAAGGGCGATATCGTAGTCCTTGTTGATCAGCGCTTCCGCCTCGGGTCTGCTTATCAACAGCGTGTGCTTCTGCTGGAATCCCCCTCTCTTTTCCTTAAGCTCAAGCTTCACCGTATCAAAATCGGGCGGATAGATGCGCAAGCGAAGCTTGAACCGTTCCATGACCCCGCTGACCTTGTCATAATATGCCGTTTCGGAATAGTCATCAAAATAGACAGAACGTATCATATAGCCGTCTGGAGCATTATGCCTGTCCGGTATCAGCATTGCGCTCAATGCTGAATACAGGCCGGTATACTGCCAAAAGCTTATCGGATACTTCTCTTCTACCCGTTTGACCCTCAAATCTCCGCTCATGGGTCTCCTTTCCATATTAACAGCAGAATGATACAAAATGTCCTGAACTTCGTTATAAATGCTTACCAATTGTTATATTTTTTGTCTATTGTATCATGCCGGTCCAATATATACAATGTATAATGCGATATAGTGCATAGTATTATAGTCTTATTCTATAGAGCCAGCCTTGCGACCACCTCTCCGCCGGACATTTCACCGGTCTCGACAAAGCCAAATGCCGAATACAGCCTTCGCGCGGCTTCATTTTCAGGATGGTATGACAAATATACAGCGGTTGCATTCCCCTGAGGAAATGTTCTGATCAGCTCCAAGGCCTTTGCAAGCGCCTCTTTGCCATACCCCTTTCCCTGATGGTCCTTATCGATCATAAACCTGCATATCCCATAGCTTTCTTCATCATATTCGCTCTCATCTGCCGTATCGTGATACATCATCACGAACCCGATAACATCGCCGTCATTGCATATGGCATATGTCATAGGCGGCAGCTCGTCATTGAGCAATGCAACATATGACTGGGCCAGGCTATACATATTGGATGCGATGAACTCCTCCTGCTCCTCCTTGACCCTGAGTCGAATGCATGCTTCCCAGTTGTCCCATGTGATTTGCTCCAAAGTGATCATCTTCTGTCCTCCCAAATCGATAGTAATGTCTGATAAGCCTTACTGATTTCAGTTCTTCAAATCTCTTTTGACATGTGTAAAATATTCATGGATGAAGTTCATTGGGAATAAACGCTGCTCAAACAGAATGACCGTCGAAAGTGCCACTTCCACCAAACCTATAAGGAAATATAGGACATGAAGAAAGACGACAGAATTGAGCATTATGCATTGAACCACGATCCAGATGACCAAAGCCATGCCGAAAACACTGCTTATGTAGCCTTGAAACCCTGATTTCAGCCAAAGGGTCACTGCGCTTATGATATTACCAAGCCCTATCACAGAGAATAGAATCATCCCTGGTATGAGGAAATCGGTAAAGGGCGAGTTTTTCAATGCATCGGTCGTTATCCCAAGCGGGGTCTTTGGGTCTAATATCGCAGCCAGACCCCCGAATACAGCTCCTATCCCTACAAATAAATGCAATCCAAAAAGCAAACGGTATACTGTCTTCACCCCAGATCCCTCTATGCCTGTATCTTCTTACATCGAAATGATAATCTATGGCCGGAAAATATGCAAGCATATCATCAATATAGTTTATATGCCTGCTAGAGTCCGCTGATTTCTACTTATTTGCCACCCTTGACTGCCTTAACAGGATATACTTCATATCCTCAAAGGTCTTTTGCAGCAGTTTTGCATGATACTGGCCTTTCTTTACAAATGAGAATCCGCATTTTTCTATAACCCTTCTGGACTGGTTGTTGAAGATAAAGTGGCTGACGGTCAATGCATCCAAGCCCAGTTTTTCAAAGCAAAAGCTTATCACGGCTTTGACGGCTTCAGGCATAAGCCCCCTCCCCCAGTAGGCCTTTGACAAGACAAATCCGATCTCCTTCACCTTCAAATGGGCGTACTCATCATCATACTCTGCCCATGACCTATGCAATCCCAATGAACCAATCACCTTGTTATCCTCTTTATGTACGATCGCAAAGACGTTTTTCTCAATAATGAAGGCTTGCAGTATCGCGCGCGAAGCCTCTATCGACTCATGATGCTTCCAGCCCGCCATTTCACCGACACCCTCGACCGATGCATACTCAAACAGATCATTCACATCTGTTTCCTTCCACGGCCGTAGGATCAGCCTGTCGGTTTCTATGACCGTGTCGGAAATATCGATTTTGATATCCATTTATTGCTCCTCCCAAATCTTGCGTCTTTCGTCCTGGTACATTCCCATGTCTTTAAAAAATCCGCTAAATCAGCGGACATTTAGCACGCCCATATAGCATCCGCCCATATGCTCAGAAACTGTATAGCCGCCTTCCGCCGCAAGTCAAATCCATGACAGCACATGCAGAATAGTCGTATCGGCTGTTCTACCTGGTATATACACCGCATATGGTTTCGCCTGTATCAGAATACTCCTTCCCTGCCACATCCCCGTAAAACTCAAATGCGTTGAAACCTATGCCCCGGGCTTCTGACAAGAGCGCTTCCCTGGTAAAGAAGTGATCCCATATGTTATAGCATTTCACAGCATCCTCGGTCATCACTATATACCGTCTCAGTTCCGTACTGTCTTCATCATCATATTGATAGACGGCTTCCAGGCAAAGATACGGTTTTTCGCTCCAAAACCCGCCCTTTCCGCTGAAATGCCATGACCGGCTTTCCTTCTTTCGCATTTGGGGTGTAAATACATCAAAAATGAACTTCCCGCCGGGCTTTAAGGCCTGGTATACCTTCTCCAGCAAAACGATCCTGTCCTTCCTTGATAGGGCTCCGTAATCACAGTATATCAATGTGACGACATCGAACAGCTCCACGTAGTCAATCGACAGGTAGTCACGGCAGAGATAGTCTATCCTGCTGCCGTTTCGCAATGACTGCTCCTTAGCATACGCTATGGAACGCCTGGACATGTCCACTCCCGTTACTATGTACCCTGCCCTGCTGAACCGCTCGGCATACAGACCGGGGCCGCAGCCCAGATCAAGCAGGAACCTGTATTGGGACGGAGGCGCGACTTTTGAGATCCAGTCTACCGACCTGTTGAGAAAATCATGCTTCCGGGTCGCCGCATCCAAGTCAGGATCCAGATGAGCTTCCAGCAGTCCCTTGGATATATGCTCGTCATCCCAGAAGTTGTCCGTGCCTGGGGCATATAATTCCGGTTTGGTCAGATATTTTTCAAACCCGATCAATGGCTCACCCCCATCTATTTGCTGTTGATCTTAAAGCTCCTGACTATTTCCCATTGGTCCTGGCCGGCTTTTCTGATAAGGTGCAGCTCTGAAAGGACCTGTCTGTATACCGGATGCAAGCCCTCAAGGGAATTTTTCAGCTGCTGGAAATCCTCGTCCGAGATGTCGTCCAGCGCTATCGTTATATGTGGCACCCACATGTCAGGTGTATAGTATTTGAACACCATCCTGCAGTTTTGCTTGAGGGCTTCGTTGATTTCCTTGTTTACCTTTAAAAGCTCATCGGTTTTGACGACCTTTACGAAGGCGACATTTGAAGGACGGTCAAAGAACCCGAATCCGTCGGTGATGACTTCAAAGGGCTCCAGCCGGGAGCATGCTTGTTCCAACAGGCGCTCCAGACCATCCATATCGGAGGTGTGGCCGCCCTGAAAGCTGACATGAGGATGCCCCAGGGTCCAGACTGCTTTGGAATCATACTTCTCTTCTACGGTTTTCCATTGATCCAGTATGAAATCCCTGAGCTCATCCCTTACCAGGCCGACTACTACGATCGTTTCCTCCAACCCGATACTCCTTTCATACCGCTTTACTAAGCATATATATAAAAACAGGGTCAAGATATGCCGTCTCGACCCCGAAGCAATAAAATGTAACCATTAGTCTTTGCAACCATATTATACCCCACTTTTATACAAAACTACAAATGCCAGAATTTGAATACCCATATATTACTTCACTTGATAAACTATTTCATCATGCCTTTTATGGCTGGCCCCGTTGAGGAATGCCGCCATCTGGCATTTATTTATGTCGAAAGCCTGAAATAATATTGAATGTTGACGGAACAATATTGTCTATATATCATTAGTATATAGTTAAATCATTTAACAAATTGAAACCGGAGGAATCAAAATGTTTTTGCCTGAGCAAAGAATAGATCGCATACTGCATGAATTGGAAAAATACATCTATTGCAATAAAATCGAGCTGAGCGGTTGCCGGTTCAAGGAGACCCGCAGCAATGACAGAGAAGCAGTGATAAGAGATGAATCCGGCTGGCGTGACTTTGGCAGATATGACCGCTGGGGCGGAGTGGACAAGCTTGCCTGGTTTTCATTCTATATAACGATCCCGGACAGTTACGCAGGCCAGACCGTTGAGGTCCACTTCACCACAGGGCGTGAAGGCGAGTGGTATCCGGGAGGCCCTCAATACCTGGTGTTTGTGGATGGAGAGCCCAGGCATCACATGGATCTGTGGCATGAAAAGTTTATCCTTACTGAAAACGCCGAACCCGGCCGCAGCTACAGGATCGACATACAGGCCTTCTCTGGCGTCAAGGAAAAGCTCACAGGCTTTGAAATAAACCTTTATACAGTGGATAAACGAGTAGAAGCAGCATATTTCGATATAAAAGCTGCATATGACAGTGCTCTGGTCCTGAAGGATGACGATAAAAACCGCCTTGACGCTATCAATGAGATCATAAATGCGGTCAACCTGCTTGATATGCGAAAACCGCTGTCCGATGAATTTTATGCCTCCCTGGATCTGGCCAGGGAACACCTTGCAAGGACACTCTATTCGGAGAATAATGCGGTACGCAATATAACCGCCTACTGTGTAGGGCATTCTCATTTTGATGTGGCCTGGCTCTGGACGGTAGAGGACAGCAAAAAGAAAGCCGTCCGCACCTTTGTGCATAACCTGGAGCTTATGGAGCTATATCCTGAATATGTTTTTATGTGCAGCCAGCCCCAGATCTACAAGTACGTAAAAGAGAGCTACCCAGAAGTGTATGAAAAGGTCAGGCAGCGGATAAAAGAGGGGCGCTGGCAGCCCGAAGGGGCCATGTGGGTCGAGCCTGACTGCAATATACCCTCCGGAGAGTCCTTTGTCCGTCAGCTATTGCTGGGCAAGCGCTTTTTCAAGGAAGAATTCGGTGTTGACAGTCGTATACTATGGCTGCCTGATGTATTCGGGTTCAGCGGAGCGCTGCCTCAAATACTTAAAAAATCCGGCGTTGACTTCTTCATGACTACAAAGCTGTCATGGAATGAGTACAATGTGTTCCCCTACAGCCTGTTCAGCTGGCAGGGCATCGACGGCACCGAGATACTCTCCTATTTCACATGCCACCATGCCGCATACCTTGGAAGCAAGTCCATAAATGAGGTTTGGGATGACTTCAAGCAGAAGGACATAAATGACAAGATACTCGTACCCTTTGGCTGGGGTGACGCCGGTGGCGGTCCGACCACAGACATGCTGGAAGTGGGCAAACGGCTGGTGAAAGGGGTGCCCGGATGCCCCAGCGTCAAGCTGACCGGGATCAGGGAGTTTGCAGAGGATCTGGAGAAATCAGCCCAAAAGGCAGGCAGCAGGCTGCCCAAGTGGGTCGGCGAGCTGTATTTTGAGCTCCACAGGGGTACCTATACCTCCGTTGCAAAGAGCAAGCTGTATAACCGCAAAAGCGAGCTCCTGTATCAGGACTGTGAGCTGTTATCCTCCTCAGCCATGCTGCTGACGGGCAGAAAATACCCTCAGGCTGATATCAACAATTCATGGGAGATCATTGCCCTCAATCAGTTCCATGACATACTGCCGGGCTCTTCTATATGGGATGTATACAAAAACACCTTTGCGGAATACGAGCAGGTGATATCAAGCGGAAAGGACATGCTTGAAGCAGCCGCGCTGGATATCGTAAAGAACATAAATACACCTGCCATGTCTGTCATCGTGTTCAACCAGTTGGGCTTTACAAGGTCAGATATAGTTGAGTTTACTGTCCCTGAAGGCTTTGACAGCATCACAGTCTATGATGCAGACGGCAGCCGGCTTCCCGTACAGCTTGTCGGGGGAGGGAAAGCGGTATTCGTAGCCAGGGATGTCCCCTCAAAGGGATACAAGGCCTATCGTATCACAAATGAGGTATATGACATCCAAAGCTATATGACCGTATCGAAAGAGATAATAGCCAATGACTTTTTCGATATAAGGCTGGATGAGACCGGCGCCTTTGTGTCTGTTTTCGACAAGGTGAACAACCGTGAGATACTGAAGGAAGGCTCAAGAGGCAATGTACTGCAGGTGTTTGAGGATATGCCCCAGTGGGTCAACGATGCCTGGGATATAAATATCTATCACAACGATAAAATGTGGGAAGTAAACGATGTCAGATCCATCCAAGTGCTGGAGACCGGCCCGGTCCGCTCTACTTTGAGGATCGAGCGCCGCTTCCTTGATTCGGTCATCACCCAGGACATAAGTGTATACAGCGATATCGACCGGATCGACTTCAAGACCCATATAGACTGGAAGGAGAAGTTTATGCTTCTCAAGGCCGCCTTCCCCGTAGATATCCATGCAAACTATGCAACGTATGATATCCAGTTTGGCAGCATACAGCGTCCAAATCACTGGAACACCAGCTGGGATTATGCCCGGTTTGAAGTAAGCGGCCATAAATGGGCGGACCTGTCCGAGGGCGGCTATGGAGTCAGCATCCTGAATGATTGCAAATATGGGTATGACATCAAGGGCGACCAGATGCGGATAACCCTTTTAAAGAGCGCCGAATATCCTTCTTCAGCGGATATAGGTACACATGAGTTTGTGTACAGCCTCTACCCCCATGCCGGCGGGTATCATGAAGGCGGGACCGTATATATGGGCTATCGACTCAACTGCCCGATGTATGCCTTTGTATCGGAAGCCCATACTGGCACACTTCCCGATGTGTTTTCCCTCTGCTCGGTAGATCAGGACAATGTAATAATCGAAACCGTAAAGAAGGCCGAAGACAGCAATGATATCATACTGCGCGTGTATGAGGCCCATAACAAGAAAACCAACGCCGAATTCACCTTCTTTGCAAAAAATATCAAGGTTAGAGAGTGTGACCTGATGGAAAATGAAATAGGCGAAATCGAGTCGAAGGACGGCCGGTTTGCCTGCGTGATAAAGCCCTTTGAGATCAAAACCTTTAAAATAGCTGCAGTTTTGTGATGTAAAGGTGAAACCGTCATGAAGCCGAAGGCCGCAAACCACAAAAATCTGAAGGAAATAAACAAGCTTGCCATACTCAACAACCTGCGAAAAAGAAAGCTGTCAAGGGCGGAGCTGGCACGGGTCATACATCTGTCGAGAGCGGCTGTTTCCCTGCTTACAGAGGAAATGATCGAAGAAGGGCAGATCCATGAGACCGGGACTGTCCGCTCCTGTGCAGGAAGAAGGCCGATATTGCTTGGTTTGAGGCCGGACTATTGCTATACCGCAGGGGTTTCCATAGCGAGGGACAAAACAGGGATAGGCCTCGTAGACTTTCAGGGAAATATCCTATGCTACATGGAGATCGATGACACCGGAAATGCATATAAGATCCTTGACAATATTGCAGAGGGCATAGCCCTCCTGGTTGAGCAGCTAAAAATACCTTATGGCAAGCTCCTTGGGATCGGCGTTATTTCACCCGGCCCTGTCGATACAAAGGATGGCAGGATCCTAAAGCCTGCAAACTTCACAAAGTGGCATGATATAGATATCATCAAAGAAGTGCAAAGCCGTACCCATATCAGGGCCTTTCTGGAGAATAACGCCAACTCCATAGCCATAGCCGAAAAAAGCTATGGCTGCGGCGGACAGTTTGAAAGTATGATCGTGATGACGGTAGATACCGGGATAGGCATGGGCGTTATATTGAACAATCAGTTGTTCAAGGGCGGCAACGGCTTTGGCAATGAGATAGGCCACACCTGTGTGGACATCAACGGCGAGGTATGCGATTGCGGGAACCGCGGATGCCTGGAGCTTTACGCTTCCCGGTCCGCCGTCCTAAAGAGCGCCCGGAATATTTCACCTGCGGTCGAAAGCTGGCCGGCCATAGTGGATAGAGCAATCGACGGTGATAAGGCATGCATGGATATCATTCACAGACAGGCCGAGTATCTGGCGACCGCTATCGTGAACTGTGTCAACTTGATAGACGTTGATGCAGTCATCATGACGGGTGATATAGTCTACAAGCCGGATATTCTGCTGTCACTCATAAGGCAGCGGGTAAACAGCCAGGCTATCGCGAGAAACATGAGAAAAATACCGATCATCATCTCCAGCTTACCTGAACATTCAGAGATATTGTGTGCCGCATCCGTCGTGCTGGAAAAATACTTCACCGGAGAGATAGGACCCTCACAGTTATGACGCTGCGGCACCGGAAAACCCGCTTTTTACACGCTAAAGCAATCTGCCCTTTCGAAAGCCCGCTGTCATAAAGCGCCAAGCGGCCTTGCTGCTAGTCAGCCATTTGATCTGAGCATTGTTTTTCCTGTTGCCAAGTATCCTGGGCACAAAAAACCTTGCAACTGTTTCAGGCCTGTCTGCCAGTATGTTGAATATCTTCCTGAACCTTTTATCCGATATCACATCCGACTGCCCTCCATCCGGTGTTTTTGTGATGAAATCGGTAAGCATCATCCCAGGTGACAACCGGCCGGCTATGATGCCGGTGCCCTCAAGCTCTTTGGCCAGTCCCTTATATAGTAGGTCAGTGCACATTTCGTGGTACCGTATAGGATGGTCTTAGGTTGTACCATGTTGTTTGATCCCAGGCCCTCCATGCTGTATATTGCACCATGGCCCTGTTTCAGCATCCCCGCAGCAGCGATTTGAGAACCGTATATCATCCCGATGATATTGGTCCTGATGACATTTTCGGTATAAGCCTCGCCTGTCTCCCACGAAAACATATGCGGCACGTTCTGCCCTGCATTGTTGATCCATATGTCGACTCTGCCCCATCGTTTCAAGGAGGCATCCCAAAGGTCTTGCAGGCTTGCTTTATCCTGGACATTGCACTTTACATAAATATACCTGCCCTTATAGGGTGACAGCTTATCAAGCGCTGCATCCGGCAAAGCTTCTCCTCTGCCTGACAAGGTAACATTACATCCGGCCTGCAGAAATTCAAGCGCCATGGCTAACCCAATGCCACGCGTCCTGCCGGTTATTACAACATTTTTCATGATGAAATCCCTCCATCTCCATGATCTCTCAGAGCACCCCTCGACCAGGCATGTCCAATGATCGAATCAAGAATGTAGAAAGGCAGATAATTGCATGGCAACCATCTGCCTTAGTAATAACATGTTTGTGCTTTATGTTCAACAATAAATTATTCCGATCTCATCCCAGCCTTCTTCACAGCCGACATATAGAGCACCAGCACTGACACAAGGCCAAGCGACGCCCAGAGAACAATGCTTGCATGATCACCTGTCTGAGGGATCTCTTCCACATTCTCTGCTGACACTGCAGTAGTGATCGTGATTGATTCCCAGCTGTATGCAGAAGCATAGGAGTTTTCAGTAGCCTTTATCCTTGCGATGAACCTATATCCGGTGTTGGGCGTGAGCCCTTCAAAGACCGGGCTGTCCTGCCAGGTCAGGCCGCTGTCCACGCTGTATTCCGCTCCGGGGATCTCGTTCTTTAACTCAGTCTTTTCCATGTCACGATACTGCTCATTGAATTCATCAATAATAAACAAACAAGTTGACAGTAAATACTGATCAATAGTAGGGTACAAGCTCATAAAACACCACTCTCCTCCATAGAATTATACAACATGGATTGTACAAATCTTCCCTTTTGTATAAGTGTTTGTACCCACTACATCCCTTACGATCTCAAAGCGAAGTCTCAGTTTTATAATAGCTTGCAACTCTCAATGAAAACGAGCTGGGTAATGCCTGACTTATGTTGATATTAAATGATCAATAATATCTATCGCATTTGATGCATAATACTTCCTCATTTTTACAAGTCATGTATATACTATCATATTGTGTATCTTCCAGTAAGTACTATACCCAAACATATTATACCATAGCTGTAATAGCATACAACGATAAAATCGTAAAAAAGAGGAAACATGTCAGTTTCCCCTTTTCTAAAAGTACATTTGCATATATGTAAGTGTAACCAATATTATTCAAAGTCCACAACCTGCTGTTTCTCAGCAGACTCGAATATTGCCTCCATGAGCTTCATAACGCGCATTACCTCGGGCAGCTTGACAATTATCTCGGCCTTGCCTGAGATCGTAGCGGCAACATTCCTGTAGAATTCCTTGATGTCGCTTTTAGCGATCGGAACTGTATACTCGTGGATCGTGTCCTCTCTTCTGGGTGCCATGGTCTTGGTCAGGCCGGCAGCCGTTACGACAGGCACTATATCCTTTTCGCTCTTTCCCTTTGCGACGACGACCCTGGCATCCCTGCCCCAGTCTTCGATCATGGCTGTCCCGTTATTGCCAAGCATGTACCAGCGGGGCAGGCTGATAAAGTTGCTGGTGCCTACCTCCAGCAGGAACCTTTTTCCGCTCTCAAAGGTCAGCTCAGCCCTGAACCCGTCATCCACCAGTTGGTTTGTTACATGGGTCAGCACTGCATATACCTTTTTGACCTTTTCGTTTACCATCTGCAGAGCCTGGTCCAGGATATGTACTCCCCAGTCAAGCACCATGCCGCCGCCATGCTCCTTCTTTTGTCTCCAGTCTCCAGGGATCCCCCTTGAGCCATGGACCCTGGATTCTATGGCATACACTTCGCCCAGCATGTTTTCATCATATATCTTTTTCATTGTGATGAAATCTTCGTCCCAGCGTCTGTTCTGATGGACCACCAGAAGCTTGCCGGTCCTCTCGGATGCATCGATCATTTCCTGAAGATCAGCAGAGCTCAAGGTGACAGGCTTTTCGCACACGACATGCTTGCCTGCCTCCATTGCCTTGATGGCGATCTCCTTGTGAACGTCATTTGGTGTTGCTACCAGCACTATGTCTATAGTTTTGTCACTCAGCAGCTCTTCCAGGCTGTTGTACACATGAAGGCCTTTCTGTCTGGCTGCTTCCTGCCTGTCCTCCTTTATATCGAAGGAGCCGACTATCTTTACTTCTTCGATCCCTTCTGCCAGATGCAGATGGAAGCTTCCCATGCCCCCGAACCCTACGACCGCTATTCTGTAAGCTCTTGACGTTTCTGCAGACATCATAATCCCCCTCAATATCGCTGTAGCTGAATTATTGTTCAATGTAATATATGACTCTCACCTGAAACATTTTATCACCCATTGCCCACCATTACAATGCAGATTATGACAAATATGCTGTTCAAAATAAGGCAGGTTTTTGTTCAGGCCACTTCGTTAGTGTCAATATAAGTTCGCAAAATTTATCCGGAAACTCCGAATGGCAAGTACGACACATCGATATTTGAAAGTATTCCGGGGAAATCAAGGGCGAGCGTAAGCGAGTTCATCTTGACCCTTGAT
>Ga0209608_1001537_pt1 | contig 18674 bp, 18 predicted proteins | sample AD_UKC130_MetaG_FD_184428 | JGI IMG/M metagenome (GOLD analysis project Ga0209608, IMG submission 184428) | Active sludge microbial communities of municipal wastewater-treating anaerobic digesters from Canada - AD_UKC130_MetaG (SPAdes) (version 2) | ecosystem: Engineered > Bioreactor > Anaerobic... | reverse complement strand
ATCTGCCCACTCAAAATTATCCATAAGAGACCAGTGTAGATATCCTCTTATATCTACCCCTTCTTCTATGGCTCTATGAATCTGAATAAGATGAGATATAAGGTATTTTGGTCTTTTTGTATCTTTTGCGTCAGAGATACCATTTTCAGTAATGATAATGGGTTTTTTAACCATCTCCCAGAATCTTTTTACTACCCTATAAAAACCTTCAGGATATATCTCCCAGTTAAAATCACTTCTCTCTACACCTTCAGGATAATCGTAGAGCTTATTTTGAAGGGCTAAGAATAAGGTTTTAAGCCCTAAATATATTCTGGTATAGTAATTTATTCCTAAGTAATCTAATGTGTCCTTTGCATAAGAGATATCTTCTTTTATAAATGGTCCTGAGAATCTTCCTGTAATTAGTGTCTCAATAAAAAGCCTATTATATATTCCATCTACAAAATTTGCTATTTTTCTATCTATAGCAGAATTAGGATTTACAGGATCCATAATCATTACGTTATAAGCAATGCCCACCTGTGAATTAGGGTTTATATCATGGATGATTTTATATGCCTTTCCATGAGCTTTAGCCATAGAATTTATTACCTTTACCATCTTTTTGAGACTTTTTCCTTGGGGAGGGAACATACCAAGGAGATAGCTTGTAAAGGCATAAGCATTAGGCTCATTTATTGTTGTCCAGTATGTTACTAAATCTTTAAGAGAGGAGACTACCTTCTCCACGTATCTTAAGTAATAAAAAATGGTATCTTCGTTTAGCCATCCTCCTTCCCTACTGATCCAAAGAGGATTTGTAAAATGATGTAGGGTAACAAAAGGTTCTATATTCCTTCTTCTTAGTGAAAGGAGCATATCCCTATAGTGTTCAATTGCAGATTCATCAAACTTACCCTTTTCCCTTTCAATTCTGCTCCATTCTATGGAGAATCTATAGGCATTGTTATGGAGCTTTTCTATGAGGTCAAAGTCTTCCTCATATCTATTCCAGTGTTCACAGGCTTTTCCAGAAATCTGCTTATCTTTTACTTTCCCTTGAGTTTCAAACTCCCACCAATCATTATTGTTATTATCTCCTTCTACCTGATGAGAAGCTGTAGCAGTACCCCAGAAAAATCTTTCAGGGAAATCATATTTTACCATGGCAATCCCTCCTTTCTCCTCTCATTTTATCATAGAACTCTCCTAAAATATTTTCCGGCTCCAGAAGGTTATACACCTGAAGCCGGATTTTTTAGATGTCATCTTGTGGTTTTAAAGGAGACTATTGCCTGGGAGAGTTCATTTATAGCTTTTGTAAGATTTTCAAGGCGAGTCTCTATTCTTACAAGAAGTATAAGGGATACTACTATAGGAAACCCTAAGTTGCTTATTAGTGTTATCCACCCCTCCATATTCACACCTCCACATGGATATATTTTTTCCTTTCATCAAGCTTGGTAAAGGAAAATCCAAGTTTCTTTACAATCTCATATGTCTCTTTTAGATTTTTACAGGTAAGATCACAGGCAAGTCCTTTTGTATGTTTTGAATTAGGTACACCTCCCACTTCTTTATTATGTTTTTCACATCGGTATCCACTGGTTATTTGAATTTTTTCCTTTACCTCTTCACTTAACTGATCCATCTTTTCCAGAAGGTCAGGATGGAGCATTACTTTCTGGCAACATCTACATTGAAAATCAGAAAGATAGAAATTTTTAGATATTTTTATGGTATTTGTCTTAAGCATCTTTTCCCTCCTTATCTTCTAAACTAAGAATTACCTTGGATATGATGAGAGGTATCAATTCCTTTTCAAAGAATTTAGGGAGACATTCAGGACATATGGGGTTGTCATCTATAAAGAACATGAAATTCTTCTTTTCCTTGCAGAATTTACATGTATAATTAGGAAAAGTCTGATATAGAAAGCTAAACTTGAATTGTATCTTTTGGACTAATTTTTCAAACATGTAAATTTCCTCCTTTTTAAGGGGGTGAAGAATTTCACCCCCTTTTTTTAGTCGTAGTAATCGCTTATATTGGTCTCAACAACTCTTGCATCTACTTTAGCTACCAAGTCTCCTGATCTTCCTTGAAAGATGTTCTGAGCGATAATAGTATCCATAGCATTTAGTATCTCTTGATCTGTTACATCATCTTTTGGATCAGGGACTCTTAAGGTAAAGCTTCCACCTCCACTATCCTGAAATATCATTCGGATATATTTTCTTGAAGAGTAGGTTGCCATGTTTTTATCCCTCCTTTCTTATAAATTTTTTGGGAAAGTTTTTAGATCTCCAGTAGTTCTTCGTCGTTAGCCCTTAAGATCTGTACCAAAGGATATTTCTGAAGACTTCCTAAGGTTTGACCTACCAAGTGTACAGCTTCATCTGTGGCTGTATGCTTTATGTTGTTAAAACTTCTGGATCTTAATACAGGTCGTCCCTGCTGGGTACCTACCTGTACTTTAAGTGTGAGACGGGAATTAAAAGGTATAGATTGTAATGCCATTTTTCTCACCTCCTTTCTATTAAAAATATCCGTAAGGTGGGTGACATAGTAGAGATGTGTTATAATTTAAGAAGGGGAATAAAGGATTAAATTGAGGAGGAAACAAACATGAAGATTACTTACTTCCTTTTAGTTTTAGTTTTTCTTTTTTCTTTGACTTTTGCCCAGAGTTCTATGGTGGTATATAAGAATAATTTTGCAGTAATCTCTTTTACTAAGGAAGTATCTCTCAAAAAGGGCGTGAATTTTGTATCCCTTGATGAGATTCCTCAAAATGTTTCTCCTGATTCCTTCTTTATTTTGCCTCTTAAAGAAGCAAAGATTGTTGAAATTCTTTATCCACCAAAAGGAATAATGATAGAATCTCCAGAAGATATGAAAGAGGATCTTGTGATCTTTTATATACAACCAAGTATAAACTGGGCTGCTCAACATATGGTCTTTATAGATGGAGAAAAGGTGAGATTTAATACAAATATAAATATAAGGAATAGTTCTGGCATGAGTTTTCAAAGTGCAAAGATATCAGTACTTGCAGGAGAGGTGAATATTGAGAATGGGCTTCCTCGTATGGAGAAGGCAGTGGTTGCAGAGCAGGCTTTTAGCTTAGCGATACCTGCTCCTGAAAGTGTGGAAGGATATAAAATATATAATCTTCCTGGAGAGTGGAATATTTCCCAAGGAAGTATTACCATTGTTCCTCTTTTAGATGCTTGGGTAAAAAATGCAGAGAAAAAATATATCTATGAAGTAGATTCTGGAAGTAAGAATGCAATTATAAAATGGATTATAGCAAATACTAATGAGAATGGACTTGGTATACCTCTTCCTCAAGGATTATTAAAGATATTTACTCTTAATGGTGGTAAAGTGGTATTTATAGGAGAATCTAATATTTCTGATATTCCTGAGAATGAAAAGATAGAGGTAGTACAAGGTAAAGATTTTGATCTTCTTGGAGAATCTAAGATCTTGGATAGGAAGGTAGAAAAGATAAAAGATTATACCTATGAAACAATTACTGCCCAGATAACTCTTACTAATAGGAAAGATGAAGATGTTACCATTGAAGTTTTAGACAATATTTATGGTGATTTTCAGATCTTAAGCTCTACGCATCCTTATGAAAAGATAGATGAGGATACCATAAGATTTATAGTAAAGGTTAGTAAGAATAGTACTTATAACATAACATATTCATACAAAGTGAAAAAGTAAGAAGAATAAAGGCAGCATTTTTGTTATATAATGTAGGTTATGAAAGGAAGAAAGAGCCTGTGGAGGATTAGAACCTCTTGGCAAACTATAAGTTTTTTTATTGTAAATTCCTATTTCCTATCTCCCATAGGTAAATATATTCCTATTCCTGTATTTAATTGCTATTCTTGTCCATTAGCAAGTTTTGCATGTCCTATAGGTACTATGCAGCATTTTATTGTGCTTCATCAAATTCCATTTTTAACCATTGGGATTTTGGTGTTAGCAGGACTTTTCTTAGGGAGATATTTCTGTGGATGGCTCTGTCCTTTTGGTTTTATTCAGGATCTTCTTTATAAGATTCCTACAAGGAAGGTACATATAGAAAATAGGTTTGCAACTTTAATAAGATGGGGTGTTTTTATATCTATGGTAATATTTATTCCATATATAACCCTTGAACCATGGTTCTGTAAACTCTGTCCTGCAGGTACTTTGGAGGCTGGAATCCCTCAAGTTTTACTTAATCCTCCACTAAGGAATCTTATTGGGAGTCTATTTTGGATTAAAATTGCTCTTCTTATACTTTTTATCCTGTTAAGTATTATGATTTCAAGACCCTTTTGCAGGTTTATATGTCCTTTGGGAACAATTCTTTCCATCTTTAATAAAGTTTCCTATTATCATTTAGAGGTAAGCCCTAATTGTACAGAGTGCAGCCTTTGTAAGAAAGACTGTCCTGTGAATATAGAGGTTTATAAAGATCCAAATTCATCTCATTGTATAAGATGCCATGAATGTTTCTCCTGTGGAAAAGTGAGATGGAAAATAGATTAGAAGGGAAGGTGGTATAATGCGTCTTTCTTTTTATGGAGCTGTAGAAGAGGTTACAGGTTCTTGTTATCTTTTGGAGAATGAGAAAAAATATCTGATAGATTGTGGCTCTTTTCAAGGGAAGTCTGAAAAGGAAAATGAGGCACCATTTCTATTTAATCCTAATGAGATAGAGGCTGTTATTCTTACTCATGCTCATTTAGATCATTCGGGGAGGATTCCAAAGCTTGTTAAGGAAGGTTTTAAAGGAAAGATATATGCTACTTTTTCTACCATTGAGCTTTGTGAGATTCTCTGGATGGATACGGTAAAGCTTATGAAAGAAGAAGTAGAAAGGGTAAATAGAAAGAATTTAAGATCTGGAAAACCTCTTACTGAACCTCTTTATACTGAAAAAGAAGTGGAAATGGCCATGAAACTTTTTGAGCCTGTGCCCTATGATGAGATCATAGAGCTTCCTGATCTAAAAGTAAGGTTTAGGGATGCTGGACATATTCTTGGAGCATCATCTTTAGAGGTATGGGGAGATGGCTTGAAGATTGTTTTTTCAGGAGATATAGGACAGGAAGATAATGTGATAGAAGGAGCTCCATCATATATTGAAAGTGCAAATTATGTGATTATAGAGTCTACTTATGGAGATAGGGCACATAAAACCCTTGAGGAAACAAGAGCAGAATTTGAAAGCATAATAAATGAAGCTATAAATAGTGGAAGTAAGATTCTTATTCCCTCATTTGTGGTAGATAGGGCTCAAAGGGTAATATATGAAATTATGTTGCTTTCTTTTAAAAATCCTATTCTTTCAAAGACACCTGTATTTTTTGATAGTCCCATGGGTAAAAAGGTAACAGAGGTCTATGAAAAGCACAGTAATCTTCTTTCTGGTGAGATTCAGAGATTCCTTTTAGATGGTGTAAATCCCTTTTCTCTTAATAATTTAAAATTTGCATCCACAGTAGATGAATCTAAAAGCATAAATAATATAGATTCTGCTATTGTTATAGCAGGAAGTGGTATGTGTACAGGTGGGAGAATATTGCATCATTTAAAGCATAGTCTCTGGAAGGAAAATACTCATGTGGTTTTTGTGGGATATCAGTCTCAAGGAACATTGGGAAGAAGAATTGTAGATGGAGAAAAGATGGTTTATATTATGGGAGAAGAGATCAATGTAAAGGCAAAGATTCATACTATAAACGGTTTTTCTGCCCATGCAGATCAAAAAGACCTATTAAAATGGGCTGAGAATTTTCAAGGAGATCCCACATTTATAATAACTCATGGTGAGCCTAAATCTTCTCAGGTTTTAAGCCAAGTTTTACAGATTAATGGAAAGAAGACTATTATTCCTAATTATTCTCAAACTATAGATCTGGATAAAAAAGAGATTATATCCCAAAAGGTAGCACCTAAGATTGATGTCTCATCTTTACTAAATGAGTTAGAAGAATATACTCTAAAATTAAAGTCAAAGCCTCTTCCTCAGGATCTTGATACATATTCTCTTTTAAATTCAGTTCTTCTCCTTCTTAAAGAGATAGAAAATAAGTAGGAATTTATAAAAGAAAATGAAAAGATTAAAGCTATTAAAGTTTGTATCCATCCTTGTATTTATCCTTATCCTCTTTTCCCCTTTAGAATCTTCGGTAAGAGGAGATTATGCACTACAGATAGTTAGGGAGCTTTCAGATAAAAAGTATGCAGGAAGAGAGGCAGGCACATTAGATAATTTAAGAGCTATTTACTTTCTTAAAGATGATCTTAGGAATATAGGGCTTAATAAGTTTATCTATCAAAGATTTCCTGTAGATGTTTTTGTTTTAAAAGATACACCAGAGTTTATCTTAAAAGAAGGGAATAACAAACTGAAAAGTTATATGTATGGAAAAGATTTTAGGGATAAATTTTCAGGGAGTTGGGAAAAAGAGGGATATATTAAAAAAGAAGGGGAGAGATTAAAGGACTCTTTTTTACTGATTGATGGGGATCTTTCAAAAAATTTTATTTATGCAAAAATGTGGGGAGCAGAAGGGGTAATTATGAAAGTACCAAAGAATGGAGCTGAAATGATTCTGCAGAAATCTGTAATTCCTTATAAAGTTAGTATTCCTACGATTTATATATCCTCTGATACTTATACGGATATAGCCTCTTATATGGATAAATTTAAAAATCTTAGAGCTTATTATAGAATTGAATATGATAAAAACTCATCTTATGCTAAGAACCTTATCTTTTTAATTCCCTCAAAGAGTAAAGAGAAAGAAACCCTTGTAGTTTCAGCTCATGTGGATCATCTGGGAAAAGATATAGATGGATACTTTCCAGGAGCTAATGATAATGCTTCTGGAGTAGGAGTTTTAATAGAGATTGCAAAAGAAATCTGGGAAAGAGGAAATAATTATCCCTTTAACATACTTTTCTTGATAACTAATGGGGAAGAGAAAGGACTTCTCGGTGCAGAATTTTTTGTGGGCAGTCCTGTGGTACCTATAGAAGATATCTTTCTCAATATAAATATAGATTGTGTAGGAAGAGGAGAAAAACTTTTTGTAAGCTACAATACTTATGCAGAGGATATGATAAAGAATATGAATATAAAAAATGTAAGTTTTGTAAAAGACGTATTTTTAGATGATTCCGATCAGTATGCCTTTCATCTTAAAGAGATTCCTACATTTTTCATGATGAGAGCTAATAAAGATTATTCTATGCCTGATCTACATCAGAAAACTGATACATGGGATAAAATTCCTAAAGAGAATCTTTCTGAAAGTGTGCAAGTTTTTTTTGACATTCTTCAAAATGTCTCTTCTTTTAACTATGTTTTAAAATAATCGTTTTAAACTTATAATAAGAATATTAGTTTTATATTTGAGGAGGATAGTATGAAGAGGATCTTAATACTTGTTTTGATCCTTCTTCTTGTTACGAATGTAAAAGCTGCTATGCTTTTAAATGGTGCTGGTGCTACCTTTCCTTATCCTCTTTATGCTCGTTGGTTTTATGATTTTGAAAAAATCTCAGGAATAAAGGTAAATTATCAACCTATAGGAAGTGGTGCAGGAATTCAGCAAATACAGGCAGGAACTGTAGACTTTGGAGCATCAGATTCTCCTCTCCCTGGTAAAGATCAGCAGGCTTCTAATCTTATAATGATTCCATCGGTTGCTGGAGGGATTGCCATAGTTTACAATATCCCAGGAGTTGGGAAAGGACTGAAACTTTCCCGTGAGGTTATTGCAGATATTTTCTTAGGAAAGATAAAGACATGGGATGATCCTAAAATTACCTCTTTAAATCCCAATATGAAGATTCCAAAAATTAACATAACTGTCGTGAGAAGGTCTGATGGTAGTGGTACTACTGATATATTTACCCATTTCCTATCCTTGGTAAGTCCTGAATGGAAAGAAAAAGTTGGTGCAGGTACCTCTGTAAATTGGATTACAGGTATTGGTGGAAGAGGAAATATGGGGGTTGCAGGATATATAAAGAATATTGTTGGTACCATAGGATATCTTGAGCTTACCTATGCAGTACAAAATAATCTTCCCTATGCTATGGTAAAGAATAAGGCAGGAAATTTTGTATATCCAGAGATTCCTAATATAGAAGCTGCTCTTGAAAACTTTCCTGTGCAAAAGGATTTTTATGTCTATCCTATAGATGCAAAGGGAAAGGATAGCTATCCTATTTCAGGATATACATTCTTGCTTATAAGAAAAAATCAAGGGAATTTAGAGAAGGCAAAGGCTCTTATTAGCTTGGTAAACTGGATCTATAAAGAGGGAGATAAGACTGCAAAAGATCTTTATTATGTACCTCTGCCTCAAAAGGTGAAGAGTATGGCTCTTGAAAGATTAAAAGAGTTAAATTATCAAGGTAAACCTATTCATTAATCAAAATTATGAGGATAGGAGATAGAATCTTCAAAATTTTAGCTGTATTTTCAAGCCTTATAATAGTAGGGCTTGTAATAGGTCTTTTTATAGAACTTCTTGTTACCTCTATTCCAAGTATTAAAAAGTTTGGCATTAAATTCATTATTGATACAGTTTGGGATCCTGTAGCAGAGAAATTTGGAGCTCTTCCTGCTATTTATGGTACCTTAGTGACTTCTTTGATTTCTCTTTTAATCTCATTCCCTATAAGTATAGGTATTGCAATTTTTCTATCAGAACTTTCTCCTCCCTTTTTTAGAAGAACCCTTTCCTTTATTATTGAGCTTTTGGGAGCAGTACCAAGCCTCATATATGGTATGTGGGGACTTTTTACTCTTTCCCCTTTAATTCAACTTAAAGTAGGTCCATTTTTACAGAATATTTTGGGCTTTCTTCCTTTCTTCCAAGGATATCCCACAGGAGTAGGATATCTCAATGCAGGAGTTGTATTGTCTATTATGATTATTCCCACTATATCCTCCCTTTCCCGTGAGGTGTTTATGGCTGTTCCTATGGATCAAAGAGAGGCAGGATATGCCTTAGGTATGACCAAGTGGGAAGTAATCAGAAAAGTAGTTCTTGGGAATGCTAAGTCAGGAATCTTTGCAGCAGGAATTTTAGGGCTTGGGAGAGCTTTGGGAGAGGCAGTGGCAGTAACCATGGTAATTGGAAACTTCTACAATATATCTGTATCTCTTTTCTCTCCTGGGGTAACCATAACCAGTGTGATCATTAATGAGTTTGTGGAAGCTGTGGGAGGGTTAAAGATTTCTGCCCTTATAGAACTTGCTCTTATACTATTTATAATTACCTTTTTTGTAATGGGATTTGCCAGGTATTATATATTAAGAAGGATTGAGAATAAATGAACTATAGAAGAAGGAAGACTACAAACTATATAATGCTTGGAATTTGTATAGCTGCATTCTTTATAGGAGCTATCTTTCTATTTTGGATTCTTGGAGATGTTTTTCTAAAGGGTATAAAGTATATAAACTGGAAGCTTTTTGTGGAACTACCAAAACCACCTGGTATACCAGAAGGGGGTTTTGGTAATGCAATTCTTGGCACCTTTATCTTAACCATCTTAGCGAGTATTATAGGTATACCTATAGGTATTATGGCAGGAGTTTATGTAACGGAATATGGAAGTGGTAAGCTTGCTTGGTGGACAAAATTCCTTACAGAAATTCTCTCCAGTTTTCCTACCATAATTATAGGTATATTTATATATATACTTATCGTGGTACCTATGAAGACTTTCTCTGCTCTTTCTGGAGGAATAGCCCTTTCAATCATTATGCTTCCTGTTATTGCAAAATCCACAGAAGAATCTATTAAGATGATACCTGTATCTGTAAGGGAAGCGTCTTATGCCTTAGGTGTACCAAAATGGAGGACTATCTTAAGAATTGTAATACCTTCTGCAGGAAGTGGTATTGTGACTGGAATTATGATGTCTATTGCCAGAATTATGGGAGAGACAGCACCGCTTCTTTTCACTTCTCTTAATAATAATTATTGGAGTTATAAACTTAATGAGCCTATAGGAAGCCTTACTGTGTTAATCTTTAACTATGCCACATCTCCTTATGAGGATTGGAGAAATATGGCATGGGCAGCTGCTCTTATTTTAGTATTTATTGTACTCATACTTAATATTATTGCCCATATTTATACAGGTAAAAGAGAGAAAAGATGAAAAAGGAGGAAGCTTAGCATTGGCTGAGATCAGAGTAGAAAATTTGAATGCTTGGTTTGGAACTATGCAAGTTTTGAAAGATATAAATGTCTCTTTAAAGGAGAAGTATATATCTGCTATTATAGGTCCTTCAGGATGCGGAAAGACTACTCTTCTTAGATGTTTTAATAGGCTCCATGAGATAACTCCAGGTGCTAAGGTTGAGGGGAGGATTTTTCTTGGCGATATTGATATCTATGATAAAAATGTAGACCCAGTACTCATCAGGAGAAGAATTGGAATGGTTTTTCAAAGACCAAATCTATTTTCCCACATGACTATTTATGATAATGTGATTGCAGGATATATATTAAATAACAAAAAGATTCCTAAAGAGGAAAAAGATAAGATTGTAGAAAAGAGCTTAAAACTTGCTGGAATATGGGAAGAAGTTGAAAATAGGCTTAAAGAATATCCTTCTGCACTCTCTGGAGGACAGCAACAGAGAGTTTGTATAGCAAGAGCTCTTGCAGTAGAGCCAGAAGTAATTTTAATGGATGAGCCAACCTCTGCCCTTGATCCCATATCTACTTACCGAATTGAGGAGACTATAAAAGAACTTAAAAAGGAACTTACTATTATCATAGTAACTCATAATATGCAGCAAGCAGCAAGAGTATCTGACGAGACCATATTTATGTATATGGGGGAAGTAATTGAGATTGGTCCTACTACTGAGATGTTTACAAATCCTAAGAAGAAACTTACAGAAGACTACATTACAGGGAAATTTGGCTAATTATTCGTGTAGCTCTTTTAACTCTCCTGTTTCCATGTAGTAAATTCTTTCTGCCACATTAGTTACATGATCCGCGATTCTTTCTAAAAATCTTGCAATCATAAGAAGCTTTATCTGCTGAGGAGCAGTTTGTGGGGCATGTTCAATTTCATCTACAATCTCATCGTAGATTTTATAATAGTTTCTGTCAATGGCATCATCTTGATCTACCACAGTCATTATGAAGTTTACATCTCTGCTTATAAATGCTTCTAAGGAGTCACATAAGATTTTTTCTACAAGCTGGAACATAGTTATGAGATTTTGGTTTATAGGAAGAGAGGGCATATCTATAAAATCTAGAGTAAATTTAGCTATATCTACACAGTAATCTCCCATTCTTTCAATATCATTTATAATCTTCATGGCAGCAGCAATAACTCTAAGATCGTGTGCCATAGGTTGTTGAAGGGCAAGAAGCTTTAAGCATTTGTCCTCTATGTCCCAATTGTATTTGTCTACAGTATCATCCATACCAATAACTTCTTCTGCAAGACTCTTATTTCTTTGTAAAAGAGCATTTTTACTCTTTTCTAACATATCTTTTACCACAGCACCCATTTCAAAAAGGGAATTTTCTAAGCTTTTCAATTCTTCTGCAAAACTGTGTCTTAACAAATCTTATCCTCCTTAATAGTTGATTAAATTAAAAGATTATATCAATATTTATATTTATTTTTCAAGTTTAAATTGCCCTACAAAATGGAAAGAATAGGAATGTAAATTATACTGGTAAGATAAAGTGATTTCATATAGAATTTTATAGAAAGTAAAAAAGAGGTGATGTTCAAGAAGAGATAAAAGTTTTTGTTTTGTGAGTGAGATTAAGAAAGGTACTGAATAATAAGGAGGTTTTTGAAAATGCCAAAGATTACTTTTATAGGTGCTGGGAGTGTAGTTTTTTCTAAGAATTTACTAATGGATATACTATCTTATCCAGAACTTGGAGATAGTGAGATAGCTCTTATGGATATAAACAAAGAGAGATTAGATCTTATTTATGCATTGGCTAAAAAAGTAATTGAAAAGATAAACTGTGGAGCAAAAGTTACTGCTACTTTAAATAGGAGGGAGGCTTTAGATTCTGCAGATTATGTTATAAATATGATTCAGGTTGGTGGATTAGAGATGTTTGAGAAAGACTGTGAGATACCAAGGAAGTATGGGATAGATCAGACAGTAGGAGATACCATTGGACCAGGAGGAGTCTTTAGAGGTCTAAGAACTATTCCGGTACTATTGGATATAGCTAAGGATATGGAGGAATTATGCCCAGATGCTTTATTTATAAATTATAGTAATCCGATGGCTATAAATTGCTGGGCAATGAATAAAGCAACTAAGATTAAAAATGTTGGACTGTGCCATAGTGTTCAGGGGACTGCTTATCAACTGGCAACATATGTGGGAGTAGATCCATCTGCTGTTTCTTACTGGGTAGCTGGGATAAACCATATGTCTTGGTTTTTAGAATTTAAATTAGGTAAAGAGGACTTATATCCAAAGCTTTGGAAAGCGATGGAGGATCCTGAGATATATATGAAAGATGCTGTTAGATTTGAGATAATGAAATATTTTGACTACTTTGTTACAGAATCCACTCACCATATGTCTGAGTATGTATCGTACTTCAGAAGAAATCCAGAAAGGATAAAAGAGCTTATACCAGAAAGATGGGATTATCTGGAGATATGTAAAAATGGATGGCAGCCTCATTATGAAATGATAAAGAAAGAGATAAGCGGTGAAAAGCCCATAGTTATAGAACGATCACGTGAATATGCATCAGATATTATATATTCTATGGAGACAGGTATTCCTACTCGCATAAATGGAAATGTAAATAATAGTGGACTTATAACTAATCTTCCTAAGGATTGCTGTGTGGAGGTGCCATGTCTTGTAGATAAAACTGGAATTCATCCATGTTTTGTTGGAGACCTACCAGCCCAGTGTGCTGCTTTGAATAGAACAAATATAAATCTACAGGAGTTAGCAGTTATGGCTGCTTTGGATAAGGATCCTCATAAGGCATTTCAGGCAGTAGCATTAGATCCTCTAACCTCCAGTATCTTAGAACCAAGGGATATAAAAAGAATGGTAGATGAACTATTTGAGGCAGAAAAAGACTGGATAGGATTCTCAATCTCATGAATTTTAGAGGACTATAATAGTCTCTTTCTCTATTTTAGGGATAATTTTAAATGTTTCTCCCCTTCCAAGTAAGGAAGGGGAGACTAAAAATATTTATTTTTCCTCTATGAATTTTGGAAGCTCATCTCTTGTGATAATAAGAGAATGATTAAATACCTTCTTTAAATGGGATACTTCATTCTTAGAAGGATCATTTTCAAAGCCATTCCAAGTCATGAACCATACCCAGTGAGCCTTTTGCTGTATCATAGCATCTGGATCAGGAATAATTCCATTTTCTGTTAAGGCTACAAGTTTTTTACCGCCAAAAATTTTTACCAAGTTATAGAATGTACCTGCAGATGGAGAGTAATTTCTATTATCAAGATATATATCTGCACCTACAATATCCACATATTCATCTCCAGGATACCATTTAAGGGCATCAGGAGAGTCTGTAGTGGTCCATACCCAGATAAGATTGTTTAATTTATGATAGTTAGTGAATCGGTCAAACATAAGTTTATAGAGTTTTTTACAAGCTTCTGGTCCTTTTGCTCCCCACCAGAACCATTTTCCTTCTGCTTCATGAAGAGGTCTCCAAAGTACTGGTACTCCTGCATCTCTTAGCCTTTTCAATTGTTCTGCTATGGCATCAAGATCTCTTATAATAAGTTTATAATCCTCTGATTCAGGATGATTTAAGGCATATTCTACATCAAAGCTTGTGGCTTCTGTATAAAATCCTCTCCACCATTCTTTCCCCGGTACATTATACAAATCCTTAGGGGCATTCCAATGCCATTGGAATTGTACTATTCCCCCTTCTTTCCACCATTTTATAGCATTCTCTACTTCATAAGGTTTTGTCCCATACTCTACTCTTGATGGAGAATAATCCATCATATCAAAACCACATAGGGCAGGGAATTTTCCTGTAGTATCCTGAATAAAGTAGCAATCCATGATACCTGCCTGTCCTGATAAAGTATTTTTTCCATATATGCTTACAAGGTAATCCATTAGCTTTTTTGCTTCAGGAGAGGCATTAGGATTTACCAATTTAGGTTCCACATTTAGAGTGGGAGTCTCTGAACTTCTAATTTCTATGAAATCCAGATAGAACCATCCCCAACTTTTTACTATACTTATAGTATTTTTCCCAGCTTTTAAAGGAACAAGTCCAGCAGATACGGTGGTAAAGGTTTGAGAAGGATTAAATTTTATATTTGATTGAAATACGCCATTTACATATAAACTATTTTCTTTATATCCAAAAGGGGCTGCATAACCTACGATAATCTCATATAGCCCATCAGAGTCTACTTCTACGGTGATTGTGCAGGAATCTCCATCTTTATCAAAGCCATCTACATAGCCCTTTCCCTGATATCCTGGTAGATTTTTTGCTACAACGGTTCCATTTAATACTCCATCTTCAGCCTGATATATTTTGGGAGAGGCACCATAGGCAAATGTAAAGATGGGTGCCAAAAACAAAAGGGGAAAAATAACTTTTAAAATCTTTTTTCTCAAAAAATTCTCCTTCTTTCTTTTATAAAGTAAAAATTTTTAATTAAGCTTTTGTTCTATAACATGTCCCCATTTCTTGGACATTCATAATTTAATAATAGACAAATTATTATCAAAGTCAATAGGTATTTCATTACCTTCTTATTTTGTTTTAAAGCTTTTTTTCTTTTTCCTGCAAATCCAAGGAAAATCTTCTTAATAGCCACTGTTCTGCAAGATCTATCCATTTTGCTACTATAGGATTAATCTGATCTTTATGCCTTGCAGTAGCTTGATGAGCTAAGCTTAGACCATGTTGTCCTTCCTCAAATATATGCATTTCAAAGGGAATGTTTTTCTCCGCAAGTGCTTTTGCCATAAGTATAGTATGTTCCACCGATACAAGCTCATCCTGAGCCGTTGTCCATAGAAACATAGGTGGTGTAAACTCTGAAACATAAAGTACAGGACTTATCCTTCTAAGGGTTTCATCGTCTGGTTCTCTCATTCCAGTATATGCAACACTAAATGATTCAAATAAATGCTTGGCAGTTAAACTTTCTTGCTTAAATACAAAATCCCTTTGAAAAATAAGATCACTTAACATATATCCCAATATTGCAGCAGCAGGTCTTAACTCCTCAGATTTAACATTAAAATATCTACTTAAATCTGGATCATTCCAATATACAGAATACATAGCACAATTATGAGCTCCTGCTGAAAAACCACACAGGATAATTTTTTCTGTATTCACCAACCATTCGTTACTGTGATCTCTAATAAAAAGTATTGCTTTTGCTATATCTCTCATAGGATTGGGGTAAATGCTTTTTGGATTCACAGGTATTTCTTTTGTAGGATCAGGATAGCTAAATCCCCCTCCCATATAAGTGGAATAACGCAATACAAATGCATGATACCCCATTGAAGCAAAGCGTAAAGCTACTGGCTCACCCTCACGATCAGAACATGTTAAATATGCCCCTCCTGGACAAACAAGGACAGCTGGTCTCTTTTTTCCATTTAATAACTCAGGTGAATCACTATGAACATAAGTGGTTAGAGTCACATCCGCTCTGTCCTCATATAATTTTATTTTTTCATATATCATATTTTTACTCCTTTTCAATATTGAGAATTATTTTTCAATAACTTTTTATCTTCTACTTTTGCACTACTAAATAATATATCTGCTGGTATGATATATTATAGCTGCAGTAACTATATGATGTCCATCAGTAAATTAAGTGATACATCTTATTTGTATACTCCATTTACTAACATATGTTCAATTCATAAAGGTAAACCCCTCGGTTATCTCTAATTTCTGAGCCCCTATTCGTCAAATAAACAACAATTCTCTTTTTAATATCAAAATTATTTAATCTTTTAACTCTTTTTTCCATATATTTTTTACCAATACTTATTATATAATTAACAAGATATATTTCTCTTGGAGGCTTTGAAATGAAGGTCAAAGGATTATTAGGAGCAATATTATTAAATCTTCTTATGGCACTTATAGAATTCATTGGAGGTATCCTCTCAGGAAGTCTCTCTCTTATTAGTGATGCCCTTCATAATGTGAATGATGTTTTTTCCCTTGTGATAAGTTATGTTGCGGAGGCAATTTCTAAGAATAAGAAAAGTAACTCCACCCATACCTATGGATATAGGAGAGTAGAGATACTTTCTGCACTCCTTAATGGAGTTCTTCTTCTTCTCATTTTTGTTTTTTTGATCTCAGAAGCCATACAGCGTTTTAAAGTTCCAGCTAAGGTAGATGGGGTCCAGACTATAATTATAGGTTTTATTGGTTTAATAGGTAATATATTAGGAGCTTATTTTATCCATGAAGATGCCCATCACAATCTTAATATAAAGGGAGCTTTTTTACATCTTATCTCGGATGCATTCTCTTCAGTGGGAGTTATTATTGGTGCTATCCTTATTCTTATGTATAATCTCTATATTGCCGATACAATTATCTCTCTTGTAATTGCTGGATTTATCTTTTATAGTGCCTTCGGACTTATAAAGGATACTCTTCATATTCTTATGGAGGGTACGCCAAGAGGAATTGATATTAAAACCATTGAGGATACTATTCTAAAAGTTCCAGGAGTTAGAGGGGTTCATCATGTTCATGTCTGGCAGATTTCCTCAAAGGATTATCTGCTTTCTGCTCATATAGTGCTTGATAATCAGATGATATCTTCAGCAGAAAATATTACCTCTCAAATAAAAAATCTTTTGGAGGAAAATTTTGAAATTAATCATTCTACCTTAGAAGTAGAGCTTGAAGGTGAAAAGAAGGAGTGTCAGTGTGAGTATTAATGGTTGATTTTTTGCCTATTACCAAGGAAGAAGCTAAGGGATTAGGATGGGACGAGCTTGATGCAGTAGTTATTACAGGAGATGCCTATGTGGATCACCCTTCTTTTGGAGCCTCAGTGATTGGTAGAGCCCTGGAGCATTTTGGATTCCATGTAGGGATTATGCCTCAGCCAGACTGGAAAGATAAGAAATCTTTTACTGTTTTGGGTAAGCCAAGACTCTTTTTTGGTATAACAGCAGGAAGCGTAGATTCTTTAATAGCTAATTATACCCCTAATAAGATAAGAAGGAAGGAAGATGCTTATACTCCAGGTGGAATTCCTGGAAGAAGACCAGATAGAGCAACTATAGTCTACTCAAACTTTGTGCATGAGATCTATCCTGATATTCCTTTGGTTCTTGGAGGGATTGAGGCAAGTCTAAGAAGATTCTCTCATTATGATTTCTGGGAAGATAGGGTTAGACATTCAATACTTCTTGATTCCAGGGCAAAGTGTATTGTTTTTGGTATGGGGGAGAAGCAAATTGTAGAGATTGCAAGATATCTTTCCCAAGGAAAGTCCTGGTATGAAATATATAAAATTCCAGGTATTGTTTACTCTCTTAGTGAAAAGGAGTTTAATGAGCTTTTTAATGATATAGATTATATCTTGCTTCCTTCTTTTGAAGAGGTTTCTCAGGATAGGGATAGATACTATGATTTTCAAAATCTTCTTATGGAAGGGATGAAAAATGAGAAGATATTAGTTCAGAAAGATGGAAAGAGGTATATCATCCAAAATCCACCGATGAATTACTCTCAGAAAGATCTTAATCTTACATACTCTCTTCCTTTTAAAAGACTTCCCCATCCATCTTATAAAGAGAGAATTCCTGCTCTTGATACAGTATTGACATCTATCGTCTCTCATAGAGGATGTTTTGGAAGCTGCACTTTTTGTTCTATTAATCTTCACCAAGGCTGGCAGGTGGTATCAAGAAGTGAAGAGTCTATTTTGCGTGAGGCATATAACCTTACCTCTCAAAAGTTTTTTAGAGGTACCATATCCGATGTGGGCGGTCCTACAGCAAATATGTATAAGTTAAAATGCAAGATATACAAGGTGCCTGGTTCATGTAAAGTGAGAGAGTGCCTATTCCCTGAGGTGTGTCCTAATCTTATTATAGATTTTTCTCCTCAACTTAGATTATTAAGGGAAATAAAGAATATACCAAAGGTAAAACATCTATTTATCGCCTCAGGAATAAGATACGATCTTGCCCTAAAAGATAATGGATATTTGGAAGAGCTTATTAAAGAAGGATATATAGGAGGACACCTTTCTTCTGCTCCTGAACATGTGAAAAATCATGTGCTTGAGATTATGAAAAAACCTAATTTTGAAGTATATGAGAAGTTTGAAGAAGTTTTTGAAAGAGAAAAAAGAAAGCAGAATAAGGATATATATGTTATTCCTTATTTTATCTCTGGTCATCCAGGGGCTACATTGGAAGATGCCTGGGATCTTGCCATGTATGTAAAGGGAATTGGACACTATTTAGAGCAGATCCAAGATTATACCCCTCTACCTTTAACTCCTGCATCTTGTGCCTTCTATACAGGATATCATCCTTCAAGAAAGGAGAAGATATACGTAGCAAGAACCTATGAAGAGAGGCATCTTCAAAGGGCATTAGTACAGTATAGAGA
>Ga0209608_1001531_pt1 | contig 18730 bp, 20 predicted proteins | sample AD_UKC130_MetaG_FD_184428 | JGI IMG/M metagenome (GOLD analysis project Ga0209608, IMG submission 184428) | Active sludge microbial communities of municipal wastewater-treating anaerobic digesters from Canada - AD_UKC130_MetaG (SPAdes) (version 2) | ecosystem: Engineered > Bioreactor > Anaerobic... | reverse complement strand
TGCATAGTATGTGTGAGATTTCGCAGATAATGGAAGAGGTTCCCTATCATAAACTTTGGCAGTGAGTGGGTAATAAAATGGGAAACCCTTGTCTGTGTTTGAAATCTAACTTCGTTTAAGTTCTCTATAACGAACATATGGTCCGAATAAACACTATTTGTAATAAAATATTTAAGAAGGAGTATTAAATAATATTTTTGGAGGATGTCGTATGAAGTTCGGAGATTCGGACCAGATAGTCTTTGAGACCTGGGTACTTCGCCAGGGCCTGGAGAAGTCCACCTTCAAGACCTACCTCCAGTGCCTCAAGAAGTACTGTGAGGTCACCGGCATGACACCTGTAGAACTCATAACCGAGGCAGAGGCCGAGGAGGAATCTGGCATCAGGATGAGAAACCGCAGAATAAACCTGCACCTCCTGAAGTTCAGGAAGGCCCTTGAGGATGAGAACAAGGCCCCCTCCACCATCAACCTCTACTACTATGCCATAAGATCATTCTATGATGCGATGGACATAGAACTCCCCAGGATCAGACGGCCCTCCGGCGACATCTGCCTGGAGCAGAACTACGGGAGGCTAATCACCAGGAAGGAACTCAGGGCACTTGTGAGCATGGCACCCCCCAGGGAGAAGGCCCTTATCTACCTCATGGCACTCTCAGGGATGGCCCAGGCAGAGGCCAGGAGGCTCACCATCAGGAAGTTCCTGGACGCTGCAGGCGATGCAATCGGCCGTGAACTGAAGACGGTGGAGGACCTCTTCGAGGCCGAGGATGAACTCAGGGAAGAGATCATCACCCTGGACATCGTGAGGAAGAAGGTGAACTACCGCTACATGACATTCATACCCCCTGAGGCCACCAGGGAGATCATCAACTACCTCAAGGAGAGGATGTACGGACGCAATGAGAAGATCAGGGTCAGGGACTATGAGGGGGCCCTCTTTGTTAAGAGGAACGGGGAGGATATTGACAGGGACATCATAGTAACAAACTTCAGGCGCATAGGCCTCGAGGCTGGTTTCAAGAAGAGGGATGGTGCCTACAGTTTCTGGCGGGCCCATGCACTGAGGAAGTACTTCATATCCACCATCATCAACAAGATCGGGGACAAGATCCTTGCTGACTTCCTTGCGGGCCATAAGATATCTGATGTGGACAGGGCCTACTGGTACATGGACCCTGAGGACCTCAAGAGGAGGTACATGAAGGCCCTCCCCTACCTCTCCATTGACGGCGTTGAGGTCAGGACGATTGAGGACAGGGATTACAGGCGTCTAAGGGAGGTTGAGAGGATCTATAACCAGATGAAGGATGAGATCCGGAAGACCGAAAAGCTGATCCAGCTATTCAGGGACCATCCCGAGTTCAAGGAGATTCTCAGTAAGAGGACCAGCGGCTGATTTTTCCACCTTCACAGATTCCTTTTCTTTTTTCACAACCTTTGATAATATTTATATATAATAAATTAATACTAATTATAGTAATAATTTCGGAGGTGTACATTATGAGCGATGTCTGTGAAGAGGATATAATGGAGGCGATAGACGCATTCGAGAGGCTTGTCAAACTCCTGAACGATGCCGAAACAATTCTGAGGGAGTGAACATGCAGATGGTGAAGGTTCTGGTTTCTGCGAGGTGTAAACCAGAGTCAAAGGTGATCATAAAGAACAGCAACTACACCTACGGCGATGCAATCGACTACTTTGCCAGGAAGATCAGCAACGAGAACACGAAGATCCTTGTTGAGATTGAGACCCTCAGGGAGAGGATCATGGAACTTGAGGATGAACTCAAAACCACGAAGAGGAGGATCGAAAGGAAAAAGGAATACCTGCAGCTCCTCGAATCAAGGTACTCAGACGAGGTACAGGTTGATGAGATGGTCATGGAGTCAATCAGGACCATAAGGAGTATAGCTGAAACATTCGACTGCGAACCGACTGAGATCGATAGGTTCACCGGCGCTGATACCCTTGAATTCCATGCCAAGAAATGTGGTATCACACGGCTTGAACTTGAAGAGCTCCTGAAAATGGACCTTTAAACCCAACTTATTTTTTTATTCACAGCCCATAACCTCCATGTCCCTGGTTCTCTGAATCAATTCTGCAGTCCTCCTTTAGTCTGGCTTTCTGCAGCAGGAATGGGGGCGGAGGGAAATTGGCGATAAATTATAAATTTTTATAAGTTCCATGTGGCAAACGTTATGCAGAGGTGTTATCAGTATGGTTAACAGGAGACCGAAAGGAGGACTTATAAACATGGAACCTGTTGTTGTCAGACTCTACTCTGATGAAATCGAGGCCCTTAAAAGCAGAGTCCCGCCAAATACAAGCATGAGTGCCTACATACGGAAAATAATCCTCAAACACCTGGAAGATGATTAGGATCCAAGTTCATGGACATGATGATAAATCCTGAATAGTGAAAAAGTTTTTTGATAGATCCTCACTCTTGTTCTACATGTTTTGAACTATGTTATGATATGTATATCTGATATATGTTATCGTATATAACTCTGCGAGGGTGGCCTTAAGGGCGGCGTGATATAATATATGTGATATATACATCCCCTATATACATATATATGATATGTATATCAGGCGGCACAAAGAGTAGCGCCAGCGGGCCCATCATTTCTCCGGGATGTATATCCATGCCCGTATATCATCCCTTGTATTACGATATATGTATATCAGCTTCACCCAAAATTTTGGGGTGCCTCCGGAGGATTATATACACAGATGTGTATCCTATATCGGCTGATGTGTATCAGACCCTTCATTTCCATCTCCTGAAAAACAGTTTTAGGGCCGCTGGAGTAAATTGTACATCCCACCCGCCCACCCCCTACCACCCCCAATACAACAATGCCCTAAGGTGGGTGCTGGAGTCAGAGAGAAACAAAAAAATGACCTGCCTGTCGGGAGCCCCTTTTTTGTACCCATACCATTTTTATTACGTTCAAGTTCATTTTTAATATGGTGTCCGTGGGCAGGTTCACCTCAACCACGTTGCTACCCCCATCTGCAACCGAGTCTCCCTCCATATTTATGCCTCCACAGGTGGTGGGTGTCCCTGTTCACGGCCAAAAAAATCTGTTGAGGAGGTCTGAAATTTGGATGGATATGTTAACAGCGAGGCCTTTCTGAAGCGTCAGGACGACCTCAGGAGGTCCCTCATGCAGGAGAATTTTGATGTCCTGAGTATCAGGGAGCGTGAGCTCTACCTCATGCTTGCAGGTGATGGTGAGACGGTTTTCATCTTCCTGGTCCTGCTGCCCTACATGGATGTCTTTGAACTCCCCAAGGCATATATATGGAAGCTGAGGAGGCTTGCAACGAGGTTCAGGGCGAGGCCCTTTGTCACCACCATGATACCTGAGGTGAGGAACTGGTTCTTCGTGCCGCTCACCGCCCTCAGGGATGATGGGTCATGTTTTGTCCTGGACGTGGAGGCCTGCAGGCATAAGGGGTTCTACCTGCACAGGCTGATTTCAGAGGAACTCCAGCAGAGACTTTTATGAGGTGCATAACAATGGCCGATATTCCAGGACTCATAAGAGAATTATTTGAGGATAAGATAAGGGGCCGCCTGTTCTTTGATGAACTATACGGGGACCACTACTTTTTCATACCCGATGAACCCATTTACATGGAATGCTTTGACGAATACCTTCCAGTCATCTACATCCCACCCGAAGACGCAGAACAAATATTCAGTGAAAATGAACTCACAGAGGTCGCCCTGGATGGCTTTTCCATAGTATCGCTAAGTGAGAGACTTGTTTATGAATTGGCCGGCTAATCGATTTCCGCCCTTACGGGAAACTCGCTCTCGCTTTGCATAAAAGGCAAATAAGAAGACACCTTACTCTTTGATTTTGAGCATTTTTCCTATGTATTTTGACTTTGTTTTTCCGTTTTCTTTCCAGTAGGCGTACCAGTAAGGGCCATGGGGACATTTTTTGCAACCTTTCTTTCCGCACTTAACCTTCTCGAGCCTGTAGGTTACTGAGGCCACGACCTCCCTTTTTCCTGAAGGTCTATCCTCAGGTTGCTGGGACTCCAGGGCCCTGATCCTGGCATCGATGTAGTCCTTCATCTCATGCAGCCTTTCAATATCCCTTTGACGGTCTATTATTGCTGTGAAGGTCTTTAACATGTCACCACCAATTAATCTTATGTAACTTTTTACATATAAATTTTGTTTATGGTTACATAAGAAACATGATAAAGGCAGATCTCCTCACAAGTTTTCAGTGCTTCTCTAATACTTGCATCTGGAATGGTTTCCAGTATCAAGTATTCTTTGCAGGATTTAAGGTTATATAGTTGTTTTTGTGACTTTTTTGGATCGAGAGTTACCATTTTTGTCCTCGGAGAGCTCTGACAGCCCTGCAGTCACCAATCCTCCCGAGTTTACTTTTCAGCCCTCTACGCACATCCAAGTCTTCATCTTTTAATGCTGTTCTGAGGACTTCAACGAGTTGAGTCAATATTAACAAGAGCCCTCGCTGCATCGATACGCACATCTGGATTTTCATCTTTTAATGCTGTTCTGAGGGCTTCAACTGCAGGCGGGCCAATCTTAACAAGAGCATCCACTGCACCGTTACGCAAACGTGGATATTTGTCTCTTAATGCTGTTATAAGGGCTTCAACTGCAGGCGGGCCAATCTTGCCAAGAGCATCCACCGCAGCTCTACGCACGAACAGGTCTTCATCTTTTAATGCTGTTATAAGGGGGTCAACTGCTCGGCTGTCACCTAACTCGCCAAGAGCCAACACGGCACCGCTACGCACACGCGGATCTTCATCTTTTAATGCTGTTATAAGGGCTTCAACCGCAGGTAAGCCAATCTTGCCAAGAGCCCAAGCCGCGCTGCTACGCACGAATAGATTTTCATCTTTTAATGCTGTTATAAGGGGGTCAACTGCTCGGCTGTCACCTAACTCGCCAAGAGCCAACACGGCACCGCTACGCACACGCGGATCTTCATCTTTTAATGCTGATTTTAATGCGTTGAGCATTTCACCACTACTCACTAAATCACATCTATTTTTACATATATTGTTTAGTTTACATAAGGAACATGGTGAATGCAGACCCTAGCAGGAATTCAGTCCTTATCTACTAGCATTCTCTGATGATACGCTGGTTAGCCGGACGTGCTCAACGCCCTTGAGACCCATCATTTTCTCTGTGAGTTCCTGGATCTTTTTTATGTTTCCCCTCACCACCAGGATCTCAAGGAATCTGGTCCCTGCTAGGGGGACCCTCATCACGGCATCTATGTATTCAGTGTACTTGTGCTGTATGTCACCTATCTCGTCTATTACTCCTGTTTGGTAGTCATAGATCACTGAAACCGTACCTGTACGTTCTCCTTCCATTTCATTCATCCACTGGTACCTTACAATGTAGTCCTTAATGGCGTCCCTTACACCCTTTGATCTTGACTGGTAGCCACGATACCTTAAAACTTCATCAAACTCCTTCAAAAGCTCTTTTGGCAGAGACATGCTTATCCTTGTCACTTTACTCATGTTAACACCTCTTGTTTCCGGCTTAGCCTTTTAATATAAATTTGAATTAAGTTACTACAAGATAGTATTATTTTAGAGATGGTTAATAAGATTAGTGTTCCTGCAACAGAACCTTCATACCACTGGAGCAGGAGGGCCCGGCACAGGATGTGAAACTGAAGGGTGATGGGTATCACCGGGAAGAGGGTGTAAATAAGTTGATAATATTGATACTGCTGCCTGAAATGACACCACCCAAAGAATAAGTTAGAAACCTTTTCCATCCACAAACCCATCCCTGGAGGTCTTTGTCAGGAAAACAGGAAAATCCACCCCCTTATCAATACTTGACTCTTTTAAAGGGCTTTGGTAATGCAGGGTGTCAGGGGGTGTCAAAGCCATTACCACCATTGACCACTACAAATAAATAATAATTTAAAGTACAACTCCTCATAAAATATTAATATGGGATGCAATTATATTATCATCACCGGCGGGAGGTGATAGTGATTGAAGACAGGATTATAGATGCATTGAATGACGGTAAAAGCGTTGCAGTCCAGTACCGCGACGTTAATGAGTACATGGAGCTTGACACAGGCCATGAGAAGATATACCTTGAGAATGTTAACCCTGCGAAGGAGGTGGCAACAGAAATCCTCATGGAATTTTCCACGGCATCGAGGAACACCATATACAAGAAATACACCACAAATGAAATTGTCCAGGAGATAAGAAAGAAGACAAAGAACAGGAATATCCTCCTGGTCTTCAATGACCTGCAGCAGGCCTCGAGGAGCAGTGTGAGGGTCCTCCTGGACATCATGGAAACCCTGCAGATCCTCTGCAGCATCAGGGGCGGGACGAAGAAGCACCAGAGCAGGCTTCTGAAGAAACTTGTGATCCTAAAGGACCCAGGGGATGAGGTGATAGACATAACCCTCCCCATGGTAATCTTCGCTGGTTCCGTCGCATTCATGGTATACCTCAAGATCGCCATGAGCCTGTCGGGCTTTATGGCGTATATAGTGCTTGCATCGATATGGTTCGGAACTATAATCGCCAGGACTCTTCTCTGGATTAAGAAATGAGGAGGACCTCAGATGAGTGATTTAGCATACCTCTTTATATTCGGCCCTGCAGTGGTTTTCGTCCTATTCTGTGGGTGGTATTTTCTCTGGCTCTACATGGCAGGGATAACGTGAAGTGGTATACACACGCAGTCTTTGCAGTGTTTTTGGGTGCAATACTGGGCTACATACTTGGATCGGAACTCACTGTCAGGTTCTTTATAATAACAATCACGGCGAGTATCATCCCTGATTTTGCAGAGAAATCTGTCTACGAGACTCATAAAAGGCAGCTCCACAGTGTGTTCTCTCTTGTCCCCTGCGTCCTGATCTATCTCTTCCTTGATCTGACGGTGGGTGCGGCCCTCACAGCAGGTATAATTTCACACCTCTTGCTTGACTGTCTTACACCTGCAGGCTGTCCCCTCCTGATGCCACTGAGCAGGAGGAGGTACAGTGTTAAGTGGAGGTACAGTGACAGCAGGGCAAGGGAGAAGAGGATAGCTGCAATTGCTGTGCTGCTGGCACTCCTCACGGTCCTGGCGGTTGCAGCAAGCGGCACATTCACCTCAGCCATCTCAGCATGGGCAAACAGGGACGCCCAGGGCAAAGTTAACTCAACGAACTCCTCAAGACCTGACCTCCATCTCACCATCACCAACCCACAGAGGGACACCTGGGTCCACCCTTTCCCCAACGGCAGCTATTTCATTGACGTGAGCGACTCAGCAGGACATGAGAGAACCGGTTACCACAGGTACTACCATAAGCCGGCGCCAGGGCGTTCTGATAAGTCCTCTGAGGGCCAGGGTAATGGGAGTGCTGGAGAAAACAGGACGGGGTGATTGTTCTGTCGGGATCTGATATCGATGATGTGGTGAAGTTCATATCGAAGCTGGAGTATGACCATGGAAAGAAGATATTCCTCCAGAGGGTTTACCTTGACCTCAACACTGCCTGTAAACTGCATATACTCAGCTTCATTGAGGAGAGGTCCAGGAGTGACATCTCGCGGAGGGCTATTCAGATGATGATAGATGATTATGAGAGGGAATACGGGAACCTCATTAACCTTGTGAAGAGGGACATCCTCATGTGGATATAGGGCCCTTGCAGCGGTTCCATCCCCATTTATTTTTTCTTATGTAACTTGTCCACTGATCAGCATCTCCATGGTTACATAAGAATGTACCCAAAGGCATGCTTTAAAGCCCCACCCGAGTTTCCAGTGTGAATAACATAGGAGGTGAAACATGCGAAGTGCTAAATTCGTTCTTGCAGCTCTCCTGGCCATCTTTGTTCTTGCAGGTTCATCGGCTGCAGCGGATGTAGGCATTGAACTTGACAAGAACATGACCGACGGGAGCGCAATAAAGCCGACGTACAATTCGACGATGAAAATCAAGGCCATAGTGAAGGCTGGTAACCAGGACGTTCAGAATGTGACTGCAACGGTACGACTGCCTGAGGGCCTCGTACTCCAGGACTACTACATGAGCCAGGGATACTATGACCTCGAGACAGGTACCTGGGAGGTTGGTGACATCCCTGCCTATGAGGAGAGGTCCCTGACATTCGTTTGCCTGCTGAACAGGACTGGCAGCATTACTGTGAACGCCAGTGTAACAGCTGATGGGGATGATAACAGTGCAAACAACAATGCAGAGTTAGGCTTCAAGGTGTTTGGTATATCAGACCTTCAGCTTAACGTCACGAGCAATAAACAGACCCCACGGCTCGGCGAAACTGTGAGACTGACGGTTAAACTTAAAAACAATGGCCCCCATGACGCGAACAATGTCAAGGTAGGTAACTTCCTCTCAGGCGGACTCGTCGTGCAGAGTTTCAGCTATGATGCCGGCTACTTCGATGACCTGACAAAGGAGTGGGTCTTTGACACCCTTGCAGCGAGTGAAGAGGCGACCCTCACACTTGATTGCCTTGTCAACAGGACAGGTGAACTCTCAGACTATGTTTCAGTAAGGGAGGTCGATGAGGGCGACACCAACGTTTATAACAACATGGCCCGCGCCACCCTCTCGGTGAGGGGCACTGACCTCGACCTCGACGTTTCAGCGAGTAAGACAAGGGCCTATCAGGGTGATGTGATCAATGTTATCTGCCGCGTGAAGAACAATGGCCCTGAGAATGCCCAGAACGTGATTGTCAACCTGCAGCTACCCGTGAACCTACAGGTCCAGAACGTCCAGGTGGACAGGGGTACTTACAGTAACGGCAACTGGTCCATCGGTGATCTTGCAGACAATGAAACAGCGCTTCTCAACATCACTGCAAGGATTGTGTCTGCAGGTAACTTCACAGTGAACGCCTCTGCAGTCTCATCTGCAGTTGATGACAGTAACTCCGTGAACAACGATGATACAGCGATGATATCTGCAGCAGTCCCCAAGAGGGCCCTCAAACTCAAGATAAAGAACAACTCTGCAGTGACGATCAGAGTACTCCTATATGTTACAGTCAATGATCACGACAAAATCACCAGGAAGACCTACAACTTCTACCTCAAGAAGGGCCTGACCAGAGAACTCAACCTTGGGTACTTCCAGATCGGTACAAGCGCCCTCTTCAAGCAGTACACCTACAACACCAACTACAGGTCAAGGACAGTGGCCTATGAGAACATCTACAACTCCACCGGTGTCAGGACACAGAGGGTGAGCGTCAGTGGTGTGAAAGGAAGGCAGAAGGCACCTGTTGTGAGGGTGAGCACTTTGTACTTTGATGAAAATGGGTCAACATTAACATGACCCACTTTAATATCTTTTTATAGATTAATCAGCTACCGATTAGCTTATTTTCCTTCATACATATAAACGGCAGGATAAAGTTGTGAAAAATGAAAATAAAAATATTAATAAAAATATATTACATTCCTTTTGCACAGTTAGATATTCGATGAGAAGTATTCTCAGAGTAACCGACCAAAGATGCTGAAAAATCCAAATTCAACATCATTTGCTTTTATACAATAAGTTAAAATTTTATATAATAGTTACAATATATATCTATTTTATTAGAAAATTAGCATGATAAGTATGTATATTTTAAGAGGTTGTTGGAAATGAAGGATATAATTGACAGGTTGTTGGAAATGAAGGATACGGAGGGTATAATTGACAGGTTGTTGGAAATGAAGGATAGGAAGGGTATAATTGGCCTTTGTTGTTTGGGCATTATTTTGCTTATAGCAATTGGCGGACTTGTCTCCCCTGATGGTACCGTTTTTGAAAATAGATATTTCAGTTTTTGAAAATAGATATTTCAAATTCACAGTACCTGAGGGGTCTACTGTCTCAGCGCCTGAGGATGAACATTTACAGTTATGGGACCCATCACTGAACCCTACAGTTGATGGCCAAAAGATTCCTTACGCAGAGATTGCCCTTGGTAGAATGGATGGTGACCCGCAGGACGTGGAAAGTGATCTTAAGAGTATGGGATTCACTCAATCTAGAACCATAGGAGGCTATCCAAGTATGTTTAGCTATGACAATATTAACGGTGAAGAAGGTCACTATATTATTATTCTTGGAGAGAGTAAAGAACAGCCTGGCCGTACAGATACCGTTGAGATAATGTTTGACTATGGTGCTGTTGACAAAATTGATATAGTTATAAATAGTTTAGTGATCAAAGGTTTTTGATCATCACAAATCAAAATGCTACAGGCGAAACCCTTCCAAGGTATGACTTACCGGGAAGTGAATCTGATGGTACGGTCCTTAGATGGGTATTCAAGCAAAAAAGCCATAATTTGGCATTGAGTGTGCTTAAGCTTTGAAATTATGCTTGAATAGATGTTAAAATCTTCTCAGACACTTTGAACATTATGCATGTAAATTCACTACCTTGATTACCATTATGAATCACTGAGGACAATTTTCACTTATGGTTATTGATACTTAGTAAGTCCACAATGATTATTTATCTTGCTTTTTATTTCTCCATTTCTATTCTTTTGATCCATACATGGGATCTTATTTTCTTGATCATCTCCTGGATTGTTCTATCTTTTTTTAATGAATTGTAAACATTCTTTATAATTTCTATATTTTCTTTTTCTATTTCCTTAAGTTCTTTTTTTGTTGAATCTTTCTTTTGAAGTTGTATTTTGTCCCATAAAACATGATTTATGGGTTTTAAATGTTTTGATACTGTCTGCTGGAGATATTCTTTTGGTTCATTGTATAAACCATCTTTATAGAATTTTTCTTTGAAGTAGAGTTCGTAAACTAACGAGTTAGCGATTTGATTGTCAAGGAAATTTATTATATCCTTCAATTCTTCGTTTTGTCCTTCAATTGAATACAGAAAGATGAGGTAATCAACTATTGAGGATAATTTATTATTGGGCATTCTTATTGGCAGGTTTTTAAGGGGAGTGTAATATAATTCTATCTGTTTCCCTTTTAACTTTCCTCTCCTTTTTAGATAATAAAACATAAGTTTAGAGTTTAAAACAAGAAGAAGTAATTTTAAATCATTATTGCGATTTTTATTAGAGGTGATAAAATAAATATCTGCACTCCCATAAAAAGGAAATTCTACCAATGAAAATGAATTTATCGTAGCCCTCTGTGGACAAACTATTTTTGGAGATTCAAAAATGGATTTATCTCTTGGCCAATGTAGTAAATACCATGTTCTTTTACCATTTTTAAATTCTCTCCTCTCTTGTAATCTGTCCTTATAATTGGAAAGATGCTCCATTATTATAGGAAATTCCTCTTCTCTTATCTCATTTTCTAGGTAGATAACATATCTCTTTTCATTTAATTCTAAATGATATCTCTTGATTTCAGAATTCTTAAACCATCTTTTTAATAAACACTTCTCATTACTGTTCATAATTTTCTCTAATAATCTGTCATCTATTTCTTCTTGAAGAACAAATATTCCTTTAGATGTTTTAGACCTTCCTTCCCTATCCGCTCCGGTGATAATACCTTGATTTACAGTAAAACCTTGTTCTACTAATTTTTTAGAGGTATTTTCCATAAATGAACTAATGGAATCAGGAAATTTCATCCCATTATCAGTTAATTCAATCATGTTATAACTGTATTGTGCTTTCTGGTTTTTTTTAGGATAATAAACTGAGAGCAGCTCATAAGGAGTAGGTCTTTCTTTCTTCATAAGTATTATGGAAAAATTAACGCCTATTCTAATATGAAATGGGTTTAAATCTTCGAAATCTATGATTCTAAGTAAAGTATTTTCAATAAAAATAGATTTCCTAAATTTTTTAGCATAGTCTGCAGTTAACCAATACCTTGGAATAATAAAAGAGAGATACCCTCCTCTTTGTAAAAGGTTTCTTAAGGAACGCATTACAAAAATATAAGCCAAATTTGATCGTCCTTCCCATATATCAGGATTTATTCTCTCTATAATCCCAAATAAATCTTTATTCCCCTTCTCGCCCTTATAAGGAGGGTTCCCGATCACAATGTCAAAACCATTTCCTTTAATGAAGGCCTCTGGGAAATCAAGGATCCAATGAAAAGCCTTAAGTTCCTTCAGCTTCTCAAGGGGAGTATCATAATCCTCAGCAAACTTTTCATCAAATTTGCTGCAGAATACATCATCTATAGTATCAAGGAGGTCATTGATTGCAGTAGCTTGTTTTGAATTCAGGGATACAATTAGGATAGAGACCAGTTTCTCTTTTATCTTCAGAAGCCTTTCTATATCGGTCCATTTAATCTTTTTCTGGCTGAAAATAGTGTTTAAATCTTCTATATCACTGTTTATATCACCCTCTAACCCAAGGGCCTCGCTACAGGATTCTAAATATTCTCTGAGGTCATCAAGAATGTCTATCTTATTCTCAATGTATTTCTTATCTTTTCTTGAGGCCCCTGAAAATGAGAAAAGATCAACTTTATCCTTTCCAATGCTCGCATAACCGATTAGTGAGTTTCCTTCTCTGAGGTTAAAGTGGACATTGGGGAATCTCACAAAGACTTCATCACCCTTCCCTGATGGTCTAAAGTGTTTTGCCATGCTGAGGAAGAACCTGGCCCTCGCAACCTTCAGGGCTGAAGGATTAATGTCAACACCATAGATGTTTCTTGAAAGTATGATGAAGAATTTCAGGTACAGGTTGAAGTGTTCATCATCTATATCAAGAAGATCAATACGCTTTATTTCACCCCTTTCATCTGTAACAGTGATTTCAAAACCATTAGCTCCAATATACCGTGCCCTGTTCCTTAGTTTATGGTATATTTCAACAAGAACATCTATTGCACTTTCAAGGAAATGGCCTGAGCCAACGGCAGGGTCAAGTATCTTTATATCACGAACTTTATTGAAAAGAGTCTTCAGGGTTTCTGAATCAGCATTTTCAATTAAAGCATCTATACTTGTATGCTCTGTATCCATTGAGTTAAGGAGGTAGGGTTCAATGGTATTCCAGGCAATAAATGATGTTATTTCCTCAGGGGTGTAATATGAACCTGTCTTTTTCCTTACATCTGCTGTTATTAGTTTCTCGTATAGAGCCCCCAGGACGTATTCGTCGATGTCACCCTCTATCCAGTCCCTGCTCTCAAAAAGGTTGAGGACAGGTATACCTCCCTTTATCTTCCCTGGATCTTCATTTATCAGGGTTTCTGTGAAGTTTTCCTTATAAAAGCAGTTGTCAGGTATGTCGACGATTTCGAACTCTTCCTCGGTGCCGATGAAGATGGCTGGGCCTATAACCACGACCTTCCCTACTTGGTCGTCCTCATAGTACTGTTCATTTTCGTTTTCACGTATTTTCTTAAAGAAATATTCAAGGAATTCCTTGTAGTTTTTAAATCCACTCCCATCGAGGCGTTTCTGTGAAAGCTCTTTAAACTTGGTTATCAGGTAATTTTTATCGTTGTTGAAGAAACCTCTGGCCTGCAGGTACCAGAGGGTCATCATCTGCATCAGGAAGTTATCGGCAAACTCTATGCGCTTATCTTCCTCAGGTATTCCCTGGATGTTTTCAGCAAGATAATTCCTGGTGTTATTGAATAGTCTGTAGAAGTCCTCAATGATGTCCTTCCTATCAAAGAGCGCATCAAAGTTGGTCTCAGAGGGTTCCTTTATCGTTTTTTTGATTTTATTCTCAAAACTCTTGTTTATCTTATTTATTGATCTTATTATGTGTTTATCTTTACGATAATCCTTTATAAGGACTTTATCCCCATAAAAAACGAATGATATGCGTGGAGTGTAACCACTTCCAGGTGCAAGATAGTTTTTAATTGACGTGACCTCAGCCCTTTCCTCTGCCCTGATAAGTAGGAATCCTTGAAATAAGTTCAGATCTGGTTCGCTTAGTTCAGGTACAATGTAGAGATCATAATTTCTGCCATCTATACTGATTTCTCTGGTTTCGTATTCTTCAAGGATCTTTTCAATGTTTCTTGCTATATCCACAGTACCACCCCTTCATCTTATGTTCAACTCTCACTGATGGAAGGCCAAGGACGCCCTTATCATTGAGATAATCATAAAGTGAGTCCACAAGTTCATCTATATCAGTTATATCGATCTGGTTACCCTGCATCTTTATGAGGCCATGATCTATGAGAAGGGACTTTATTTCCCTGGAATATAATCTGAAAGGAAGTCTTAAGACCGTATTATATACACTTTTAAATTTCTCCCTGTCAGTCACATCACTTATTTTTAGAGTTAATGTATTTGACAGAACCCTTAAGAACCCTTTCTGATCTTCACTTATGGCTTTAAGATCCTCAAGAACATTTTCAACATGTTTTTCGAATTTTTCGAGGCCCTCAATTGCTTTATCTACCTTGTAGGGGGGTGCTTCCTTTTTGCGGATGAGGTCAAGAAGTTTTATTGGACTTGCTTCTTTAACTTCGCCATCCTCTAATGTCAGAACCTGTTTTTTTATCTTGTAGGGTCCCTTGTAGTATTCATATACACCTACGAGGGAGTTATCATCATGAATATAGCTGTAGTATGTTCCATCCATGTTTTTAACTTCATTGAAGTCCTCTGGAGTGTATTCAAGGTCGTACTGTATTATGTTGAGTAGTTTATAATCGTCAATCTGTTCCTGTGACATTTTTTCAGATATGAATCCTTTGATCTCACTTGAAAGTCCATACTCTTCAAGTTCTCTCATATTATTCTCTGATAGATCCTTTATTTTCTCTCCAAAGGTCTCTATGTTGATTTTTTCATCAGGTGAGAGGATTCTAACATCCTTTCCCACAATGAGTGTTATGTCATCTATTTTCTCGTTGAGCTTGTTCAGTATACCTACGAGGACCTCAATTTCTCCTGATGGCATGTAGTTGACCACTGTGATGTCCTTCTCGTTACCTATCCTGTTGACTCTTCCAACCCTCTGGACTATGATCATTGGATTCCATGGCAAGTCATAGTTTATCACTGCGTCTGCATCCTGGAGGTTGATACCCTCGCTTAGAGCGTCTGTTGTTATGAGGATTTCAATTTCACCATATTTTCGAACTTCTTCCCAGCCATTGTTGGAGCTTGGCGAGAATCTCTTTATGAAGTTTATCTTTGTTTTTGTCTCTGTTTCACCGGTTACCAGTCCAACTTTGAGGCGGTCCTTGTCTTTGAGCCATGGGTGGAGGTTTACTTCATCTTCTATCCAGTTTATAAGGTTTCTGTACAGGTAGTGGGCCGTGTCCCTGTATTGTGTGAATATTAGGATCTTCTTTTTGTATAGTGAGGGCGTTTTTATCTTTTTTGAACTGAATTCAGGGTTTACCATTATGTTTTTGAGTGCTCTGAGTTTGGGGTCATCCTTGTAGGAGAAGACTGGTATCTCTATAATATCTTCTTCTTGCACTGGCAGGTTTCCAAAGGTTTTAAAGTCGGTTCTCTCTTTTTCTTTGAGTTTATCAATGCTGTTAAAGATTTTATCCATGGCCTTGAGGTCCTTTTCCATGGATTCCAGTATTGCGTTGATGCCAGATTCCAGGGGGTTGATATCTGAGTCTCCATAGTCCTCTATGATTTCTATTATCCTATCTATCCGGGAGATCTCTTCTTCCAAACCGTATTCTTCTATTATTTCATTTAGATCCTTGTTTATCTTTGCTTCTTCAAGCACGGCTTCGAGTACTCTCTGTAATGTTGTTTTGCTCCATTTTGACTGTTTCTTGAATCGTTCGTAGAAGATTTTCTCCTTTTCATATAGTCTCCTTAGGCTTGTTTCGAAGGGGTATATTCCGCTTTCAAGTCTTTTTCCCAGGAGCAGCTTCAGGAGGTCTGCTATCTCTATGAGCTTTTTCTCAGGTTCTTCATCACCTATTTTATCTTCTTCGAATAGGATGTACCTTGCTCCGTAGAGCTTGGTGTGTTCAAAGTTGAGTTCGGGTAGAATGTCTTTGAGGAGTTCGATGAATTCTGTGTAGTCTTTTTTGTAGAATAGGGAGTATTCCATGCTGAATGGTGTGGGGTCCTTGAATATTAGTGGTTTGCCGTTTATTTTGAGGTCCTTAAATTCTTCGATTATATATTTTCTTGTCCTTAGAACCATTATCTCGTCGAGTATCTCTTTCTTTATTTTATTGGCAGTCTCTTTGAGTTCTTTTTTCTTTGCTGGATCTGGATCGATTTCTATCTCTTTTTTTAGTCTTGTGTATTTGTTTATGAGTTCATCGACTTCCACGCCCTTTATTTTGAAGGGCATGAATGTGTCATCCATGAATAGTCTGATGAGGTTATAAACGTCCCTTATTGAGTTGTTTATCGGTGTAGCTGTCAGTAAAATGAACTTGTTCTGTTCATCAGTGCTTTTTCTCTGGAGTTTGCGGGTGTTTTTCCATCTTTTTGTGTTGCTGTTCCTGTATTTGTGTGCCTCGTCTATTATGAAGAGATCATATTCATCAGCAAGTTTTTTGAGGTTTTCATCTTTCAGGTTCTGTAACTTTCCAAGGGACATGAATCCTATTTTTCCAAGGGTTTTGTCATTGTCTCTGATTTCATATGCGCTGTTCAGGTCATTGCCGGTTGTTAAGAGTCTTTTGCTCTGGCCCTGGAAGAAGTAGTCCTGGTTGAGGAGGAGGTCCTCCCACTGATTTATTAGTGATGGGGGTAGTATAAGAAGTGCTGATGGTTCTTTGTTTTCTGGTTTCCAGGTGGGATGTTTCCCGTTGATGTATTCTTCGATTATGGCGCCTGCTATGAAGCTTTTCCCAAGGCCCACTGAGTCTGCAAGGATCACACCATTGTAAGTGTTAATTGAGTTTATAGCATTCATGACGCCTATTAACTGGAATTCCATTAGGACATCCTTTTTAAGAAGATTTTTCACCCTCCCATCAAACCAGTGGTATACAAGGTACTTGAAGAGAAGTTCGGGTTCTATGTGTTCCCCAAGTTTGGGATATTTAGTTTTCTCGGCAGTGACTCCTGAGTAATCTATGATTTTTATCAGGTCCTCACTGAAGTCTGTCGCCTCTTCCCATAGTTCATCAAACCATTGGTTGAGGTAGACTACCTCTTCTCTTGAGGTTAATACGACGTTGAGCTCTTTGTTCTGTGTCAGACCTTTTTTCGTGAAATTTGATGATCCAACGACAGCCAGGCCTGGGGACTGGTACTCTGAGGGAGGGTTGGTTAAGAATAAATATAATTTAGCGTGCAGCTTTGATTTTTCGAAGAGCTTTATCTCTATTGTATTTTCTGCAATGAGCTTTTTGAGAAGTGTGATGTTCTTTTTCTGCATATCAGATAGGTCTGTTTGCTGGAGGTCACCTATCATTTTGTCTTTGAATTGTTCCCTGAGTTCATAGCCCTCTTTGATTTCCTGGCCTGTCTGGTGTGTTGTTTCATCCCCCATCACTATTTTGAGGAAGGGTTTTTTTTCGAATTCTTCAGGGAAATCGTCTTCAACCAGTGAAAATCCGGTTATGAAGAAGTATCCTATTGCAAATTTGGCCTCTTTGCAGTTTCCTAACTGGTCCTTTATGACTTTCACAACTTCTCTGTTCTCAGTGTTGTCCATGATTGTGGGACCATGGTCTACCATTTTTTCACCGTATTCTAGGAAAAACATATTTCATTGAGAGGTTTAACTCTTGGTAGATATTTTAATCCTTCATGTATATAGTTTATTATTTAATTTTTCTGGACTTGTGGAAATCTAATCCTCACCTGAAGGTTATATAGGGATCATTCTGTTATATGTCTGTTTACTAGAGGATTAAATGTGGATTATAAGTTTTATGGGCTTTTATTGGCATGTGACTTAATAAAAACTATTTATCCAACCTTTGGGCTTTAATGAGGGCTTGATGGTTATTTGAGTTTTTCTAATGTTTCTGAGAATTCTCTGTCTGTGAGTACTGGTTCACCCTCGAGAGGGACCTCCTCCTTGAGGTTGGCGTAGATAATTGCTCCAGGTGTGGGTTCGGCCATGTAGGGTTCCTTCAGCCTGTGGACCCTCAGCACCCATATGTAGGCCTTCCTACCGTTAAGGTATGATCTTACATGGTCCCTTGTCCAGATGGAGAAGTCCTCTGACGGTATTCTACTAGGCGGCCTTTCTATGATCTCTTCCAGGGTGGCGAAGTATTTGATCTCTGTTTTATCATCATCCTTGTGTGGGATGCTGTGTTCTTCAACGAATGGGCGGTGTTTTTCCTGGAAGCTTTGGAGGTAATCATCTTTAAGGGCATAGCTGACTGTGGGGTATAGCAGGAATTCTTTGAGGCTTGTTCTATATGTCCTTATAAGCAGGGTTTGTTTTCCATGCCCCAGGGCCTCTATGGTCGCATTCCATTCCTTAAGACACTTAACTGTACCTTTCATTACGGATCCTCCCCTTCCTGTATTCATTTTCCATGAGGTATCTGCCGTCCCTGGGTACTGGCAGTCAATTGCATGGTCGAAGAAATAGTTCAACTCTGATGACTTCCAGGCCCTCAAGGAAAATCTTAAATAATATTTAATCTAACAGTACTACTTAAGTGTTTATTCTGGCCGTGCGGATTCGTAAGTTCTCTAATGAAACAAAAAAAAGAGGAAAATTTGGCTTTGTAAAAATCATGATTTTCTCTATTAGGTTTTCACATGCCTGTAAGGTGATAGCGGACGTTTTTGAGCTTGGTTTCCTTGTATCC
>Ga0209608_1001518_pt1 | contig 18802 bp, 10 predicted proteins | sample AD_UKC130_MetaG_FD_184428 | JGI IMG/M metagenome (GOLD analysis project Ga0209608, IMG submission 184428) | Active sludge microbial communities of municipal wastewater-treating anaerobic digesters from Canada - AD_UKC130_MetaG (SPAdes) (version 2) | ecosystem: Engineered > Bioreactor > Anaerobic... | reverse complement strand
AGACAGAAAACTTCGCTTTCTGGTAGGCACAGACGCCGCTGGTGAAGGCTTGAACTTCCAGATGCTTGGCAGCCTCATAAACGTGGACTTGCCCTGGAATCCCGTGAGGCTCGAACAGCGCATAGGAAGGCTACGTAGGGAAGGGCAAATATTCGATGACGTGTGGGTTTACAACCTTTATTACGCAGGCACCATAGAGGTAGAAGTACAACGAAGAATAGTGGAACGGATAACAGGACAAGAAAGCGTGATAGGGCACGTCAATCCTGTACTTTCTCAAATCTTGATGGAAACCCTCAAGGAGGAAGGTATAGAAGATAGGACTGAACATCCGGTGGAGCTCAAGTATAGGCAACACCTCAGTCATGTTGATTTTGAGAGCTGCCCTTTGATCATAAATGATGACGAAAGGCGTCACCTTTTGATGGAAGGCTGGAAGAAAGTTTAGTAACCCTCCAGGTTTTTGAAAGGAGCCATGCACATGTCTGAGCGATTGATGACCATACGCATGCACATACCGCAGCAGTTAAAGAGAGACAGAAACGTTAGGATTTACCTTCCACCCGATTACTTCACAAATGTAAATAGGCGATATCCTGTCATCTACATGCAAGATGGACAAAACCTTTTCGAACCAAGCCCACTTTCGGGTTTTTCTTGGGAAGTGGACAAGACCTTGGACAGGCTTTTTGAAATGAACCCACAAAAATATGCCTTCATAGTTGTTGGCATTGACAGTAACACTGTGGGAGTGAAACGCCTTGATGAGTACTGCCCGTGGCAGTGCAGGATTTACGAAACCCCTGAGGACCCTTGGCGTTACATGCTTGTTGGCGGCGAAGGTGACCCCTACACCTTGTTCGTTGCTCAGACCTTAAAGCCCATCATTGACAGCGAATTCAGAACACTACCAGAACGTAAGCATACCTTAGTAGCCGGAAGTTCCATGGGTGGGCTTATTTCTCTGTACATGGGGCTCAAGTACAACAATGTATTTTCAAAAATTGGAGCTTTCTCCACAGATCTCGTATTCGCCTACGACCGCATGGTGGAATTCATAAACAAGCTTGAAGTGGACAACGAAGTTAAAGTTTGGCTTTATGTGGGCGGTAAGGAGGTTTCTGACCCGCAGCGCCCTGAAGAGGCACTGGCTTTTCTCAGCACCAACACGAAATTGTGTGATGTCCCTCAAAAGAAGTTAGGGCAAGAAAACGTCACCTTTGTGGTGGACCAGGATGCCACCCACAGTGAGGAATACTGGCGCACTTACTTTGAAAAGTTTATAAAGTGGCCACGCGTGAGTAACAGGCACCCACTGTAAAAGCTTCTCAGCGCAGCCCACTGTCTCACCGTGCTTATTACATCATCACAAATGAAACTCGCTTGCCCGTTTATGCTCCGTATTTCTCCTGCACGAGCCCCAATATGCCCTTTTTGTCAAGTAGTTCCATGGGAACCAGGAATGTCAGAGTGGCAACACCGGGTAAGCGACCAATACCAATGGCTCCGGTAATGGTGGCTCGGTTAAGCACTTCCGCATACGAAATGCCCAAGAATTTGGCAGCACGGGTCAAACCGTTCTCAGTGGCTTCGTTTATGGTGGCACCTGTTCCCACAAAGCACACTGGGTAACTCTCCTCAATCTGGTTTTGTCCCCACTCCTCTGCCAAAACATATGCAGCATCCATTTCTTCATCAGTGAACGGTTTCGCCACCGGTGGTAAGTCGTCCTCATTGGGCAGTATGATGGGACCTTCCACCGCCACACCCTTAAGAACCTTCACTTGCAGAGTGGCAATACCTGCAACATCAGTGGTGTGGCCGGCTATTTCACCATTACCCTGCATGGCATGCATGTCGCCCAAGTAAATACCCGCGCCTTTCACCTTCACTGGCACAATGACCACAGCGCCCTTGCGGGTCATGTTCACATCCATGTGCCCGTCAGTCCTGTGTTCATCTAACTGCTCCTTGGTCATTCCGTACTCATGAGGAGCGCCGATCAGCAGTTGTCCAAAATCACCTGCATTGTGTGAATCGGGGAACGGAATGGAAGGTGTGGAACCCAACTGACCCAGGAATGGACGCATTCTTGCCACAGTGCCCACCAGGTCATGCGGTGCCAGCACAACCACAGGATTTTGCACAGAGTTTGCAGGCGTCTGCATGTAGTAGCGTGGATCTTCCCCTATCATGCGTGCAATCTCTTCTGACACGGTTATGCCAACGCCCTTTTCATGATCAAACACAACGGTATAGCCGTTCTCAAACTTGAACGCCGCCACATCAGCCCCGCACACAGCGCAGCGTATGGCATCTGGACCCGTGCCTTCTATTTTCGTCTCGGGCCGCTCTGTGCCACAGCTGGGGCAACGTTTTGCCACAAAAGGATCTCCTTCATACCTGCCCTCAATGACCACATCTTTACCCGAAGAAGTTGCAATGGAAGTTACTTGCAAGTCTTTTATGTAAATTGCTACGCTGTCTCCCACTTCAGCGCCTTCCACGTAGACGGGCTTGGTAACCTCGTGTCCGCCTTTAAGTTTGGGTGTTAACATGGGACCCCAACAACCAGGAGCCGTGTTCGCCACAATGTAACCGCCATCTTGAACAAAGTATTCCATTTCCTCATTGGGATCCAGCACGCCGTCGGTGAATTTGTCCACAAACACCACGGACTTAAAGTCTTTGCCTGCCATTCGTATCTCATCTCCCCTCTTTCTTACCAAATGTTCCGAACTTGTTTTTCACAACACGTTTTTCTCACCGTCGCCACCAAATACTACCTTTGTTAGCATCTTGGCGGGCCAGTCCTTATCCTCAAGGAACAACACATGTTTCTGTTCATACAACGCCTTGGGCTTATCCATGTCGGGCCTCTGCTTGATCAGGACATCATAAGGCGTCGTCGAAACAATGAAAGCGTCAAGCGTTACTTTGGCCGGTGCTGGCGAAGTACCTGGTGGCGGAGCCAGCCTTCCCGCTTTGCCACTCCTCATCTTTTTTCGTAGCTGCTTTTCAATGGTCTTTACTCCACTGCAGCAAAAGTTAATTTTTTCATCGTCCAGACCGTGAGCGTGAATTAGGCCATGTGGGTCCACAAACACGATGATTTGTTCACCACCTGGCTTGACCAACCAAATAATGAAGTCAGGATAGAAGCCCGCCCATTCCAGCTGAAAACCAATCCCGGTTCTGGACTGGTTTCTCATCACATACGGGGTGAAACCACCCGGCACGCCTTTTTCGCTCACATAATGGTGCAAATCCTTCAGGAATTTTTCCTCCCCCTCGTTCAACGGTGTTGGATGTGCCTCCCAGTCGTTATCCTGCTGTGCCTTCTTGACCAAGTTATTCATGGCACGCTGAGAAAGCAGCGGCACGACGACCAACTCATTCAGAACCAACAAGGGATCGACGTTGCTGTTACTGTTGTTTCCACCGCCGTTGCCAATGTTTACGGCATTGCTACCAGAACCCGCAGATGCGTTTGAAGTGCCATTCAACTGCGTGTTCGTCGTCGTCATCATCGTCGCCGTCGTCATGTTCACAACCAGGTTCTTCAGTCTTTGAACGGCAGTTTCGTTGTCACTGGGCACTTTGACCACGTAGTAACTGGGCTGCTCCTCATTCACAGTGAACAAACTCATTTGCCGACTAGTACCGGTTGCTTCCTCCAAAGTCGCCGGTTTCATGTTTCTTGTTTTCCAATGGCGTTCCTGTTTGCTGTAGAACGTGTCCACGTACTTTTTCAAGCCCTGAATAACAACACCCTGTAAATCGGCAACGTCTTTCACGGACCTAACTTCAAAGCCGGGGTAGTAAATGGTAAGCCGGTTGTCTTTCCAGATACGCTTCAAGGAATCCACATCGAAGACCAGGTTCCAGTAAGCGCGTGATTCCTTAAAACGTAACATTTCCAAGTAAACCGCTTCCCAATCCACGTAATCAGCATATTCATCCCACGACAGTGGTGACGTACTGCCCTTTCCCAATTTAACTTGACCACCTTCGATGGACTCCGTTGTCGTTGTTGTCGAATCCAGTGGTCGGCTCCCATCATAAGCACCTATTTGCGGCGATAAATCCAGTGTTACCGTGGTAGTACCACTATCACCAGCCACCACACCGTGCTCTTCGTCTTCCTGTTCTTCTTCTTTTTCTCCTACTCCTACTACTGTTTCGCCATAATCATCCATGATATTTTCAGCAGAACCTAACGCCAAAACCACACATTCTTCAAACGGTTTTGACGTGCTGCGCACAGGTACAACCAGTTCTTTCCATTTTTCCTGATGCCGCAGCTGAATGGGAATTAGTATTTCTTCGTAATCCACGCCTTCTTTCCTTATGGCTTCAAGAAACTGTTCCAAGTAATTTGCTTTTATGCCGTAAATGAAAAGCGTTTCCAAAGCGCTCAGATCAGTGTGGCCACTTCTTTGCAACGTCATGTTCTTTCCTTTAATACGCACCCCGCGACCAAAAAGCTGAATAATTTGCGGACCTTGACCACGGCCCATATTCAAAAGCCCCATGGAAGAAACACGCCACGTGTCCCATCCCTCAATGAATTTTCGTGATCCCAGGAGCACGTTAATTCGGGAATCAGTTTCCTTTATTTGTTCAAACAGGGAGGACGTGATGACATCTTTTTCCAATTCGAAACCGTTGCTTTTCAATGCTTTTACAAGGCCGCTGTCCTGCCCCACATTTATGACGCCAAAGTAAGGGTTTTCCCCCACGCGCAGCCCGAATTCGCCTGGTGCGTTACTTAGCTGAACCACTCGTAATGAACCGCGACCATGAAAAACACGCTGCATGAGATCATTCCACAGTGCATCCAGCCAGTTATGTGAGCCGCCGTCGTTTTCGCTTTCCACCTGCTGTGCTCCGATGAAATCCTGCCGAAGTTCATCAAACCGGTCACCAAACAAATCGTTTCCGTCATCATCCAAGTAAGCACCACCCAAAATGCGCTCAGCAACATCCTTCAAGCCACTACCATCCACGGCTTCACGGAAGAAACGCGTCACCAATGCCACATCGGAACTTTCGCCCTGAACCGTGGCTCCCACAAAGATCCACAGTGGTTTTTCCAGGTTGTGAAGAATGGCCAAATCCCGATGCTTCTGGTAACTACGCAGCTGTTGGTAAAAACTGAGTAGGTTCGCGGTGAACATGACGCGGGAATAGTCCATCTGCGCCAATGAAGGAGCCTTTTTCACGTTCATGACCCGGAAATCTTTTCCGTACTGGTCATTGTAGAAATACTTGTAGGAGTAGTTGAAAATGATGGATTTTGCGTATTCCTCCATGGTACTCCAATCTTTCTCATCCAGAATCTGCCCAAAAGTAGCACTGTATTCGAAAGTAAAACCGTTTGCACCCAATGCCTGACGCAGGCGCGCCCAAACACGTTCCTCGCTTCCCTTCCCCTTGTGCCCTTCATCCACAAAGACCAAATTGCGTCCTTCAAAAGCGTCCACGGGCAACGTCACGCCGCCACCCTTTTTCTCCTCTTTCAGCTTCGTAATCTCAATAACCAGCACCTGTCCAGGAGCCATCACAGTGGAGCCAGTACTTGCAAGTAAGTTTTCATGGTACAAAGTTGCCGGGATTCCGCTTTTTAGCAGTTCATCATAATGCTGCGAGGAAAGCCCTTCATTCGGAGTAACTAAGATGATGTTACTGGGTTCAAAAGGTTTGTAGCGCATGAACTGGAGGTAATTCATGTGCATGATGAGTGTTTTCCCACTTCCAGTTGCCATCCAGAATGCCAGCTTCTTAAGATCATCCACGGTGAAATTGCTTAGTTCCTTCTTGAATTTGACCTCGTTGGCATACTCATGCAGGAAATCGTTCAAGTCGGTGACGAACTGGTTAGTGTCATTGGTAAGTCGATCCAGGTAAATTTCAGTGACCAGTAGTGCTAAGTACTGGAAGTACTTCAATGTCACATTGTTTCTGAGTTTGTTTATGTGATTCACATATGTTTGAATGTTCTTGTCGTAAGCCATGAGCAAGCTCGGTTCAATTTTCAAAGTGTCCAGTTCGTCGATGAGTTTCCTGCAAAAGTAAGTGACACCATCCGGATCCACACCGGGCTTAGCCCGGAGAAGCACCTCACGCACGCTTTTCAAACTGGCCACACCAAGAACTTCCCGCAAAAAGTAGTTGTTCAGCACCAAGTACTTCTCCACGTTACTCACGGCAAGCTCACCCCGGTCGGCGGTTCCATGAACCGCTTGAATTCCGGCTCGATGGCCATGACAACGGCACCATTGACGTCATTGCTGGTCAGCGTGGTTTGACCATTCACGTAAACCGCTCTTAGCATGAGAACTTCACCAGCAACTTCCTTCAAACCCTCCACGATGAATTTCCTGTCAGCGTCGTAGTCAGCCTTCTTCCAGCGATTGTTGTCCCAATCACGCCAAACAACCGCCACGTTTTGCCCATTTTCTTGATCCGTCCCCAACACGAACAGGTACTTATGACCGTACAAGGAAGAAAAAGATGAAGATGATGATGTTGTTGTTACGCCGCGTTCAGCAAATGGCTCACTGCCATCGCCCACGGCCTTCATGACCATGCGTTTCACATTGAGCCCGAGCAAGTAATTAAAGGTCTCGGGGAGGTCAACCACGACCTCCTGCGGATCACCGACTTCCTTCAAATTCACCTTCAGTTTGTAACTGAACGGCTTACTTAACTCCTGAACCCGCAGTAAGTACGGCGAATCCTTTGATTCTTCTGTGAGGAAGTACTTAAGCAAGTACTCGTCCTGGAACAAGCTCAGGTAATTGTCGTTGGCACTCAGCTCCAGGTTATCCAGTGCATCCTCATATTGCTCCAAAATTTGGTACTTGAAGAAACCGCCAGCAGTTTTCTCGTTGTAAGTTTCTTTAACATCTTTTTCCTTGGATATGCCAGATTTATCATAAGCTAAGACCTTTTTCATTCTTGGCAAGTCCACCGTCCAAAAGTGCTCGCCCATTTCCACACCGATCCACTTCCTGCCCAGCTTGTGAGCAACTGCGGTCGTGGTGCCACTACCCAGGAAAAAGTCCATGACCAAGTCACCGCGGTTTGAAGTGGATTCAATGACACGCTTAAGAAGAATCTCGGAATTCTCAGTTTGGAAACCCGTTGTAGACGAGTATCCAGGTATATCGGTCCAATTTGAATCCAGTTGCCTAGAGTCAGTGGGCCCTAATAAATACTCTACGGTTATATCGGATTCGTTACCACAATTAGGACAACTGTTCCATTCTCCGTACATATGTACGTATCCACATTGCCGGCACTTTATTCTTATGGTTCCACTAGCCTCCATTTCTTTAATTTGGCTTTGACTAAAACTCCAGTGCCTTCCTTTTGGTGGGAAAAGCAAATGCCCAAAAATATATAGTGGTCCACCTTGCCCCTGTGAATTAGCAGCATGCCATCTTTCTTGCTTGGCTTCAGTCAGTTTTTTGAACAGCAATCGAAAAATGGACCCTTCACTTTTCCCATAAAAGTAAAGGGTGTCACTCGCCACGTTAAACTTCTTAACTTTGGAATCTTGCTTATTAATCCTATTTACTGTTATTTCGTTCCTAAAGTTTTCTTTCCCGAAAATCATATTCATGATGGGTCGCACGATCCAGTTGCCGTTGTAGTCACAGCGCACAAAGATGCTTCCACGTTCATTAAGCAGTTCTCGCGCAAGCCGTAGCCGGTTTTCCAACATGCTTGCCCAGGTTGAATCCTTGTACTTCACGTTGTAAAGAAAGTCGGCATCCTGTTCCTTGTTGAATGGCGGATCAATGTAAATGGTCTGAACCTTGGCTTTGTACTTGTTAAGAAGCGTATTTAATGCCTGGAAATTTTCACTTTTTACCAGCAGCCCATCCAGTGCATCATCCAAGTCCACGTTCTTGCTTATTTCTACCAACAGGTGCCACTTGAACTCCGCATCAAAATGAGCCGTGTCCAAAGGAAGTGGCTTGTAACTTATTGCATTTCCGTCGTTCGACGCGATTAGACTTTCACGGGTCCACTGAGTGGTTTCAGGATCCAACCCCAGAATTTCATTCCATTCCCTTAGCTGCTCCTGGTTACCAAGTACGGCTTCTTCCACGTATTTCATGAATTCGGGGCTAGTCCACTGAGCAAGCCTGTTCAATGTGATCACGTAGTCGGTCTTTATAACAAACTTCTTCTTTTCCCAGAGCCGTTTTTGGAAATCTTCAACCTGAGCCAAAAAATCAATGATGGCAGTGCCAAGTTCCCTTACTGCGTTAGCTCGGCTCAAGTGCTTGTTAACCTCATTTGGCTCCAGCAAAGTGCTTGTATCCAGAACTTCGGCTTTTATGAAGTAATCCAACTGCTCCGTGAGAAATGCACGCAGGTTCTTGTGAATGAAGTAATCACGATTGTTCTTTGAAGTGAAACGGCGCAGGTGATAACCAAGTAGGCTCGGTTGTTGTTGCTGATCATCCTGTCGCTCATCACGTCCAGCATTTCTTTGTACGGGTGAAGAAAGCCAGTCGGCTAGAGCTTTGTCAACTTTGGCCACAGCGGCAATTATGGCTTCTTCCAAAAGCGGATTCAATTTGTCCTGCTTCATCCTGACAGCGGCTCGCGCGCCCCGACCACCTCCGTTCTCTTCATAATCCCCAGCAGAATCCTCTTCGTCAACGTCAACGTTAACGTCGCCCTCACCGTGAGAAGAAAAAGAAGCGTTGGCCAATTTCACCGTCGAACCCGCCGCCTGCTGAAACCATGTTTCATCTTCATAAAGTTCCCTGTAGTTAAAACGTACCACTAAACTGCGAGGCTGGTTACGTCCTTCTTTGTCGCCGCTTGCTTCAAACGAAACCGACTCAGTTGGATCTTCTGAGTCAAGAACAAAAAAGCGATCCTTTGTGGCTTTGTTAGAACCCAGTTCTTCCTTGGCTTCAGTTATTCTGAACACGACTCGGGTGTTACCAGCAACGAAAGTGTAATCACGGAAGAGAGTACCGGTCTTTGTGTAATACTGGCCGGCGTTGACCCAGTACAACTTCATTTCCTCACCGTTGTAGGGAATGGCGTACTTGTGCCCGCGTATGCTGTAGCGGTAACGAGGCACAAAATCGCCATCTTCGTAGTACCGGCTGAAAAACGTGTAAAGATCATTGTAAACCCTTGTCTTCATGTCCTCCACGGCCACCGCATCAGCTTGCTGCTTGCTAAGTTGTTCATACTCCTGGCCCAGTGGCGTGTTCCTGAATTCCGGCTTCAGGGTGCCACTGGCGTCGACCGCCTGTTCACCAAAGTTTTCCCGGATTTTCCTCCCCAATTCCGCCATGCGTTTGTTCATTTCTTCTTCGGTATGGGCGGCAAAATGCGCAAAAGCCTCATTGACACGCTGTGGGAGTCGCTCTTCAATGAACTTGTTAATTTCACGTCTGCGGAAATTCAAAATGCGGTAAATCCCAAAATCCAAATCAGAGGACACATCAATTTCAAAAAGCTGTTTCAACAAGTTTTGCAGTTTTTCCAGTGCACCATGTTGATGATTGTTACTACCATTACCAACATTACCAACATGGGAACGCGAAGACTCAATGAAAAGTCTGTTCTCGTTGCCCGAATCTGTCTCACCCATGGGAAACTGAATCCCCCTTTCTGTTTCTGTGTTCCTTTTTTCTATTGTCTTGTTTCATGTGATCAAGGTTTTTTCTTGGTTGGACACATTAACTGACTGTTCCCCAAGGCCGCTTCCTAATCGAGCCAACACAACTGCGGGACCAAAAAAGGCATTCCCGCCTTTTTGCACCGACCGCTTCTCAAAAACCCGCCGTCCTATTTCAAAAGGTTCGCATGTCCTTGTTTGTGCACCACATAAACAATTTTAGCCCACCCCGATCCCTTCAGCTTTGATCAGTTAGTTAATTAATCACGAACACATGTGAACGCACCTGTTGTTGTAGTTAGAGCATATCGCCTAATAGATCTCAAGGTTGTTCGCACGCAGAAATTCACCCACATCGTTAAAAGCATTGAAAAACAATGGCGTACCAGCAAAGGACAATGGTGAAACAGGACCCACTGTCATGAATGAGTACTGCCTGGACTCCAAATCGAATGAGCTGTGGGGATCGCGGAACGACTGATACAGGTTCATGGCACTTTGCGAACCACCAATGATTTCAGTCAGAGAACGAAGTTCACCCCCCATGGAAAGCCCAAAACCAAAGAAGCTTATGCGAAGTTGCTCCACGATCTCCCGGTCCAAGCTGGACAAAGTTTGACTTATGAACATCCAACCCAGACCGTACTTTCTTGTGGTTCTCACTGCATCAATCAAAGTACGCCTTACGGATTCACTGTTCTTGTTTTCAAAACGACTACTGGGCACAAAGCGATGTGCTTCATCAATGACCACCAATGTGTTCAGGCTCTTTCCTTCTTTGTAATGATTCTCTGCCTCGCGAACCAGCGCGTTAAGGAAAGTACGAATGATTAGTGGTTTTATGGACTCGTTCCAACTTATTTCGTTAACCCCTTCGGGTCTCTTCGAAAGATCGATGACCACAACAGGTTTTTTCTCCGTGGTTAAAACATGGTCATTAATGATCTGAGAAGGAGATTTTTTCACGCCGCTCCGCCTAAAAAACCGAATAACAGTGTTCCATGTTCTTTGGATACGTGAAAAGGAGCCTTCTTTGACTTTCTGTTTCTGCTCATCCACGCTTGAACGTACTCGCTCGTAACCAGTCTTTCCGGCGTAAATCTTCTCAGCCACTGCGTACAAGTGATCCAGAACAGGCAACAACGTCTCCTCACTCAGGTTTTGAAATTTTATGGTATTGCTGTCACGCAAAAAATCTTCCAAGTAATCCGCAGCGATTTCCTGGTAATCCTCATACTTTACGCCGAGGTCGCTAAAAAACCCAAACTCTTTTAAGAAATGAGTAAACAAGTACCAGTCCTGGAGCAAAATGTTCTCAATGTCGTAAACCACAGCGTCACGTCCTAATTTACGCAAGACCGGTTTACAAAGAACGTTCCCCATGGTTTTGACACCCACAGCACCATCACTGAGGCCCAAGGCAAATTCACCCTGCGGATCAAGAATGAAAATACCCATGTCGGCATGCCTGGCATAAGCCAGCGTGATCATTTTCGCCAAAACAGACTTGCCAGAACCGGTCCTCCCAAACACACCAATGTGATAAGCTTCGCCAGCACCTGCAGGACCCGTACCGAAATGCTTGAACCACATGGGCAGTTTCGTCTCAGAACCGTAAATGCGGCCCAAGTAGAAGATTTCATTTTTGTAGCGATTCAGGAGTAAATCCAAGATTTCGTCGTTCACCAAGTGAAGCATGGTACCAGTGGCTGGCACAGTGCCCAACACGCTCGGTTCGAAACCCTTCTCACCCAACCCAAAAACTGCGCTTACCATGACATCAGCCCGGTGTGTATCCTGCATGCCACTGACCTGGTTCACGTTACCGCGCCTCCGAGCTAACGCCCTCATGGTGGGATCCTCCAGCCACTTGTTCCTAAGTACGACCTCGTTTATTTGCCCCAAACCAAAATGCTCCTTGTTATCCTGAATAAAATTGAACAAAATCATTTCACCAACAAGTTTCTTGGAAACTGCAGTTTCAAGTATTTCCACACTAAGCGTACCCGTGCTGGATGGAGAACCCAGAGTCCCAACTCGTTCGGCCCTTTGCATGAGCTGTTTTATCTGTTCCCCTTCATACGTACTCAAATCATTCATGCCTCCTTTCAGTTCGTGTTCACTGCGTTATCAAAAAAACCCAATTAAATCCTCGGACACCCATGCGGCTGGAAGTGACAACCTTAACTCGTCATTGTGGCATTCTGCAAAACGAAAACCCGCGACCTGGTCAAACCCGAGCCGCTATGAAGATGGTCAACACTTTGCCCCATTGGGTCCCACGCAAGAAAGAGCAGTAGCACCCTGTTAACATGCTTCCGTGTTGCACATGCGTGAAAACTTCTTCCTGTGCTTCTGCTGCTGCTCCTACGGGTCATGCCGACACATTCTTCAGTGCCCGAATTCTCGCACCACATTTTAGTAACCACCAGATTCACTTCTATAGCCGTGCAAACTGAAGAAGACGTTGTCCATGTTCAATACCAGGGTGCCATCCTCAGTCAGCGCAGTAGTCGCATTTTGTCTCAAAGCGGGCATGGCAGCACCAATGTGCTTGACCATGCGATCAGCCATGTAGAGTGGAAAAGGTTCCATGACACCTGGCGTCATGCACTGATGCTTCACGGCTTGTAACATCATAGCCAACCTGGTATCATTTTTTGCCACGGGCGCGGGCACTTCCAGGCGCATGGCCGGTACCAAAGCCGTTGGCCTGTAGTAGATCACGTTCAGTGACTTTAGCTGATTAATAAGCTCCTCAATTTGTTGTTTCATCATTTGGTCATTTTCATCAGGTGGAGTCAAATGCCACATTCTGGATGGCGGTTGTACCTGAACCGGGCCCGCAATTTCACCTGCTTCCAACACGTGAGTGAACACGGCACGATCATCCATTTGGATACGCCATCCGAGAACTTTTCCGAACTCACAGTTTGAGCTGTACTTGGGTGAAGCAACCCAGATTTTATCAGACCTTTTCCCCGAGCTCATGTTTAAGTAATTCCTTAAGTAGGTGGAAAAACCATCCAACACTTTCACCGCCAAAGCGTGGTAAGTTCCCTGTTTAGTCTGCTCGACGAGACGGTTTATGGCCTGATCCATGAGTATGATGGGTGTGGCCATGGAGCCGTCCAAGAACACCACATCATGCGGAGCCTGCTCAGCCAGTTCCAGCTCAAATTCCATCATGAGCGCGCGCAGAATTACCGGGGTGTCGTCGCTGTGTGGGTAAGCGTCAGCATGAGCCTTGTGCTGAGGGGCAGACCAATAACTTTGCGTGGAGGGCGGTACAATACCTTCCACGGCAACGGCGGCAGCAACGCAGTAATCCAGAGCCAACAGACGCTCAGTAACGTAAGCCCCATCCACTCCGCAGCTTGTAGGCACATCATAGTACCCAAAGTCCCCATCCCGCCTCAACACACCCTCACGTCCCAACTGCTCGCGAATTTCTTTCCTTACTTGTTCCATTTCCTGGATCTGTTTTCTGACGTGTTCAGCCAACTTGGAACTTTGTGACAGTAAATCCTCCACAAGTCCCATGGGCAACTCAGTAAACCCCGTTTGAAAATCAAATGGCTCCTCAACCAAACTCACCACCACCTTTTTGATTACTTCACATCTTCTTGTCCCAGAAGAAAACACATCCAGCAGCGGGGCGATGTGGCATTGCCGTAACCGCAGCACGTGTGCGATGACTTCCTTTTGTGTAAGCAAATTCCGGTAATCAAAGCACTTTGCACGTGCGCATGAACGGCGTCACAGATGTTGTTAAAGACTTATTTGCGTGAACCTTGCCCCACTGCCAATAATTATGGAACAAGAATCAGTTGTAATCAAAGCATCGTCCAAGTTCCCCTCACCTTAGTTAAAACCAACCCGTTTTACATAATTTTAAATCATGTGAGTGCATTCTTTACTAATTACGATACATTATTCAGTAATACGTGGCAAAAGCCGTTTGATTCGGAACTCCTTCAAGCAAAAAACCGCAGGAAAGAACCATGCCCACATACGAAAAAGACCTCAAAACTGCAAACGGTTGTACAATAGAAGCATAAAATGGACATAGTGCTTATTGGTGCGGGTCGCGTGGCAGGAGCCTTTGCTCCTTTCTTGATGAAGTTGGGCAGCTTGCGTATTTGGAATCGCACCTTTGAAAACGCCAATATTTTGGCTAAGAAAGTGGGAGCTGTGGCTATTAGTGACCCTTCACAAGTGAAAGGCGATCTTGCTTTTGTTGCCGTATCTGACAAAGCTTTGAAGGACGTGGCTGAGCAGTTTTCACAGAGCTTCACAGCTGCACTTCATACCAGCGGGTTCCACCCGTCCAGTGTAATTCAGCCCATGGCAAAATACGTGGGATCTCTTCACCCGTGGTTGCCCGTGCCTGAGCAGGATCACACCCTGCTGGTTAATGCGCTCGCTACTTTTGAGGGAGACAATGAGGCTGAGCAGGTCGCAATGGAACTTGCCAAAATTGTTCCTCTTAGACTGCATAAAATTGATTCCCAGAAGAAGGTTATCTACCACACAGCGGCTGTTATGCTGTCCAATTACGTGGATGCACTCATGATTAAGGGCGGAGAGCTACTTAAGGAAACGGGCATTGCTGCGGCTTACGATAATCCTGATGCTAATGATGACGGAGACTCCAGCAGCGAACTGGAAGCTCAAGAGCTGTTTGTGAAAGAAATCGTGGAGGCAACATTGAAGAATTTTTTGAAACTGGGAAAAGGAAGTTTGACGGGGCCAGCAGTTAGGAAGGACATGGAGGTCATCGATGCGGAAGCTTCCGCACTAAGCGAAAAGTGGTCGCTGGTTTACCGATTGCTGGCTGAAATCATCATGGAGGGAGGCATTTGATAAAATGAACGCCACTCAGTTCAAGAAACTCAAAGGCAGTAAAAGAATAATCATGCTTACCTGCTACGATTATTCTTTTGCCAGCGCTCTTGAAGAGGCTGGCGTGGATGCTCTCCTCGTGGGTGACTCCTTGGGCAACGTGATTCAAGGCAGAGAAACCACTTTGCCTGTGACTTTGGATGACATTATTTACCACACGGAGATGGTGAAGCGAGGCGCACCTAACACATTTGTGGTAGCTGACATGCCCTTCTTGTCATACCAGATCAGCATCGAGGAAGCCATAAAGAACTGCGGTCAGGTTATGAAGGAAACCAACTGTGATGCTGTGAAGCTGGAAGGTGGAGAGGAAGTCACTCACCTAGTGCGCAGGCTCACAGAAATAGGTATACCGGTCATGGGACACATTGGGGTTACACCACAAAGCGCCAAACTTATGGGCTATGGAAAGCGTGGCAAAGATGTTTCCGATGCTGAGTACCTGAAGCGCAGTGCCAAAGCACTTTACGAAGCTGGCGCTTTTTCTTTGGTCTTGGAAAACATGGCATCCAGTTTGGCTAAGGAAATAACTGAACTGGTGGAAATGCCCACTATTGGAATTGGAGCTGGTCCTGAATGTGACGGTCAAGTACTGGTGCTTTACGACTTCATTGGACTGACCAAGGACAGGCCACCGTTTGCAAAGGCTTATTTGGACCTTCGTGGGGAGATTAAAGCAGCTGTTGCCCGCTACAGAAACGACGTGGAACAAGGCAAGCTGTAGCTTTAAGAAAACAGCGAGCTGATGCTTGCTAAAAGATTTGGGTTAGCACGTCTTGCCGATGTTGTATTAATAAACTATATTGTTGTGTGTACAATGAAAGTGTGCAGCCAAACCTGCTTCGCTGGAAAAGACTGCTCCAACGATAAAGAGAAATATGGCGGGCAGGCACTGGCATATGTTTGGAGTGGTAACAAGATTTGACAGAGTTTGCTTTATATGCACATACACACGTAAATAGGAGGCATTAGCACACCATGGAGATCGTACGTGACATCAGAACCATGAGAGAGAAAGTCGCAGAAGCGAAAAAGCAAGGGAAGTCAGTGGGTCTTGTGCCCACCATGGGTTATTTGCACGAAGGCCACTTGGCGCTCATCGACACAGCTAGAAAGGAAAACGATGTGGTAGTGGTTAGCGACTTTGTGAACCCGCTGCAGTTCGGACCCAGCGAGGATTACTTGGTTTACCCGCGTGACATGGATAGAGACGCACAGCTGTGCCAGGAACATGGAGTGGATTTCCTCTTTGCACCCACGGTGGAAGAGATGTATCCCAAAAAAGGCAACCAGGTGGACGTTTTTGTGGACGTTAAGCACCTGGATGAAAACTTGTGCGGCCGTTTCCGCCCAGGTCATTTCCGTGGTGTGGTGACCGTGGTAACAAAGCTTTTTAACATTGTTACACCAAATCGGGCTTACTTTGGAATGAAGGACATACAACAGTTACGCATTATTGAGGAAATGGTCAACGATCTGAACATGAACATTGAAATTGTTCCTGTGGCCACAGTCAGAGAACCGTCAGGGCTTGCCTTATCTTCACGAAACACGTATTTGACTAATGAAGAAAGAGCAAAAGCAGCCTCCATTTACAAATCACTGCTCATGGCAAAAGACCTCATCTTGGAAAAAAGAGTGCTAAACACTGCGGAGGTGGTGAAACGCTGCGTAGAATTCCTTTCACAGCAGGGATTAAAAGTGCAGTACTTCCAAGTGGTGGATTACGACACGTTGGAGCTGTTGCCCAAAATAGAACCTCCTCATAAACTCATCATTGCGACGGCAGTGTTCTTGGGCAAGGTTAGGCTTATTGATAATTTGGTAATAGAGGTTAGGTGATAGGAACATGCTCATAACAGTATTGAAAAGCAAAATTCACAATGCCCGGGTGACCATGTGCAACGTGGATTACGAAGGCAGCCTAAGTTTGGATGAGGAACTCATACAACAGGCTAACTTGAGGCCATATGAAAAGGTGTTAGTTGCTAACGTGTCAAACGGTGAACGCTTTGAAACTTACATCATACCAGCGCCTGCCGGCTCACGTGAAGTGGGATTAAACGGAGCGGCAGCCAGGTCTGCTGTGGTGGGTGATCGCATCATTGTGATGGCTTTCGCCATGAAAGAGCCTGAGGAAGAAATGAGTGCTACGGTTCTCATCATGGACGAACAGAACAACGTGAAAGAAGTTAAGAAGTTAAAAACATAAAAAAGAAGCATTGAAGTGTTGAGTTGCAGTTCTAACCTGTCTAACTGAAATAAACCATGGTAACGCTGGTTCCGCCTTCGCTGGGTTCAGCGAAGCGGAATCGGCTCACATGGGGATGCGTACTTAGGTACTCATGAATGGCTCTGAGCAAAGCACCTGTGCCGCGCCCGTGGATGATGTACACATAAGGGAGGCCCGCTGCATAGGCTTGATCCAAGTACTTATCCACTTTTTCCAGAGCGTCGTCCACGGTTAAGCCATGTACTTCCAGCTTCATGGGAACATCCTGAGTAACGTTTACCTCCACTCCGGTACCGCCTTTGATAACCCCGCTCACACCGCGGCGGTGTTCAGTAGCGGTGGCGTCAACCTTGCTCAGCTCGGTTTTTGCCACAGTGGCTCTCAAGGGCCCTATTTGGACTTCGGCAGTGTCCTCAGAAATCTTCAGGACCAAGCCAAGCTGTTTGAACTTGGTCACGTAAACGGTATCCCCTTCTCTGATCTGAGCCGGCAGTGGTTCAAGTCCACCGTGCTGTTTCCCCTGTATTTCATCGTCTTCCTTAACGACTTCTTCAAGCATGTTCTTAATCTGTTCACGTATTTGGTAAGCCCTTTGGTTGGCTTTGCTCTGCTGACTGAGCTCCTTTAGCAAGCGTTTACTTTCTTCGTCAGCTTCTTCCAATATCCTTTTTGCCTTTGCCCTGGTTTCGTCCAGTATTTTTGTCTTCTTTGCGTCCAGCTGGCTTAAGGCTTTATCCAGTTGATTGCTTTTCTCACGTAGCTCGTCACGTAACCGGGCTGCTTCACGCTGGAGCTCTTCGTAACTTTTTACGCGTTCCTGAAGCTGCTCGATGAGTTTCTCCACCCGCTCGTGGTCTTCAGAAAGTCTTGAACGCGCCGTGCTTATGAAAAGCTCTGGCATGCCCCACTTCTGCGCGATCTCCAGTGCGTAAGACCTCCCCGGTACGCCCATGTTCAACTTATAAAGGGGCTTTAGGTTTTCGGTATCGAAGTCCACTGAAGCATTGATGATTTCCTTGCGGTCCGCTGCCAAGGTTTTCAGACGCCACAGGTGCGTGGCAATGAAAAACTGCACGTTGCGACGCACCAGAAAATCCACCACGGCCTCGGCAATGGCAGCTCCCTCATCAGGGTCGGTGCCAGAACCAAGCTCGTCAATGAGCACAAGATCCCCTGAATCCGCTTCTTCTACGATGACTTTTAGCCTGGCAATGTGTGAAGCAAAGGTAGACAGGCTACTCTCAATACTTTGCTGATCACCAATGTCGGTGAAGATGCGATTGTAAAGCGGCATTTCCGCATCCACAGCCGGTACGGGGGCACCGATCTTCAGTAGAGCAGCAAAAAGTCCAATGGTTTTCAATGTGACCGTCTTTCCACCCGTGTTCGGTCCACTGAGTATGACACCGATTCGCCCTTCTGGTACCACAACATCGATGGGAACTACGCGGTCCTGAGGTATGAGGGGATGCCGAGCACCTTTTATCTTTATAATGCCGTTTTGTGAGATTTTCGGCAACGTGCCACGCATGGCAGAACCCCACTTTGCCTTGGCATATGCGGCATCGATCTCACCCAGTATTCTAAGGGAAATGCGTATTTCTTCAGATATGGGATAAAGCTTACTGCAAAGATCTTGGAAAATGCGATAAATCTCCTGCTCCTCCATGAACCGCAGTTCTTCCAGGCGGTTGTTCATGTCCACCACGGAGAAGGGCTCCACATAGGCAGTCTGACCCGAGCCAGACCAATCCAAAACAATGCCCTTTACCTGAGGCACATTTGAACTCTTTATGGGAATAGCGTAGCGGTTTCCTCTTTTAACCACAAGACGGTCCGCCAAAAACCGCTGATACCGATCCATTTCCCTTTGCAACTTGTCTTGAATTTCAGTGGAAAGCCTCTTCTGGTCACGCCTAATATCAGAAAGCTTACGGCTGGCTTCATCCTTTACATAGCCACTTTCGTCAACTTTAGTACGCACCTCATCCAACCACGCATCC
>Ga0209608_1001494_pt1 | contig 19044 bp, 21 predicted proteins | sample AD_UKC130_MetaG_FD_184428 | JGI IMG/M metagenome (GOLD analysis project Ga0209608, IMG submission 184428) | Active sludge microbial communities of municipal wastewater-treating anaerobic digesters from Canada - AD_UKC130_MetaG (SPAdes) (version 2) | ecosystem: Engineered > Bioreactor > Anaerobic... | reverse complement strand
GAAGGACTAGACCTTACGAAAACGGAAGGACTAGACCTTACGAAAACTGAAGGACTAGACCTTACGAAAACTGAAGGACATTTATATAATAAAACTAAAGATAATAAAACTAAAGATAATAAAAACTTATTCTCTGACCTAAATTCAAAGATAGAAAATAAACAAGATAAAATTACTCGGTACGTACCATTAGCAGAAAAACTAGCCTTCCTCATTAGAAAAAATAAAAGGATTAATGTTACATCCCATAAGATAGCTAGTTGGGCTAATGAAATTAGAAAGTTAGTAGAAACTGATGGTGTCTCCATTCAACGGGTAGAGACTGCCCTTGATTGGTATGAAGAGAATATAGGCGGTCAGTACATTCCGGTCATTGAAAGTGGCTCCAGTCTCCGTAGCAAATTTATTAAGCTTGAGGACGCCATGCGTCGGGCCGGAGTCGCCCCCGGTCAACCCAAAACCCGTCCTACCGATACCCCCAAAGATCCCAAGAAAGTGTTGCGGCAATTTTTCCGTAGCAAAGACCTTGCTCACGTATTCTACCAGGATTGCTATGAACCGGCAGAGGAGTTGTTTGAAGGAACTGTTGACGAGGGAACGCTTGCGGAAACGCTCCTACATCTATACTCCCAAATCAAAGACAAGCAAGAACAATACCTGAAAGGGGATTTGGTCAGGCTCCTTCCTGGTCCAATGGAACTGATTGCCCGGTACATAGATTGGATTCGGGACAACACTTGGATTACCGACATCAGGTTGGATATGTTCGACCTGAACCATTCATTGTTCAGCAGATTCCGCCGGGATGAAGCCAAGACTGATAATTTTGAACGTGATGCAATTACTGGAAAATCTTATATGAGAGGATAGGATGAAAGCTATGCAATACAATCAGGAAATTAAAGCTGATGCCGGAAAACCCCGATTGACATTAGTCCCGTCCGAAATTATTTGGGCAATTGCCGCTATCCGGGAGTATGGTTGTAAAAAATATGGCGAACAAGGGATGTTGCGCTGGAAGGATGTGGGAAAGGAAAGATACCGCGACGCTGCCTACCGTCACTGGCTCAGATACTTAGAAAACCCTTCAGGAGTAGACCCAGAAAGCGGACTACCTCACCTTTGGCATTTAGCTTGTAACATAGCCTTCCTTTGCGAACTTGAGAAAGAGAATTGGAAGGATTTGAATTACAAATAATTCGACGGGATTTTGTATAATATAATGACAGAATGCCTAGGGAGGAGATTTAATTGATAAGAGATGACCAAGAATTTATTGAACGCCGAATTGTTACAGGAATGATTGTCAGTACAGATTACTTGCAACGGATTCAGAAATTTTGGAATCCCTCACTTTTAGAATCTCCTGAATTGAAAATCGTTGCGGGCTGGTGTATGGAATATTTTCAAAAATACAAAAAAGCTCCAGATTCAGATATACAGGATTTATACATGGAAGCATTGAAGAAAGGCTTGTCCAAAGCGGATGCAAAATACATAGAGGAATTGTTACAAGACCTCAGCGACGAATATGGCAGAGGGACTCAGTTCAATTCGGGTTACCTATACGACAAGACCATCGAATATTTCAAAGCCCGAGAAATTGAAAAACACAATGAACAAGTCCAAGCACTCATTCAAGCGGGAGAAATCGAGAAAGCTGAGCAACTGGCTGTATCATTCCAACCATCCATATTTGTTGACGAACAGTTAGGATTAGACTTGTCGAAGAAAAAGGAAACAATGGAGGCCATCGAAAGAGCCTTCTCCAATGCTTACACTCCAGTTATGACGTATCCGGGAGCACTAGGGGAGCTTTGGAATGACCAACTGGTTAGAGGAGGATTTGTCTCACTACTCGCACCAGAAAAACGAGGGAAAACTTTTATGCTGTTGGAGATAGGATTGAGAGCAATTCGTCAGAAAGCTAATGTTGCGTTTTTTGAAGCCGGCGATATGACTGAGGAACAAGTATTGAGAAGGATTTGCATTTATATCTCGCAACGCTCCGACAAGGAAAAGTATTGCGAGGAACGTTTCCGCCCTGTCGGGGATTGCGTGTTGAACCAGTTGGACTCGTGTGACAGAGAGGACAGAAATTGTGACCACGGAATTTTCGATGGCGTATCATTAAGTACATTTATGCAAACACCTCATCAATTTGTAAATTTGGAGGTGCTTCAACAGAAGTATGAAGAATACTCTGATTATGAACCTTGCGATAGTTATGGTTGCACCGAGCGAAAAGGGACAGTTTGGATGAAGAAAGTAAAGAAGTGCAGACCACTTACAGTGGTTCAGGCTAAAAAGAATGTGAAGGCGTTTTTTGAACGATATAAACGCCGATTCAAGCTCATGACCTATCCCGCCGGAACTCTTACTGTTACTGAAATCCGACGAGTGCTGGATATTTGGGAAAGACAAGATGGTTTTGTCCCGGACGTCATAATTATAGATTATGCAGACTTGATGTCTGCAGACGATGCGAAGGTTTCTGAATTTCGCCACAGGCAGGATTATATCTGGAAATCCTTGCGAGGTCTGTCTCAAGAGCGACATGTACTAGTAGTCACAGCGACACAAGCGGATTCAGAAAGCTATGAGCGGAAAAGATTGACGATGAGTAACTTTAGCGAAGACAAGCGTAAGTTATCCCATGTTACTGCGATGTATGGATTGAACCAAGACCCGCAAGGCAGGGAGAAGAAGCTGGGAATTCTGCGAATAAACGAGATAGTAGTTCGCGAAGGAGGATTCTCTAACGACAGAGAGGTTTGGGTTTTGCAAGACCTCGCCGCAGGTAGACCATTTTTGGAAAGTTTTTTCCCCTGATTGGGAAGAAATAGAAATTTTTTTTGAAAACCTTTCAAATAATTTTGAATCAAATTGTATAATAATATCAGAGAGGAAAATTAAATACTAAAATCAATACAAAACCAAATCAAAAAAGGAGGATTTTTATAAATGGAAGTCAAAATGGAAGTCAAAAAGGAAGAATTGATTAAGGCTGCGAAGGAGTTGAATAATGTCCTGGGGCTTGATCCTCAAATTAAAACCGGAAAGAACGTAACGGAAAAGGAGTTATCAGAGCAAATTCTTGAGGCTGCTGAACTTATTTTACCTGAGGATGATATTTCCGAGGAGACCATGAGTGTCATTAAACTCTTAAAGGGGGAATTCGTTGAAGAAGAAGATGAAGAGGAAGTAGACATTGACGAGGAACTGGAAGAAGACGAGGAGGAAGAAGAACTGGAAGAAGAGGGAGAAGAAATTGAAGAGGATAACGCCGAAGATGTAGACGTTGAGGACGAAGATGAGCTTGAAGAAGAGGAAGAGGAAGAGGAAGAGGAAGAGGAAGAGGAACCCGCTCCAAAGAAAGTGGCAAAGAAAGAGAAAAAAGAACAGAAGGAACAAAAGCCGAAAGCGAAGAAAATCCCGCCTGTTCAGACAACCTTGCCCAGAGTTGCTGCTGCCGCTTTAGCAATCAAGAATTCAAAGAAACCTTTAACAATCGAGGAACTGGTTAAAGCCGCAGACGAGCTGTATGTAAAGGAAGGCGGGAAATCTAACCTCAATGAAAGCCGTTCAAACGTTACCAAAGCTCTCCAGGCGTTGATTGCTTTCGGCGTGGTTGAAGAAAAGGATGGCGTTGTGAGGGTGAAGTAACATGAAAATCTACAAGACTGCCCTGGGTATAAGGGGCGATATGTTATATTGTCCCTTGTGCCTTTATATCGACAGTTATTGGACGTGCGAACCTAATTGCGCCACGTGTTTTGCTAGAAGACTCAATCGAACTTGGGGGAATGATTTTCGGATTGCGGATGTAGAGGACGTTAAGAAAAAACTTCTGTCCAAAAAAGGTACGAGCCCTTTACATCGAGCAATACAACAGCGGAAAACCCTGCGGTTGGGAAATCGCTCTGACCCGTTCCAAGATTGCGAATTGAAATACAAGGTGTCCACGCAGATAGTAGAATTCCTCCGAGAACAGAATTGGGATACTGTTATTCAGACCAAATTCCCCCAGCGTGCTTACGAGTTGACAGGATTGGGCGAAAACTTTATAATGATGGCAGAGATTATGCCGGGATTGGAAGCCGATTGGGAATTGTTTGAGTACAAGAAAACTGAGAATCCAATTGAGCGTGTAAAAACGTTGGGGTTGTTGAAGAAGAAAGGATTTCGGGTTGGTGCCAACGGCGAACCTTTCATTCCTGGATATCATACGGTAGAACAATTCAAAGAAACCATGAAGCTACTCAAATCATACGGGATTGACCGCTACAACACGTATAATCTACATATGAATGATTGGGTAGTGAAGAATCTTTTCAAGTTGGGATTGGACATTGAAAAGATTTACTACATGAATCAGGATAGGGAGTGGCGTAAAATCCTACAGAAATTGATTCAGATTGCCAGCGATTCGGGCGTGATATTAGGGTGTCCAGACTTTGTAAACAGTGGTTGGGGAAATGTTCAAAAAAGTAATACTTGCTGTGGAATAGATGTAAAAAATCCTTGTACCTTTAACACCCACCACTTCAAGTTAGCGGTTCAACGAGGTAGAGACCCTAGAGATTGTTGGGATGGCGTTGGTGATTATGAGGAAGGCTTGAAGATTATCGAGGGAAAAACGAAAGAAATGTATACATTGAAGGATATTGTAGGGGAAAGGCTGGCGAGGAAGGGGTGAAAAGGAAAAACCCGCTTGGTATTGAATAATCGAAAAAGAAGGGAGAGAAGAACCATTAGCGTTATTAAAGAGTATCAAGAAATCCGGGAATTAGTGAGCCGAATTGTTCCAGGGAACCGCCCTTTCTTCCCAACAAAACACAAAGGGGGACTAGTTAAAGAGAAGGGAAGAAAGAGAAACTATCATCAATACAACTTGCTTACCCAACAATGGGAGAAGCGAGAGCGACTGTTGGACACAGAGCAAATCAATAGTTTTCTCGAAATCTCATTACGAGCTGCGGCTTGTCCTATGCCGTTCAACGCGGACGTTTGGGATGGCTTGAATTGTCCGTTCAGGTGTATTTACTGTTATGCAGACGTTTTTCGGGCATCCCTTTATACCTCTTTTTTCGACAACCCCCGAGCGATTGGATTACGACATTGTAACCCTGATTACTACAAACGGGAAATTGACAAGATGTTACCGCTTCGGGGAAAAGACCCTCATACATTGTCGGGTATCCGAAAAGCCTTTGCGATGGAGATTCCAGTAAGGTTTGGAATTCGCTTTGAAGATTTCCACCCGTTGGAGCGAAAATACAAGGTTAGTCTTGAGTTGCTGAAGTATTTCAAAGAGATTTCATATCCTGTGATGCTCAATACAAAATCTGATTTAGTTGCTGAAGATGAATATGTGAGAGCGTTGGTAGAAAATCCAGCTGGTGCTGCGGTTCATATCACTATTCTAACCACAAACGAAGAATTGACCAAGACGTTGGAGCTTGGCGCCCCCTCGTATGAACGGAGGATGAATGCAGCGAAGATATTACACGAGGCTGGAGTTAGAGTTGTCCCGAGGATTGAACCTTTCATGTTTCTCATTACCGACACCGAGGACGATGTAAAACGCTATGCAGAGACTCTAGCAAAAATTGGAATCAAGTATATGACGTTCGATACATACTCCTATTCGGCCAATATTCCAGGTATAAGGCAGAATTTTACGAATCAAAATTTGGACTTCGACAGGGTATTTTTAGCGGGTTGCGATAGTCAGTTGTTAGGAAGTATTTTGTTGGAAAAGTATATGAACATATTCCGGGAATTCGGGATTTCCTGTTCTACCTTTGACCTCGGAAATGTTCCAATCAATGATCAGGATATATGTTGCTCAGTTGGCGATTGGTTCAAAGGGGGGTGGAACTATGGATGTACGGTGATGGCTATTCGGTTCATTACCAAGCATAAAGGGGAGCCGGTCACGTGGAGTATGTTCCGGGATTGGGTGTATGAACATGGCGGATTTCTTACCGAGGCTTTGGAGCGAGAGGTCCACGAACTTTGGAATATGGAAGGAAATGCCGCTTACAGCGTCAGCTGGGGTGCCGGAATGGTGCCAGTAGGATATGACCATGATGGAATAGTTTGGTCATATATTCCGGAACATGATGAAAGAAAACAATTGATAGAATTTTTGAAAGAGGGGTTGAGCTGATGAGCAAAAAAGCGAATGTAAACGTGAACAAACGTATCGAAGGGATATTTGCCCAGGCGGTTGCGATGGACAATCGTGGGGTAAAGAACATGATTCATTGTATTGGTGATAACATATATGTGGTAAACTTTGACTACAGCATGATACTCAGATTTTCCTTGAGGCAGAGCGAGGCTAGGTTTGAAGTCCCCATTTCGTTCAACGCTAACGAGTATGACTCGCCGCAATTTACCTTTGAAATCACGCCAGAGGGAAGTAAGATTGTGTTCCGCACAGCGGAGAAAGAGTTCACTCGCAGGAAAATTTGTTATACAAAAAGCGTTTCCCCTGACGCTGAAGATATTGATAAATTGTACCAAGAGTTGAAGAAGAAAGCTGAACAATCCGAATATCTTTTTTACCTGTCTGCCGATTGCGTTCCATTGTTGGAGGAAGATTTATCTCATGTGGAAATATCTGTTGAAAACTCATCGTTGATATTGCGTCAACGCAATATTTACACCGGGACAATAGTAGAAGTTGAATCGAATGAAAAAGGATTCTTCTCTGTGAACAGATTACCGAAGGAAATGCCGGCAATAGCTTTAAAAACAAAAGATTTTACTAGTTTGTTTAACATTCAAAAGTCCTTGGCATTTATTCCTACTGAAGATTTTCTGTTTGTAAAAGACCCACAGAAAGACGATTTTGATGGAGTATTGGCGTTGTGTAAATACGATATGATTATTAATTTATACCCTGGTGAGAAAGGAGGAGACGAAGATGGGAGGAAAGAGTAGAAAACGGGGGCAAGTCAGCAAGAAGTTGATAGACCGCTTGTTAAAAGAAAAAGAACAATCCCAACGCGGAGAAAATAAGAAATCCGAACAACCCAAGAAGCAGAAGGGATTACTATGAAAGGGATTGACCAATACCTCGAAAGAGCTCACGAACTGAAAATAATTCCTAACTTTTGGTTGACAAGGGAATATCTGTCTATTCAGCCGAACGTAAAACTGGAAACAGACGGGAATTTTATTTGGTTGCAGGAGGACGAATGGGCAGTATTCCCTCCTCTTCCCTTGAATCGTAAGGATTTTTCAGAACAACCGCCAAAAGGGTTGCGAATTTGGAGCGATTTCATAAACTATTCAGTTGGTGAACCGATTCAATTTTTGGATTGGGAATATACATACTGCTCCACCAACTTTTCCGATATGAGAGGCGGAAAATGGGAAGTGTTCAGGAAGAATTCAAGGAAATGGCCAAGAAGAAATGAAGGTTGTTGGACTTATACCACTGATGTTCCGCCGGTTCCTGAGATTAAGTCATTGCTAATAAAATGGCTAGACAACAAGAAAGACGAAGAAATTGCTGACAGTGAATCGTTGATTTGGTTTATGTTTCACAGTTCAAATCGAGCCTTCTTAAAGCGAAAAAGCGAATTGGTTGGGGTAAATATATGGGAGGAAAATGGAGATTGGTTGGTATACCGATATTGTATAGCTGACCCGAATGAGCGATTCTTGGATGAATTCTTGCGGTTGTTATTCTATCAGAGTTTTCCGGGAAGGTTGGTTATAGATGGTGGAGTTTTGGATAGTCCCGGTCTGGAAAAATTCAAAGATAGGCTCAATCCTGTTCGGAAAAGACCAGTGTATTCAAGAATGATTAAATAATTTTTATTGCAAACAAAATAATTTTGTCGAAAATCGTATAATAATTACAGAGACGGTTAAAAATGAAGTTGAAAGAAAGGAGAGTGTATCATGTCAGGCAGTAAAGAAAGATGGTCAGGAGAAGAGTTGAGGCGTTATGCTAAAGAAAAATATCCTGGGATTCTGGTCAAAACCAACAAACCTTACAGCAAAGGGGCCGCATTTATTGATCCAGACACTGGAGAGGTGTTACAAGAGGCTGAGAGTAATTATAAGCTCATGGAAAAGGAAACTGCTCCTGATGCGGAAATTCTTCGTGCGCGTAAACGATTGCCGAAGTTGTTTGAAGTGGAGCCTGAGATTAGGCGGAAGAATTATGCTGAAAAGTGTTTTGCCCGGGCACTCTGTTGGGTGATAGAGGGAATGGAGGTGTCTGGCTTGAAAAATCCCCGCTTGGTCTTGGGGGAAGACGGTTTTCCCAAAAGTCTCAAAGTTGGTAATTTTAAATACGACACGAATGGAATGAAGAAACGAGAACAATTGGAATAGGGAGGAGTGGTAAATGGCAGTAAAGAAGGAAAAAAGATATTTACCAAGTGACTGGTCGCGCAAGGCGAAATATGAAAGCCTTGACGATACACCGAAAGAGGTTGAACAAAGCCGGGGCAAATTCTTTGAATTCCCGGAAGAAATGAAGGGCTACCAATTTCAGGACCGGGACTTCCTTGTGTTCTACTTTGACCTCAAGGAGGATTATGAAGACGTACTACGATGTTTTGAGATACCGACCAAGGCGGCGGTAAGTCACCCGGAGCTTGATACTGACAAGCTTGTGAGAATGGTTCGTCAATTTATAGGGAAGGCGGTGAAACCGGATGACGGCAGAGCTGATAACGGAGAATAGCGTACTCGCCGAAAGTGAAAACGAATACGCTGAGATATGTAACGCTTGCGGAGTTTGTGAGTCTATTAATATGAGGCCCGGCTCAATGTGCGCCGCATTAGCAAAGCAGTCTGAAGTCCAGTTTGAATACCCGGAGGCATTCCCGCAAACCTATAGTGGAACCCGGTTCTCGGCTGATGCTATGGACTGCGCCATTCCGGTTGCGCTCGACAGTCACTCGGGTTGTAGTTACAACTGCTTGTATTGCTTCAGTAATAACCTTCAACGAGCTTTTGACCGCAATAACCGACTACTGAAGGCGGCGACTGAAACCGGCTCCTTGTACAAGGAGTGGCCTATATACCAGCTGGAAAAGTTTCTGGCTAGGGAGTGTAAGGATGCGGAAAGTCAAGCTATGTATTCATTGATGGACCAAGGCGCACCAATCCAACTTGGAGCCTTGGGCGACCCGTTTGACGATTTGGAATTACATAGCGGCTGGGCGAAAAAAGCAATCCCGCTATTCATCAAGTACAAACAACCGGTGCGTATCAGTACCAAAGGCGGTAGGGTACTTCAAATGAAGGAATACCTTGACTTATTCGCTGAAAACCCGCGCCAGTTTTGGGTCGCCTGGAGTATAAATTGTAATGACGATGCGCGGATTGCTAAGGTAGACATCAACGCGCCGGTTACTTCAGAGCGGCTGAAAGCTATGAAGGCCCTGACCGATATAGGAGTACATTGCAGCTTGAGGTTCCGCCCGTTCATACCCGGCCTGAGCGACGCCCATCCCGGAGAACCGGAGGCTTGGAGGGTGCTTATGGAACGGGCTAGGGCGGCGGGGGCCGAGTCTATCAGCTTTGAATTCATATTCTTGGCTGCCGTACTGACCCCGCGTCAGAAGGCTATGTACCAGTTGATGTTTAAGGCCGCCGGAAATCCATATTTCGGTGAGTGGTGGAATTCTCATAGTAACCCAGCTGAAACCTGCCGCCGAGCTACTCGTAGTCTGAAGTATGACATGACTATGAAGGTATACCATAAAGCGAAGGAGCTTGGTCTACGGTTCGGCATAAGCGACCCTCACTTCAAAGAGCTGAACGATACCGGTTGTTGTTGCGGAATGCCCGAGGATGACGAGTGGTTCGGTAAGTGGAGCCGTCGCCAAATGACGGAGGTCCTCGTCCAAGCGCGGCGCGCTCACGAACGTGGGGAAAAGCGCTTATTCAGCTATAGTGATTGGCGTCCAGAGTGGGCACATATGGTACCGTTAACCTCCATGGTATCAGCCGGTAATTGGCACAATTATCGGCGTAAAAAGTACAAAACTTGGGGTGACCAGATGCGAGATAAATGGAACGACCCCAAGAGCCCGCGCGGCCCCTATAACTATTTCGGCAAGGTACTGATACCCATAGGCATCGATAAACACACCCAAGACCTGGTGTACGAATACCGACCTTGGACTCCAGAAAGGGAGCATGAAACCATATACCTGGAGTTGATGCAGTAATGAAAAGCATGAGTAGTCCATTACAAAATGAAGATAAAATACCGAAGGTAATGTCTAGAGAACAACTTGCTAAGGCATTATTTGAAAGCCTGAAAGATATTAGCCTTGAAGATTTTGTCAGGTTGCTAACGAATGAGACAGGAGAAATAATTCAGTATTATGGCCTTACACGAGGGTGCAAAGGGTGTCAAAGGATGAGTTTATTGTTCAACCCACATCGGTTATCGATAAAAGCTAAGGGTAGTCGAGATTCCATATATGAAGCTTTGAAGCATGAGTGGTTCGCTAATGGGTTAGCACGGGCTTTAATATTCAAGAATTTCAGCGGTTCATCTACCAACCTGTCTAATGCATTGTATCTAACATTACAAATAGGTATCAACGGCGTACAATATGTAAACGAATTCCCACCTCATGTTGCAGTCGAACTATACAGGACATATACGAAGGACATGGACAGGAGCAAAGTTGAAATCCTAGACCCTTGTGGCGGTTGGGGCGGGAGAATGATAGGCGCGTCTGTAGTAGTGAACAATTATACTTGTTATGAACCGTCATCTAGAACACATTCTGGACTGACGAAATTAGCAAATTTTATTGTGGACAAAAAATTAAACCCAAACTTCGTGGCAAATGTGCATAAACTACCTTTTGAAGACGCGGAGCTCCCTGAAGATTATTATGACTTCGCCCTGACTTCCCCGCCATATTACGATACTGAAGAATACTCTGATGAGCCGACAAATTCCCTTAACAGATATAGAACATTCGAGGAGTGGTGCGAAAAATTCTACATACCCTTGATTGAAAAAACGATGAATGCTTTGAAACCGAATTGTACTTTCGTGTTAAACATCGGGGATAGAAGGTACCCATTGAGCAAAGTGTTGCTTGAGAATTTTGGCGATAAGTACCAAATCACAAAATTGAAAGACTATCTTGTAAATAATAGTGGATTAAATAGAGTAGATGGGAAGGGGGAGTCATTCTATGCAATAACTAAAAGTAAAAGCATAAAACGAGAGATAACCTTTAACAAATTTTTTTGATGGGAGGAATGAAAATTGAAAATCAACAAAGTGGAGTTACAAGTAGCACTTGAAAAGGTGAAACCTGGGCTAGCTAATAAAGAACTCATCGAACAATCCACCAGCTTTGCGTTTATCGGGGATAGGGTGGTTACATACAACGATGAAATCAGCGTATCTCACCCTGTTACCGGCTTGGAGAATATGAGAGGCGCGGTGAAAGCGAAAGCGTTGTATGAATTTCTTGCCAAAGTAAAGGACGAGGAGATTGAGATTGAGCAACAAGAAAATCAGGTGGTTATAAAAGCCGGAAGGTCAAAGGCTGGACTACTTTTTGAACAAGAAATCCGCCTACCTCTTGAAGAAATAGGCGAAATCAGAAAGTGGGAGAAGCTGCCAGAAGACTTTTTGCCTGCCTTGTCCTTATGCTATCCCGCCTGTTCCAGTGATATGAGCCGTCCAATATTGACCTGCGTCAATGTTCGGGAGGATAAGGCGGAAGCGTCTGACTCTTACCAAATCATCCAATACCAACTGAAGAAGGAAGCGCCTGGCGATTTCCTTATCCCTGCCTCATCGGTTAAGGAACTTATCAAATACGATATTCAAGAGATTTCCCTTGGAGAGAATTGGGTACATTTCAGGACGCCCGAAGGTACTATTTTCTCTTGCCGGACGGTAGAAGGCGAATTCCCTGAAGTCGAAAGATTTTTGGATATGGAAGGCGATGAATTCACTTTCCCTGGAGATATGAGAGAATCCCTCAACCGTGCCAACGTATTTGCCAAAAAGGAAACAGACGTAAGCACCATCCCCATGGTAAAAGTCAAGGCGGAAGACGGAGAATTGATATTGACCGCCCAGAACGAATATGGTTGGTTTGAAGAGAGACTAAAGACGGAACATAAAGATGCCAAGTTTTCCTTCTCTATTGGCGTTGCATTTCTCATCAGCTTATTTGATAGGTTGAAGACTTGTAAGATAAGCGACAAGAAAATTAGCTTTGCCGGAGATAGCTGGACACATGTAATTGCCATTATGTCTGAGGATGAGGAGTAATGAACGGGTTACCGTTGAATGAGATTATTCATGGGGATTGCCTCGAAGTAATGAGGCAATTCCCTGATAAAAGTATTGACATGATACTATGCGATTTACCTTATGGGGTAACAAAGTGTAAGTGGGATACGATAATTCCTTTTGAACCTTTATGGGAACAGTATGAAAGGATTATAAAGGATAATCGAGCGATTGTATTGTTTGCTACTCAACCGTTCACTACGGATTTAATAAACAGTAATAGAAAGTTGTATAGATATTTATGGTATTGGAAAAAGGAAAGGGGAACTGGAATATCTATAGCAAAATTTCAACCGATGCGAATTATAGAGGACATTCTTGTATTTGGGCGGGGAAGTGTACAATACTACCCGATAATGAGAAAAGTAAAACCGCATCATCACGTTTTACCTCTTCCGAGAGACAGAAAAGATTCTGCTCAACATATGGTTAGTAAAAGTGTAGATGATAAAGGGAGAAGAATTTACCGGCGGTATGAAGAAAGATACCCAGTTAATTTGTTGGAGTTTCCCAGGGATAATACGAGTGAGGGAAAGTCTTTACACCCCACACAAAAACCCGTTGAATTATTTGAATACTTAATCAAGACGTATACTCTGCCCGGCGAAGTCGTTTTGGACAATTGTATCGGAAGCGGGACAACTGCCATAGCCTGTATCAATACTGGAAGGAATTTCATTGGAATAGAGATTGAAGAGAAGTATGTAAAAATGGCAAGAGGGCGTATTGAAAACCACAAAAAGCTAGACAAAATGAGGTTATTTCCAATTTCAGAATTGGAAACCGGAAAACTTCAATACAAAGGGTTGTTTGAGCCGGAGGATGAGAGTTATGGCGAGGGTTGAAAAAAAGGTTGAGTAAAGGAGTTTTTGGGAAATGAGAGGATTTTTCGATAAACAACAATTGGAAAAAACTCCATATAAATCTGAGAAAGGGACACTTTCTTGCGTTTCTTGCGGTTTGTATAAATATGCAGAATCTCCCCGAATGAAGCCTTATGGTGAATTCGGGAGGCGAATAATGGTTATTGGAGAATCGCTGGGGCAGGAAGACGACAAAAAAGGAAAACCTTGGCAAGGAATGACGGGAAAATTTTTGCAAAGGAAATTCCGACAGCTGGGAGTAGATTTATTTCAGGACTGTATAAGCCTAAACGCTGTAAATTGCCGACCCATAGACCAGAAAGGAAATAATAAAGCACCTACGGAACACGAGATAGCTTGCTGTAGGCAGAAAGTAATAGACGCAATAAAGCAGTATCAGCCGAAACTCATAATACTTCAGGGAGCCGCAGCATTATCCTCAGTGATAACAGGATATTGCTGGAAGACCTCTAGACATAATGGAATCAATGTTTGGCAGGGGTGGACTATCCCTGACCGAACGTTCAACGCCTGGGTATGTCCAACTTTTTATCCATCCTTTGCGGAGAGACCGGAGGGAAAGGGCGATGAAGTGATGGAATTAATTTGGACGCAAGATTTGGAAAGAGCATTTTCCAAACTGGATGAACCATTCCCGAATTACCGGGATGAAAAGGAATACGTTGTAATTAGTTTTGACATAGAATATGTTTTGAGGACTATATTGAAGGACAAACCGAGATTTCTCGCATTTGATATTGAGACTACTGGACTAAAACCATATAACAAGGAAAATCACAGAATAGTTACGATTTCTTTCTGCTACGAAGAGGACCGGTCATATGCTATACCTTTCCCGACAGAAGAAAAACAACTCCGATTACTGAAGCGAATACTTGAACATCCAGATATAGGAAAAATTGCCGCAAACATGAAATACGAGGATAATTGGCTGAATTTCTTGCATAATATCGAAGTTGGGCCTTGGGCATTCGATACAATGCAAGCGGCGCACGTCCTTGATAATAGGCCCGGGATTACCGGATTGAAGTTTCAGGCATATGTAAGGTTTGGAACCCCTGATTATGACTCAGAAGTTGAGCCTTACCTGAAAAGCCCTGACTCCAATACTCCCAACCGAGTTATGGAAATGGTTAGGGATGAAACGCTATTCAGAAAGCTATTGTTGTATAACGGGATAGACAGCCTGGTTACATACAGGCTTGCAATGCTTCAAATGAAAGAATTGGGGTTGGTGAGTTAGTATGGTGAAAGAATTACCAAAATAATTTTGCCGCAAATTGTATAATAAGGACGAGAAGGGAGGAGAGAGACCAGTGGGAGTAAAAGTTGTTGCTACAACAAAAGACCCGTATGAATAATTGTATAATTAAAGATAGAGGGGAGGTGACTAAACTGAAGCCTGTCATAAAACCTACCACCAAAGATGCGTATATGTTGATCCATCGGGGGGTCTTAGCCTTAGCACGAGCTGAACGGCATGGAATACGGATAGATACCGAATACTGTCAAAAGCAACGCCAACGCCTCACTAGAAAGATTGAATACTATGAGAAGAAACTTCAATCTACAAAATTTTACCGCCGCTGGGAACACATTTATGGAAGTAAAACGAATATTTACAGCAACTATCAGCTGTCGAATATCCTATACAATCACATGAAAATTGAACCCCCCAAGTATACTGAATCAGGTCAAGGGGCTACAGACGAAGACGCCTTAAAACGGATTGACTTTCCTGAGTTGAAGCTTATTCTTGAAATTCGGAAGTGGACGAAAATCCGGGATACATACCTTGAACAATTTATCCGGGAAACTAATTCTGACGGTTATATGAGGCCTTCCTTTGAATTGCATACCGTTCGCACCTACCGAAGCAGTTCATCTAACCCGAATTTCCAAAATATTCCCAAGCGGGATAAAGAGGCGATGCAAATTTGTCGCAGAGCTATTTTACCACGCCCTGGACATACATTGGTAGAAGCAGACTTCTCGGCGCTTGAAGTAAACATAGCCGCATGTTATCATCACGACCCGAATATGTTAAGCTACCTCCATGATAAAAATTCCGATATGCACGGAGATATGGCAAAACAAATATTTTTCCTTGACAAATTAGACAAGAGTATTCCTGAGCATAAACTATTAAGACAATCGGCAAAAAACTCGTTTGTATTCCCGCAATTTTATGGAGACTACTACAAAAACAACGCCATCGGGATTTGCGATTGGGTTCAATTGCCAGTTAACAAAAAATGGAAGAAAACTGATGGAATAACTCTACCGGAGGGAATCACGATTGCCGAACATTTCCAGCAAAACGGGATAAAATCTTTTGAGGATTTCGTTGAACATATGCGGGAAGTTGAAAATCATTTCTGGAACGTCCGTTTTAAAGTGTACCAACAGTGGAAGGAACGATGGATTCAAAAATATCATAAAAAAGGTTATTTACAAATGTACACTGGATTTATTTGTTCCGGTATAATGAGAAAAAACGAGATTGTGAACTATCCGATACAAGGCTCAGCGTTCCATTGTCTGTTAAAGACTTTTATTAAAATTGATGAACGGATGAGAAAAGAGAAATGGAATTCACGCCTAATAGGACAGATTCATGACTCACTGGTGATGGACGTAGACCCAAACGAGCTGGACTACATAGAAGGAGTGCTTAAACAGATAGTAAGTGAAGAACTACCGAAGGAATGGCCATGGATTATCGTACCGTTGGAAATTGAAGTAGAAGTCTATGGCGTAGACCAGCCTTGGGTTAAATAAAAAAAAGGGGAGAAGAAATATGGAGGAAAATTTAACATTAGCCTTGAAATACCGTCCTAAAACATTGGATGAAGTAATCGGAAACCAGCAAACTGTTGAAGTATTGAGAAAACAATTGAGTGGGCAGTCTTCGCAACCATTATCCCATAGCATTTTGCTATACGGATCTACCGGGTGTGGAAAGACTACTTTGGCACGAATTATAGCACGAGAATTGGGAGTTCAAGATGATGACTTGAAAGAAATTGACTCGGCGGATTTCCGTGGGATTGATACCATCAGAGAAATCCGAAAACAGTGTCAATACAAACCGCTGAGTAGTCCGTACCGGGTCTGGATATTAGACGAAGTGCACCAGCTGACGAAAGATGCGCAAAGCGCCCTTTTGAAAACGCTAGAGGACACGCCAAAGCACGTATATTTTATCCTTTGTACTACTGATCCGCAAAAACTACTGCCTACTATTCGAGGACGTTGTTCCCAATTTCAGGTTCAACCATTGACCGATAAAGAAATGAAGCGTTTGTTGCTCCGGGTAGTGAAAGCAGAAGGAGAATCCCTGGACAAGGGAGTCTATGAACAAATTATTCAAGACAGCATGGGTCATCCAAGAAACGCCCTACAAATTCTTGCTCAAGCGCTATCCGTAGAGCCCGAAAAGAGGCTAGAAGTCGCCAAGCGAGTCGCTGAAACTCAGTCCCAGACGATTGAGCTTTGTCGAGCCCTCGTGAATCGAGTATCTTGGAAAAAGATTTGTGAGATATTGAAAGGCTTGAAAGATGAAGACGCTGAACAAATACGCCGGGCTGTATTGGGTTACTGTCAATCTATCCTATTGAGTGGGAAGCAAGATAATCAGGTAGCTGCCATAATGGAAGCCTTTATGGAACCATTCTACAACTCAGGTTTTCCCGCGTTGGTATTGGCGTGTTATAGCGTCTTGTTTGGTGAATAATTATAATACAATACAAAAGCTGGATAGGAGGATAAGAGGTGAGAAGGACGAAATCCCCATTAGTGAAAATGGTGCATTATTTTGATAAGAAGAGAGCACGGCGGGTCGGGCAGGTAGTAAAAGAGACAAAAACGTCTGTGATTGTCTATACTGCATACAGGGAAAAGGAAATTGTACCTAAGGACAAGATAATTAGGGAAGAATTTGTAACATCTGACCGTGCTTATCTCAAACCAGACCACAAATAATTTTGTTGTAATTTGTATAATAATACAGAAGGAAAAAATTACATACCAGAGGGAGGTAAAACAAAAGATGTACAAACGTGTTCGCTTGACGCTTTATGATGATGAAGGGAATGTTGTGAGAGAACTGGAAGGCAACGGGATTATATACTATTTAGTCTGCGAGGAAGAGGAGGAAGAAACAAAGAAAATCACGGTGAACTCAGGGATTTTCGGAAAACTTCCGCCTTCCGAACTCTCATTAGCACTCCCTAGCATTCTCAGCATGGTAAAAGCCGCAGCAAAAAAAGAAAATAAAAAGGAGGAGGGAGAGTGAAAATAGAGTGAAAATAAGGGTTGAAGTTTCTGATGAAGATTTGGGAAAGGCTTTATTACAGAAGGTATTGGATATGCTCAGCGAGGTACCAGGCGCTCACCAAGCCTTTCCTTACCCGCTGGATTTAAGAACCTGCGGAAGTTTGGTGGGTTTAGTCAGAAACGATACAGCTCATTGGTTAGTGGAAAGCGAGGAGATTGCGGCACTAGTGGATGCGGCGAATGTTTTGATTCATGGTAAAGTGAGGATTTGGGAGTAATAGATAAAAAGGAGGGATTATTTTGGATTTGAACTATGAACGGGACGTAAGCATTGACGAAACCGCACTAGACGTGGAATGGTTACAACAAGCGGACCTAATGTATAAATATGCAAGGTATCAGGCCGAGACAAAGAAAGCGGTGGACGAAGCAAAAGAGATGCTAGAATTCATCCGTGCCAAACTCGAAATGGATATCAGAGCTAACCCGGAGAATTACGGACTATCAAAGGTGACCGAATCAGCTATTGCGAGCTCCATTCTACTTCAGCCTGAATACCAGGAATCTTCAAAGAAATACATTGAGGCGAAATATGAAAACGATGTAGCGACCGCCGCGGTAAGAGCTATTGACCAAAAGAAAACTGCATTAGAAAACCTAGTTAAGTTGTTGGGTGTGAGCTATTTCGCTGGCCCTTCCGCTCCAAGAGATTTATCACTGGAGTGGAATGAGCGCATAGAAAAGAAGGAACAAAAAGAACTTAACAAAAACGTGAAAATTAAAAGGAGAGGATAATGATGAAAAAGAACAAGAAGAAAAGCAGATTTAAAGGTGCTGTAAGTCGAAACGCTGAAAAACAAACCCGAGGTGTTTCGCAATATGGATACCTGAGGCTTCCTAAAGGCGTAAATATTTTCAAAGAAGAGCCCAGAACTAGGGTTGAACTCGACATCCTTCCATATGTTATAACGAGTGATAATCATCCTGATAAAGATGAAGAATATGGAGTTGCAGTTAAAGGGGAACTTTGGTACAAACGGCCCTACTGGTTGCATAGAAGTGTCGGATCTGACAATCAATCAGTTGTTTGTCCTAGCAGTGTCGGAAAACCTTGTCCAATTTGTGAATATCGTGCTCAGTTACTGAAAGAGGGGGTCAAGTGGGACGATGATACAGTAAAAGCGTTGAAGCCCTCGATGAGAAATCTTTATGTTGTCATCCCCAAGAACAACAAGAACTACCCCGAAGAGCCTCATATTTGGGACATCAGTCAATTCTTGTTCCAAGATAAGTTGAATGAGGAGGTACAAGAAAACGAGGAATATGAAACCTTCCCAGATTTGGAAGAAGGTTACACCCTCAGAATTCGATTCGCTGAAGGTACATTCGGATCCAACAAGTTTGCAGAAGTGTCCAGGATTGACTTTATTGAAAGGAAAAAACCATACGATGAGTCAATTTTGGAGAAGGTACCTTCTTTGGATGATATATTGGAAGTTCTCCCGTATTCTACCATTGAATCTATGTTTTTCGGAAACATGAGCCCAGACGAGGATGAGGATG
>Ga0209608_1001487_pt1 | contig 19086 bp, 16 predicted proteins | sample AD_UKC130_MetaG_FD_184428 | JGI IMG/M metagenome (GOLD analysis project Ga0209608, IMG submission 184428) | Active sludge microbial communities of municipal wastewater-treating anaerobic digesters from Canada - AD_UKC130_MetaG (SPAdes) (version 2) | ecosystem: Engineered > Bioreactor > Anaerobic... | reverse complement strand
CGGTGGAGGAGTTGATCCAGGAGACATCGGCGAAATTCAAAGTTGGGCAGTTAGAGCCTGAGTCGCGGCACGTGGGCAAGGTCTTGGCGGTCCGTGGTGAGAACGTCTTTGTGGAGTTGGGGCTACGGGAACAGGGAATCGTTCCACTGCGGTCATTTCGTGAACCGCCGGAGGTCGGTCAATCGGTGGAGGTCCGCGTGGTACGATTTGTCCCCGATGAGGGGATTTACGAGCTTGTCCTGCCCGCGGCAGCGGCCGATGTTGCCGATTGGGCCGATCTGTCGGAAGGAATGATCGTCGAGGCCCGCGTGACCGGTGTCAATCAAGGGGGCTTGGAGTGCGAAGTCAACCGTATCCGGGGATTCATTCCTATCAGCCAAATTGATATCTTCCGGGTGGAAAAGCCCGAAGAATACGTGGGCCAAGTCTTCACCTGTGTCGTTCTGGAGGCCGATGCCCAGAGGAAAAATCTGGTGCTGAGTCGCCGGGCTATTTTGGAGCGTGAACGGGAACAGGCTCAACGGTTGCTATGGGATTCTCTCGCACCAGGCCAGGTCCGCGAGGGCGTTGTGCGGAAGCTGATGGACTTTGGGGCCTTCATTGACTTAGGCGGCGTTGATGGTTTGCTCCACGTCAGTCAATTGGCGTGGGGACGTGTCAAGCATCCAAGCGAGATTCTCCGCGAAGGGCAAACCGTGAGGGTCCGTATCGACAAGGTCGATCGTGAAAATCGCCGCATCAGTTTGGGTTACCGTGATTTGATTTCGAACCCCTGGGAAGACGCCGAGAAAAAGTATGTGCCGAATTCTGTTTGGCGGGGAACGGTCACGCGGCTGATGGATTTTGGGGCCTTCGTCGAGCTTGAGCCGGGCGTGGAGGGCCTGGTGCATATCTCGGAACTGGCACTCAAGCGGGTGAGCCGTGTCTCGGACGTGGTCAAAGAGGGCGATGTCGTGGATGTGATGGTGCTTTCCTTTAATCCGCAGGAACGACGGATTAGCCTTTCCATACGAGCGGCCTTGAAACTGAAAGACGCCCAGACGCAAGAGCAGGCCGAGACTGCTGACGCGGGGACACCGGCGGAGGCGGCAACCCCCGAACCCCCGCCCACTCCCCCCAAGAAGCGCAAACCCACCGGGCCGCTCAAGGGAGGCTTGGGAAGTGCACCCTCCGGAGGAGGTATCTTTGGTTTGAAGTGGTGATGGATGGATGCCGAACATTCGCGTGACGCTGTTCCCATAATCGAAGGACGAGTCGAGATCACGGCCGCACCGGCCTGCACCACGACGGTTGCATCGAGCGGTCTTCCGCGATGGCTCAAACGCCGTATTCCAAAAGGAAACGGCAATCATTTCACTGCCCGGCTGATTGAGTCGCTCGGCCTGGCTACCGTCTGCGAACACGCCCGATGCCCCAATCGCATGGAATGTTATGCGCGGAAGACGGCCACCTTCATGATCCTGGGGGAGGTCTGTACACGCCGCTGCGGCTTTTGTGCCGTCAAAAAAGGAAAGACACAGCCCGTGGATGCTTCCGAGCCCCAGCGCGTCGCGGAGGCCGTCAAGGCCCTGGGGTTGCGTCACGTGGTGATCACATGCGTGACGCGGGACGATTTACCTGATGGTGGGGCGGAGCATTTTGCCCAGACGATCGCCGCTGTGCGGGCGGTCAGCGGTGCCACCATCGAGGTCTTGCCTTCCGATTTCGCACAACGCATGGAGTCCGTGGACCGTGTTTGTGCGGCCCGACCAGACGTTTACAATCACAACTCGGAAACCGTACCGCGGCTCTATCGTACCGTCAGGGGGCGCAAGGCTAACTATCGTTGGACGCTGGAGATGTTCCGCCATATCAAGGCCGAATTTCCGGGCATCTGCACAAAGACGGGTTTGATGCTGGGATTGGGCGAAACCTACCAGGAATTGCTTGATACTTTTGCCGATTTTGTGGCGGCTGGTGTGGACATTTTGACATTGGGCCAATACTTGCGGCCCTCGTCCGATTGCCTGCCTGTTGTCCGCTATGTGCCCCCGGAGGAGTTCGAGGAACTGGCCCAGCGGGCGAAACAGATCGGGTTCAAGCAGGTCTTTGCCGGACCATTTGTGCGATCGAGTTATCATGCCGGTGAGGTGTTTGGAGCGGTGCGGAGTACCTCTTCATCCTGATCGGGAGCTATGGGAACACGGTGTCTCATCGCAGGGAGGCGTCTATGTCACGAACGATCTTCATTTCGGCCGGCGAGCCCAGCGGTGATCAACACGGTGCCGCGCTTTTGAAGGCCTTGCGACGGCGGGACGCCGGCATATCGGCCATCGGATTTGGCGGTCCCAAGATGATGGAGGCGGGGTTACAAGCCTTGGCCGATCTTACGGCCCACGCCGTGATGTGGTTTTCCCGACCGCTTGCTCAACTTCGGCAGTTTTGGCGATTCTATCGCATGGCGGTGGAATCGCTTCGCGAACATCGCCCCCAGGTTGTCATTTTGATCGACTTTCCGGGGTTTCACTGGCACCTGGCGAAGGCGGCCAAGAAACTCGGAATCACGGTGTTCTATTATGGTCTTCCGCAGCTTTGGGCCTGGGCGCCGTGGCGGGTGAAAAAGCTCCGCCGCTGGGTGGATCACACGTTTGCCTGGCTTCCTTTTGAGGCCCCCTGGTTGGAACATCACGGTTGCCGTGTGACCTACGTGGGACATCCCTTTTTCGACGAGGCGGCATCCCACACATTCGACTCGACGTTTGTCGCCCGCTTTCAGGGGTCGCGTCCTTTGCTCGTTCTCTTGCCGGGTTCGCGGGATCAGGAGGTCTCGGCCTCTGCCTCGCTCATGTTGCGGACTGTGCAACGTTTGCGAGAGGCCATCCCGAGTTTACACGTCGCAGTGGCGGCCTTCCGACCGGAGCAGGCGAAACGAGTCCAAAACCTTGCCGAGGACATACAACTGCCCTTGGAGGTCTTTGCTGGGAAGACCCCTGAATTGATTCGGGCGGCGGACTGCTGTTTAGCCGTTTCTGGCTCCGTCTCGCTTGAACTTCTTTACCACGAAAAGCCTACGGTGATTGTATACCGCATCGGACGATTGGCTTACCACGTTCAATCGTGGTTTCGTCGTGTGAAGTACATTACGCTAGTTAACTTGCTCAAGTATGGAGGCGAGCAGGCTGCCTATCTTTCTCCCCGGGATCACAATACGCCCGATCCTGAGAACGCCCTATTCCCGGAGTTCTTGACCTACCGCGATTGCAGCCGGCAGATGGCCGATTGCCTCCAGCGATGGTTAATCGACACGGCAGCGCAGGAGGAGGTGATAAAAGAACTGCGGCAGTTGAAAACATCTTTGGCCTGGGAAGGGGCAGTGGATCGAGCGGCCGAAGCGATCCACGGTTTTCTGGTGCAATGATGCAGTCCCGGGGTGTCTGGGGCACCGTACCCTTTTGACAAAGTAGAATTGTCAAACCCACAGTATTTAACGAAAATGGGAACCATTGTACTTTCTGTGAGCGGATGGGGCAAAACGGTCATGTGGGAAACGGGACGATTAGTGGTGCTCATAGGAACTGGTAAATGACAAGGATTGGGATGAGGTTGTGAGTTCATTCGATCCCCACGAAACGCCCTATGATCTTTATTTCACGCTCTTTGGTATTCCCGTGCGGGTTCATCCGCTGTTTTGGCTTGTGGCCGTGTTCCTGGGGCTACACGCGGACGACCTTTTCTCGCTTTTGGCTTGGGTTCTAGCGGTTTTTATCGCGGTGCTGGTTCACGAGATGGGCCATGCCGTGGCGATGCGGGCATTCGGCTATTATCCATCGGTCACGCTTTATGGAATGGGAGGATACACGCGATATGGGATGCGGGCCGTGGGTGTGTTGCCGCCTCGGGTCTGGGGACGGATCCTGATGACGGCCGCCGGACCCGCCGCGGGATTTCTCTTGGCCCTTGTTTTGGCCCTCGGTTTAAGCGTCCTCCGGGTGCCGCTCGTCGTAAAACTTGGTCCGCCTATCGGCGTCATGGTCCTTGCCAATTTGCCGTCCCCTTGGTTAACCGTGTTTGTCTATTACATTTTCTTCACCACCATTGCCTGGGGTGTCTTGAATCTGTTGCCTGTTCTTCCCCTCGATGGTGGCCATATTATGCGGGAGATACTGAGCATCCGGGATCCGCATTGGGGGAGCTTTCGGGCAGGGCAGATTTCGTTGGTGGTGGCTGCCGCCGTGGCATTCTGGTCCGTGATGTCCGGCAGTTATTTCTTAGCGATTCTTTTTGCCTATCTTGCTTATTCCAACTATCAAGCCCTCGCTGGCCCGCGATTCTGATCCAATTTTGATGGGCGTAAACAGCGCCCGTTAGCCGGTTGCGCGACCAATTACGGCAAACTACTTTATAGGCCTCTTCATGACCCCTGTGTTTGGGCTCGCACCTGCCGGATAGTGCCAACAAGGACCGCCAAAACAATGGCGGCGGTTTCCACCCGCAAAATCCTCGGGCCAAGATCGACCTGAATCCACCTCTTGGCGAGGGCTTGGCCAACTTCCTCGGGGGTTAATCCTCCTTCCGGTCCCACCGCAACAAGGACCTTTTCCGAGGTGAGAAGAGCCTCAAGACTTGCCGGAAGACCACTTGTTCGGTCGCTGCCCAGTGGCTGGGGCGGCCCGTCTCGCTCAACGGAAAAAGGGTGCGCGAAAAGCCTCGTGACTCCCTCTTGCGGCTCGGCGATAAGCTTTTCCCATTTGCATGGGGCTGTTACATCCATAAGGTGATTCCGCCCACATTGTTTGCTGGCCTCGATCACAATCCGCCGGAGGCGATTGACGACGTTCTCGTCGGGCTGGACCACACTCCGGTGGGTGATCAGGGGTATGAAGGCGGTGACGCCCAGTTCGGTCAATTTTTCAATGAAGAATCGTTCACGATCACCTTTGGGGAGGGGGCTGGCCACCGTAACGGCGACGGGCAATTCCCGCGATACCGTCCCATGTTCCACAATCCGCAACACGGCGGTCTTCTTTTGGATAGCCGTGATCTCCGCTACGGCCTCGTGTCCCAAACCATCAAAAAGGACTACCTGCTGGCCGACGTGGCCCCTCATGACGTGGATCAAGTGATGGGCCTCGGGACCGCTAAGCGTAATCTCGCCGGTGGTGGTAAGTTGGGCAACAAAAAAGCGTTCTGACATCGTTTGACATAGGAGGCTTGGTTGCGGATGAACTGCGGCAATACCGGAGTATGCCGGGCCGCTGTCAAACTTTATAGATTTTAGCAGAAAGTCTGACGATGAAGAGAATAAGGGGTATTACGGCCACGTACTGCGAAGGGCCGAAGCTCAAAGTATCCTGACATCCACCCGTTATGGTGACAATATGACGCGTGAAATCTCGGCCGTGGCAAATCCGGTGGTGACGCGATGCCTGGAGTATTGGGGCATTCGCAGTCAACCTTTCAGCCCGCAGCGTTCGGCGGAGACGTTCTTTTTATCGAGCGGGGCTGAGGAGGTCCTGGTCCGTCTCGACTACGTCGTAAGGGAGGGGTATGCCGGGGCCGTCTTGGTGGGTTCATCTGGGGTGGGCAAGACACTCCTTCTCCGCCGTGCTCTCCAAACTTGGCGGCGGCACCGCCGGGCCGTGGTTTTCGTTAATGCCACCGGTCAAGATCGGCTTTCGCTTACCACGGCATTGGCCTATGAGTTGGGGGCCAGCCGCAGCGAAGGACCGGCCGCCATCCTTTGGCAGGAACTGCGGGATCACGTGGTGGCTCGGCTTTGGTCGTATGAGGCCTGCGTGATCATCTGTGACGATGTGGCCAGAGGCACTCCCGATGTCCTCGGCCTCCTTTTGGCCTTGGGACAGATTACAACGAATGGCCGTCGGCCAACCTTGATCGGCTCTTGCCGGCATGATGAGATTCATTATCCCACCGTGCACCAACAATCTTGGTACGACATCCACGTGGAGCTTCCGCCCTGGTCGGTTGAGGAGGTTCAGCAGTACTTATGCGACCGACTCCGTGAGGCTGGCACCGATCCGGCTGAGGTCTTCACCCTATCGGCCATGGAACGCCTCGCCGAACTTACGGGAGGCAATCCTCGTGACGTGAACCGACTGGCCGAGTGGTGCCTCCTTGTGGCGGCAGGTGCGGAGGTGCGGCCGATTGGGCCGGAACTGGTGACGGATGTCTTTGAGGAGCTATATTCGCAAGTGGGCGACTTAGTCTTACCACGGTCAAGCGCGGTTAAATAGTTTACTCTGAGGATCGGCGTACTCACCGCGCGGATGCCCGGTTTACCACGGGTTTTCCATCATGCCGACGATCTGCATGGCGAGCCGTTGGAGAGCGGCCTGTTGGGCCGTGGCCAAGGATTGACCGACTTCGGGGACGAGGGTTGTCTCGGCCACAACGGTGCTCAGTTCCGGCGGAACAGGGATGGCTTCTTCCGGCGTGAGGACCCTTCCCCGCTGGTCAATCCATTGAACCTCGACCTGCAAGCGTGTGGCGATCTCGCGGGGATCGTCGTAGGGATTTTCGACAACCGTGCGTTTGGTCTCGGATGTGATCCGCCCTGTCAGGATGCTATCCGCCCGATCCAGCGAGCCTACGACCTTGTAAGGGGTACGCAATTCGATCTCTTTGATCACGGCTTCTGTCAGTCGTTCTCCTAACCCCGGGCGAAGGCTCGTCGATTGAAAGACCGGGACATAGACCGTCTGAATATCCGGCCGGAAGAGTGTCGCATTTCCGATTCGGTACCCGGCGCAGCCCAGTGTTGCTGTGAGGATGATCAGACTTGTGGGCACCAAGGCAAGCCATGTCAAAAGAATCCAAGCGGAGGGCGATTGCCGCGGTCGATGCCTCCGCCGGCAGACGCCGAGCACGCGCGGTTCCGTTGGCTTGTGTCGGTTAATCATCACGGCGTTCAAAAAGGTCGGTCAACCACTTGAAGCGGTTGGGAGGTTTATCGGGAAGACCGTCAATCTGGCGAATGCGTTCTGCGGCCATGACGGCGGCCTTGGTGTGGGGGAACTCCCGCAGTGTTGCCCGGTAGTAGTAGCGGGCGGCCCCGTAATATTTGCGGTTGTCATAATACTGCCCGATAGCGAAATACCGGAGGGCCTTTTCCTCATTGATTTGATTCTTGACGCGGATGACTTCCTCCCGCTCGTCTCCTAACTTGCTGTTATAGACGGCCAGGATTTCGTCCGCGGCCTGCTCGGCCCGTTCCAAGGGAGTTCCATCATAGAGTGGCCCTTGATAAGTCAACTGATGCGCTTTGATGGCCAAAAAGGCCGCGTTGACAGCATGTTCACTTTGGGGATAGTCCTTTCGCAAGAGATCATAATGGTAGGCTGCGTCCTCGTATCGCTGTTTTAGAAAATAGGCGTTGGCGGTGGCCATGATGGCGTCGTCTGCCAAGGGCCCGGTGGGATCGTGGAGCCGCACATTCTGATACGCCTTGATGGCCCGTCCCCAGGTGTCGAAGGTTGGCCGTGTTTTGTCACCGACTTGAACGATACCCAAAAATGACGGTCGAGAAAGCTCCACCTGTTCCCAATATCGCCCGATAGCGAATTGACGTTTGGAAATGGTGTCTAGGTGACGGGTGAACTCGTATTTCTTGAGGACCTCTTGATAACACTCGTCGGCTTGGGCGTAGCGATCGGCAAAGAAATAGGATTCTCCCGCCAGAAAGAGGGCATCTTCTTCGAGGATGGTCCGTTGCCAATGGCGAGCCGCTTTTTTGAAGAGGGGAGCCGCCTCTTCGTACCGCCGCTGCCGGTATAGATCGAGCGCCTTCTCGTAGTAAGACCGAGCCAGGGACTCGTCCTGCTTGGGCTTGAACATCTTGAAGAACCGGCTGGGAAGTTCAAAGAGGATGAAGTCCTCCGTCTCTTCTTCCTCGCTTTGAACCGGCGGCACAATCACGGTGTCCTGATCGACCGGGGGAAGCTGCGAGAGAGAATTAGCATTATCTTCCGGAAGGGTCCCAGAGGTTAACTGAGTTTCTGATGAAGAAGACCCTTTGTTCCCGGGGGAACTGGCTGCCGGAGGAGTCTTTGTCTGGGACGCGGAGGGAGAGTTGTGCTCTGATCCCTCCTGCTGTCCTAGGAGACGGCGAAAAAGCCAACCTTCTTCGGCCGGCTCCTGCGGATCGTATCCGCTTTGTTTGGCGCGGTCGGGGAGCTCCAACATGCTACGGCATCCCTCGCCGATCGCCAGGGCAATCAATAGGCTCACGACGATGACGGTACCCCGAAGGGTTGGGTGTCCCGCGCACGTCGTTTCCGTGCCGAAGTCTCGCGGGTGATCATCCGGCCAAATATCCAAGGTAGTCATGCATCCGTGGCCTTTGGCCCAAAAGATGACAGAGATACTGGTTTAGCAATCCTCGTAATTCTCCATAAATCGATGGCGGAATATGCACTTCTTTGTCGGAGTCTTCCCCCAATAGCCGCAGTGTGGCAAGCGCCTCGGCGTGAACCGAGACGACTGCCCGCTTGCCGGCTCGGCATCGGGGACAGAGCACGCCTCCCTCTGTCAAGGCGAAGAACACCTCCGACCGGGAAGTCTTTCTTTGCGTATCATCGCTGTTTTGAGTCGTAGCCGCGATGTTCTTGATCTCTTCACCACAACTCACGCACGCATCCAACGAGGGGCCGTGTCCCGTCAGCGACAGCAATCGCCACTCAAATCGCAGCAGATGATCTTTCAGTCTTGTTCGCGTTTGAAAGCGGTTTAGGGAATCCTCCAAAAGGTCAAACAGCATGGGCTGAGCGTCCTCATCGTGGGTCATGGCATTGACCAGATCAGACGCATATAACGCCGCATACCAGCCTTCCAGGCCACTCCGTTCTACCCGAAAGCGACGCAATAGCTTCGCCTCGGTGAGGAGATGGAGGGCCTCGGTCGATTTGTGGAGGAACACTATCCGACAAAGGGCGAGGAGGTCAAGGGCAAAGTCGAAGGGGTTCTTGGGTCTTTTAGCTCCTTTGGCCAAAGCCCGTATTTTGCCAAATTCCCGCGTAAACAGGGTGACCACCAAACTGCTTTCGCTGAAGTCGTACGTTCGCAGGACCAAGGCGGTTGCTTGTTCGGCACTCATGGGGGCGGTCCCACTTAGCCGCCGAGGGCCTCGGCCAGGACCTCTTCTGCGACGTAGATTGGAAGCGGAGGATTGTACCGAACTGCCACGGCAATGGCATCAGAAGGTCGGGCGTCAATCTCCACCAAGGAGCCGTTGTGGCGGACGCGTAGCCTGGCGAAATACGTATGATTGCGGAGCTCGTTGATCAAGATGTCTTGCGGCTCGACCTGCAATTCGTGGAAGATATTGATAATCAAATCGTGCGTCATCGGCCTGGGGAGGCTCACATTACGGACGGCCCGATAGATGCTCTGCGCTTCAAATGCCCCAATGACGATAGGAAAAGTCCGATTCCCATCCACCTCTTTGAGGAAGATGTATTGCTCGTCGCTGATTTCGCTCATGATAATTCGGGAAAGCTGCATCTGGACGGGCATCGAGTGCCTCCGCTGTCCTGCAAACGACCGCACATGCCTTCGGGGACGTCTGTTGCGCTGAACTTTGCTTTCAACCCCAGTTTTCCACCTTACTTTTTTATTCTATCGAAGGAACGGTATCGCTCACCAGACGCGGGTTGGAGGATCGGCGAAAGTTTGTCTCGGCTTGTGGTGCTGCCAATTCTTGCCGCACGATGGGCACCTACGCAGTATAGGCAAACCTTTACCGAACCACGTCTGCCTCAATGCGATAGACGATCCCTCCGAATTGCTGCTTGAGAGCGTCTGGACTACAGGTAAAAACACCGCCCACGCCGATCTTCTTCGTCGTGTAATCCAGTTTGATGCCGTGCGTCAGGTGGACTTCGATCATCTGCGTGGGAAGTAATTGGGCCTGACAAAACTGACAGTGTGATACTTGTCCCACCATCACGAAATCTGTAATGCCGTATTGCTTTTCCCCGGGGATCATGTATCCCCAGACAAAGACCTTCTTACCTTCTAGGTCCCGGGCGAATTGGGGAATCAGCTTGGGCTCGTCAGGGTTCGGCTGCAGCTCGGCAAAGGTGATCAATTTGTATCCCGGCGGGGCCGCCGCCAAAAACCAATACATGACCCAGGTGCAGCCTGTGATCCCAAACACCAACGACAAAAGCATCCCCGTCTTGGCCATCCCCAGTCCGAGACGTTCTTTGGGTGCTTTGGCGATCTCTTTTCGTGCCACCCAACCGAAACCCAGTCCGGCCAGGGGAATCCAAAAAACATAGACAGTCAGAAAACAGAGGATAGAAAGGACGCCGAAGAGGAGGCTCAACACGGCCTGGGCTTGAATGATCTGATAGTCCGCCCCAGGGTACCACCCGATCCGCGCACGACGGCGTGGAACGATTCGCTCACTTCGAAACGCAGGCTGGACTTTTTGCACTTCGGTCATGACGATGAATCCCGAAAAACCTCGCATTCCGCGGAAATACGCTCGTGTATTCCGACGGAGCTTAAACCTCCGCGGGTAGCATGGCCATTAAGAACCTCGCCTTATGGCACTGGACAGCGAAAACGTGCTTCCCGGGGGGAATAAACCCACCATAAAACCTGATCGCAACGGGCCACCGTAGTCTTTCACCTTTCCCCATTATTGCCGATTCGCGGAAAGAGTTCGAGGAAATTGCAATGGGGCAAGCGGAAAGACCCACGGACGGCGCCATCACTCGTGGCGCAGGGCCTCAATGGGATCCATATTTGCCGCACGTCGGGCAGGATACAGCCCGAAGATGATCCCCACCGCCACTGCAATCCCAAACGCCAGGGGCACGGACGCCGGAACAACCACCGGCCGCATGGTTTTGACAATTTCGGGCAGCGAGTTATAAAGTCGCGGGGCAAGGAACTGCAATGCCCAGATCGCTCCCTCACTCAAAAGCGGAGCCAAGAAACCGACGAGGATGCCCGAAATGCCCCCCAACGTGGAAAGGACCACGGTTTCCACCAGGAATTGGCGGATGATGTCTCGCCGCTTGGCACCCAGGGCACGCCGGATGCCGATTTCACGCGTTCGTTCCGTGACGGTAGCCAGCATGATGTTCATAATGCCGATGCCGCCCACGACCAACGAAATCCCGGCAATCAACCCCATGAAGACCATGAACATCATCCGCGTTGTGCGTGCCTGCTCAAGCAGTTCCAAAGGGACGGTCACACCGTAATCTTCGATGGGATGGTATTTGGCCAGCGTCGCCTTGACGACATCGGCGGTGGGGACGACGTTGGCGGTCTTATCGACCTGGAGGGTGATTTGACTAAGTTCGATCTGCTCGGCCTCCGTGGAGCCGGCCCGGCGGGTGAAGACGACGTCCCCGATGCGCCACCAAAGGGTCGTGATGGGAATATACACATCGCTGGAGAAGTCCTGGGCGGCAAAAGAGCCACCGATCCCAGCCGAGGGCATCTTTGGCTTGCACACGCCGACCACGGTATAGAAGTGTTCTTCCACCCGGATGACCTTACCCAATGGGTCCTCAAAAGGAAAGAGCTTCTCCGCGGTCCCCGCCGCAAGGACACAGTAGTTCTTGAGGTCCTGAAGGTCCGAATCTTGGATAAAACGTCCGCGGTCGATTTCCAAACGAACGATGTCCTGGTATTCAGGCGTGCAACCAACCAGGCGTCCATCGACCATTCGGCCATTGTAACTGAATCGCTGGCGCAGCTCCCGAATACGGACCGCCCGCACAACCGTGGGAATGGTCTCAACGAGTCGGGCATAATCTGCGCGGGTGACGCCATACTGAAGGACAAGGCCCGACGTCTGCACCTGCTCGGACGGCGGCTTGATCGAGCGAATGATAATATTGGTGGCCCCAAGGCTTTCAATTTGTTCCTGGGCCTTGCGACTAATCCCCTCACCGATGGCGAGCAACCAGATGACGCTCGCCACACCGATGAAGATACCCAATACGGTCAAAAGTGACCGTAACGGGTGGAGCATCAAGCTCTTGAGTCCTAGTTGGATCGTCCTATACCAAAGGATCAACATGGTTTCTTACTGGGATGTGTGGCTGCATTCCTTGGGGAAAGCAAGTTATTGTGGTGCTTTGGCCTTGGCAACGTCTTCTGGCAGCTCGCTCCGTGGCTTGGCCTGGGGGTTATCAATAATCGATTCGATGCGTCCGTCTTTGAGACGAATAATCCTCCGCGCCCTTCGCCCCACGTCGTACTCGTGGGTAACCAAGATGATCGTTTTGCCCTGCCGATTGAGGTCGTCGAAGAGCGCCATGATCTCTTCGGTGGTGGCCGAGTCCAAATTCCCCGTCGGTTCATCCGCCAGAATGAAGAGCGGATCGTTAACCAGTGCCCGCGCAATGGCCACACGTTGCTGCTGTCCCCCCGAAAGCTGAGTCGGCCGGTGGTAAAGGCGATTGCCCAGGCCAACCATCTCGGCCAGTTCCTTACAGCGTGCTCGCTCCTTGGGTGAAAGCCGCCGCTGGTAGTACAGGGGGACCTCGATATTCTCCAACACGGTCAGTTGGGGAATCAGATTGAATGACTGAAAGACAAAACCGATCTTCGATGCTCGAATCTCGGCCAGGCGATCGTCGGAGGCCTCAGCAACATTTTCATCGCCAAGAAAGAGTTTGCCCGAGGTAGGGTGATCCAAGCAGCCCAATAGATTCAAAAGCGTGCTCTTACCCGATCCAGAGGCACCCATAATGGCGACGTAATCGCCTTCGGGCACATCAAAGGAGACGCCGCGCAGGGCGTGAACGACCTCACCACCTAAGTGATACTCTTTTGTGATCTCCTGGATGGATGCCCCTAACCTCATGGTCGGCTGCCTCCTTCGGCCTCAGGACCACGGCGTCCCTCGGGACCTCGGGGGCGTCCAAAACCGCCGGGACCACCCGGGGGACCGCCGGCAGCGCGAAAGCGTTCCAGCCCCGAGATGAGTTCCTGTCGGTCGATCACCCCGTCACCGTTTGCGTCATGCCGAAGGAGGTCTTCACGACGGTCCTCGGGGATTTCGGAAGCGTCGAGTTTCCCATCTCGGTTGGCGTCCGAGCGTTCAAAGATGCGATCGGCGATCATGGCCGGGTTGAACCCGCCCGGACCTCCGCCCCCCGGCCGCGGCGCTCCTTCACCTTGACCTAGCTGCTCCCGGCCGGCCCCCTCCTCCGTGGCTTCACCTGCCGGTCCCCGTGTACGAATCGCCGGTTCGGCTGCCGTCTCGCTGGCCTGTTTTGCCTGCTCTTCGGTCCAGGCCTGCTGCGGCGACGTCTTTTGCTCGGCCAATCCCACCTTTTCGCGGTACGCTGCGGCGTTCAAGACGATCTCTTGATTTTCTTGCAAGCCTTGCCGGATCACCACAAATCGGTCGTTGCTTGCCCCGAGTTCCACCTTTACCGGTGTGAGCTTTCCATCCTGATCGATGGAAATACAATAGAACTCTCCCGCGTACTCGAATACGGCCTGCACCGGAACCTGGAGCACGTTGCTTTCTCGTTGGGCAAGGATGGTCACTTGGGCGGTTAGTCCCGCCCGGAGTTGCTCATTGGGGTTGTTAATCTTCACAATCACCTGGTAGTCCTTCACGTTCGAATTAAAGAACGAGCTGGGCAAGGGGTATTCGCCCACGTCCGTGACCTCGCCATCAAACTCTACCCCAGCCAAGGCATCCACGCGAATCTTTGCCGGCAAGCCGACTCGAACCAGACCAATTTTCGATTCATTGACCTTGGTTTTGACCTGCATCCTCTTGGGATCGGGAAGGCGGATGATCGTTTGGTACTGCCTGACTCGTACACCTTCTTGAATGATAATGTCCGTCTGACCCCGCACGCCGATTTGGTTGGCATAAACCACCTGCCCAGACTCAGGGGCCGTGATGATGCATTTTGCAATTTGATCTTGGATTTTCTTGAGCTCCTGTTCCTGCAACTCTAAGGAGTGCTGCTGGGCCTCCAATTTTGCCCGAGCCGTCTCAATGTCAGCGTCAAGTTGCATGAGGTACTTGGGTTTAGTGAACCGTTCCAGGACATCGAGTTTAGTCCGGGCAGATTCCATCTCCTTGATAGCCTTTTCCAAAGCGAATTGGTCGGCTTCTAATTGGGCCTGCGTGATGTAGCCCTTTTGCGCGAGGCTCTGACTGTATTTAAGATAATCTTCTGCCCGACGGCGGTTTTCTTGGGCAATGAAGTTGTCGATTTCAATGGCAAGTCTCTGCTGGCGGTACTGCCCTTCCAGGTACTCCTGCTTAGCGATGATGGCCGTGTCCAGCGCTCTTTGGGCCTGAATCAGCAGTGCCCTCTCATTGGCGACCTTAATTTGCTGCTGAACCAACTGATCGCGAAGCGTTGAGGAGTCCAGCTCCACCAAAAAGTCACCCTTTTGGACATAAGTTCCTTCCGGGACGATGCGGATGATCATCATCCCGCTGCCCTGGGTTTCCACCTCGCAGCGGATTTCCACGTTACTGGCGCTTTCCACATCGCCTCGTTCCACCACCTGGTTGATGAATTCTCCCCGAGTGACGGTGGTCGTCAGAGGCTTCTCGTGGGACCCCTGCCAAAGGGTCTTGGGCAAGAAGGACCAAACGACGGGGATTCCCACAATCATCATCCCGAGAACGAACAAGGGGCCTTTCAAAACCCAACCCCGCCGGGAGGAATCATCACGACGCTTGGACTGATAACTAACCATGGAAGGTCTCCTTCACCGAAATCCCCCAACATCGGCGAGCCCCTTTTTTCCTCAGGCGAGCCCTCCGCTTCCGCCCAAAAAAGCGGAAATCCCTCGCTTAGGACGGAAATTCGCCCTGCTACGGACAATCGGGGCCGAAAGGCAACTGCCTAAGTTTATTTCCTCGCTGGCAACGACTTTGCGCAATTGTTTCCGATGTGGTGGGAATCCGTTCGTGCGGGCTCATTCAATGGCGGGAAAGCCGATTCGCCGAGGCGGTCACGAGCCGGCCCAACGACATATAGTCATCGCCGTCGGTCCAAAGGTTGGCCGACTTCAGGGCAGACCCTCCTAAGGCAGGCTTCCCCCTATCTATTGTAACCAGCAAAGGCCGAAAAAGTCTTGAAATCGGACCCAAAAAGGCATAATATCAATTGTATCAGGCCCAAATGCTATATAGCCTTTTTAACAATGGCCGTTCACGAGTGGGACTATTATACCCGTGGGTGTGGTAATGCTGAACCGGTCTTCGCCAGATTCTCTTCGTGCCTCTCGGCGACCAGAAACAGTCGGCCTTCCTGCCCGACTTCGTCGCGAACTGCGGACAATTGAGGCGATGATCCACATCTACTGCCGCAAGAAGCACCCCTATCAGGGGAAAGTATGTCCTGATTGCCAAGAGCTTCTCCATTATGCCGCCTGTCGTCTGGAACATTGTCCTTTCGGGTCGAACAAGCCCACCTGTGCTCGTTGCCCTATCCACTGTTACCGGCCCGCGATGAGAGAAAAAATCCGCCAAGTTATGCGGCTTGCCGGCCCCTGGATGCTCCTTTATCACCCCTATTTGTGCATGAGACACTACCTCGATGAGTGGCTTATCGCGCCACCGGAACGGCCCCGAAGGGAAGCTTGAGGGTCTTCCTGTGATAGCTGACCCTGGGCGAGGTGGCAAGCGAGCGCAATGTCGATTGACGTCCTGGCGGAAAATCGCCATACTTCCTCAAGGTTGCCCATTCTCTTTGGGACAGGGGGTAACCTGCGCAATGGCGACACGACCCCACGGTTGATCCGGCCGGGTGGTGGCTGTGTCAGGTAAGGTGATGGTGATTTGAGCAGACCACGTACTGCGTGAACTTGAGAGACGGCAATGGCGAACGAGAACGGGTTTGATCTGCGAGAGTATTGTTTGGACCTTGCGAAACGGGCCAAGGCGGCGTCGGTGGAGTTGGCACGTCTCAACGGCGGGGTCAAGCAGCGGTGGCTCCAGCGAGCCGCGAGGCTTCTCAAGGAACGGGCGATTGCCCTCACCGAGGCCAATCACAAGGACCTGGCTGCGGCGCCCTCCTTTGGTTTGACGGAGGCTCAGATTGATCGGCTGAAACTGACGGGGCCACGGATCGAGGCGATGGCTAAGGCCCTGGAGGAAGTGGCCCTCCTCCCAGAGCCAATTGGCGAGGTGATTTGGTCGTCGGTCCGTCCCAACGGTTTGTTGGTTCAAAAAGTTCGCGTACCGTTGGGGGTAATCTTTTTCATTTATGAATCGCGGCCGAACGTCACGGCCGATGCGGCGGCCCTTTGTGTGAAGAGTGGCAACGCCGTGATTCTCCGCGGGGGAAAAGAAGCTGCCAACTCAAACCGGGCGATTGTCGATATCATGCTTGAAGCCGGGGCCGACGTAGGTTTGCCCGTCGATGCGATTCAACTTGTGGCAACTCCCGATCGGGAAGCGGTGGGGCACCTGTTGAATCTCCCGGAGTACATCGATTTGACCATTCCGCGCGGTGGAGAAAGCCTGATCCGTCGCGTGACTGCCGAGGCCAAGATGCCCGTCATGAAGCATTTCGCGGGGAATTGCCACGTCTATATTGATGCCTCGGCCGATCCCGACATGGCGGAGCGGATTGTCATCAATGCCAAATGCCAGCGGATGGGTGTGTGCAATGCCGCGGAATCGTTGGTCTTTCATCGGGCAGTGGCCGACACGTTGCTACCGCGGATTTTGCAGGCCCTGAGCGAACGGGGGATCGAAATCCGTGGCGATGAGGAGACCTGTGCCCGATTTCCTGCCGCCAAACCCGCCATCGAGGACGACTATTTTGCGGAATACCTGGGGCCCATCATTTCGGTAAAGGTGGTTGACGATCTCGACGCCGCCATTGAGCACATCAACCATTACAGTTCCAAGCACACGGAGGCCATTGTGACGCGGGACCTGCTGGCCGCCCAAGAATTCGCGCAGCGGATTGACAGTTCCGCCGTCATGATCAATGCCAGCACGCGATTCAATGATGGCGGTGAGTTTGGCCTTGGCGCGGAGATCGGAATCAGTACAGATAAGTTTCACGCCCGTGGTCCATGCGGAATCAACGAGTTGACTAGCTACAAGTACGTGGTGATAGGTAACGGTCAAGTTCGGGAATGAGGGGCAGTAATCGGTGTTTGCCCACGCTGGCGATGTCTCGCCGAGCGAACGGATGGGAGTCTGTTTCGAAAAGTCCCCCTCTCCCCCCGGGAGAGGGCTGGGGTGAGGGCAAGCGAGGGTCGGAGTCGATCGGGAAAACCGGGCAGCGGTTCGAGCCAGCCTCACCCCAGACCCCTCGCCCGCCGAACGGGTGAGGGGGAAATTATGGGATAGGCTCCAAATAAAATATCCTTGGGAGGATGCACCGGGGATGAGTGAGTTCGGAGACAGTGGCACGGTTGCCTGAGTTGCGGAGGATCGCATGTCATCCGACGAAGTGCTGACACAGGCGGAAATTGAAAGTCTGCTCGCATCGGTAGGCAAGGGCAAGAGTGCACCTTCTCCCACGCCGTCGCCGCAACCAGCGGCCCCCAGTCCTAAGACCCCGGCGGCGCCGCCCTCTGCACCGCCGCGCAAAAGTCGGGAGAAGATCATTCCCTATGATTTCAAGCGTCCGGAGCGCGTGGGAAAAGAGCAAATGCGCTCGCTCCAGACGCTGCACGAGGGGTTCAGCCGAAACTTCGCGGCCAGCCTCTCGGCCATGCTCCGATCCATGGTCGAGGTGAAGCTGACTAGCGTGGATCAATTGACCTACAGCGAGTTCGTGTTCAGTTTGGACAATCCCACGTGCTTCAACCTCATTAAGGCCGAGCCGCTGGAAGGCCATATCATCCTGGATTTGAATCCCACCATCCTTTACCCGATGATCGATCGGCTGCTGGGCGGTGGCCGAGAGCCGACCCCGATCACGCGGCGGCCGCTTTCCGAGATCGAACGACGACTGGTGGGGCGGATCACAAACCTGTTTCTCGATGAATTGAAAAAGGCATGGGAAAACATCCTGCCGCTGCAAATGGAGGTCGTCCGCGTCGAGAGTAATCCTCAGCTTGTCCAAATTGTCCCGCCCAACGAGGTTGTGGTGCTCGTCAGCTTTGAATTGGCCCTAGGGGAAATCCGTGGCATGGCCAATTTGTGTATCCCCTACAACACCATTGAACGGATTTCCAACAAGCTTTCGGCCAACAGTTGGGCCTCCTATGGCAAGCGACAGACCACGCCTGATGCCGCCGAACGGATTGGGCGACTTTTGCGGACCTCGACCGTTCAAGTGGTGGTGGAGCTGGCCAAGACGCACATCACCACCGAGGACCTGATTGGTCTCCGCGTGGGCGACATCATCACCACGCGCAAGGATATTCACACGCCGTTGGTCGTTAAGGTGGAAGGGATTCCCAAGTTTTTGGCTCGGCCGGGGATTTTCAAGGGGCACAAGGCGATTTGCATCGAGGAGATCGTCACCGATCCCACCCAGGCGCTTACCGACTGAGTCTCAGCGAAGGGGCGAATTCAACCCGCGCGGGCCATGGGGATTCCCAGGTCCGAGGCTACGGACTTGGTCGGCTTCGTATCCTGTGAGAAGGCCTTTGGGCGGGGCCGACCATTGTGGCGGCGCTGCGTGAATCCGGCGATGCGACCCGCCACGGAGGGCCACACCTGACGCTCCGGGACGGCGGCCAAGGTCTCGCGGGTGATAAGCGCCAGGTGCCGCGCGAGCGTCGTGCTGCGGCGGTCGCACCAGCGCCAGAAGAAGGCCTCTGCGTCTCGAGCTGCCGCATATCCCAGCGAGGCTGGTTCCGTCGCTGGGTCACTGGATACCCAACAATGCGGTTCCAGCACCGTGACCGCCCCAGCCCGCAACAGCCGCAACCCGAGATCGGCAAACACCCAACGCTCCCCGACGGACTCGTCGGCCCCGTGGAGTGCGTGGAGGCTGGCCGCTCGGAAAATCGCCCCCGAGAAATGCGGGAGCACTTGGGTCCGGTGACACAATTGAGTATCACGCAGGGAGATGCCGCGTTGGAGATAAATCAATCGGCCGGCGCTGTCGTAACCCATTCCCGCCGCCAAGATGCGATCGGGATGCTGCAGCTCCAATGTTACGGGGA
>Ga0209608_1001486_pt1 | contig 19092 bp, 19 predicted proteins | sample AD_UKC130_MetaG_FD_184428 | JGI IMG/M metagenome (GOLD analysis project Ga0209608, IMG submission 184428) | Active sludge microbial communities of municipal wastewater-treating anaerobic digesters from Canada - AD_UKC130_MetaG (SPAdes) (version 2) | ecosystem: Engineered > Bioreactor > Anaerobic... | reverse complement strand
CCTATACCGTTGACAAGATGCAGGTTGTAGTTGATCGATGCCACTATGTCATCGGTTATTATATGCTTTGGAACAAGCTTGTCGATATTGTCCTTCAGCACCTGCTTAAGGTCGTCTGAGCTTAAGCTTTTCTCAGCTATCGATTGGTTGAGGGCGGCTTCATTCTTGTATGCATTCAGGATCTCCATCAATGTGGGGAAATGCACCTTCTCGTTTATGCCTGCCTCTGCGGGGTCAAAATCCAGGAATCTTCTGGCATCCACAAAGTTGTTGCCGACTATCTTGACAACCTTGCCGCCTTCCAGCTCCAGATAAACATGATTGATGCCGGCGTTCTGGATGGTCTCAGCCATTTCCCTTGATATTCGCTCGCCGGCGCTTACATATATCTCACCCGTCTCAGGATCTGCTATTGTCTCCGCAGCGATCCGGTTGTATACTCTGCTTGCCAGTGACAGCTTTTTATTGAATTTGTAGCGGCCTACCTTGGCCAGATCATAGCGCTTCGGGTCAAAAAACATGGAGCTTAGAAGCTGGCTTGCGCTTTCCACCGTAGGAGGCTCGCCGGGCCTCAAACGCCTGTATATCTCAAGCAGGCCTTCCTCCTTGCTGTTGGTGCTGTCTGCGTCAAGGGTGGCCAGCAGTCGCTCGTCTTCACCGAGCAGATCCTTTATCTCCGCATCGGTGCCATATCCTAAGGCTCTCAGGAGCACTGTGACAGGCAGCTTTCTAGTGCGGTCTACGCGTACATATACGACATCGCTAGAATCGGTCTCGTACTCTATCCAGGCGCCCCTGTTGGGTATGACCGTGGCGGAATACAGCTTCTTGCCTGTCTTGTCTATGGTCTCGGCATAGTAAACGCCCGGAGACCTGACCAGCTGACTGACTATCACGCGCTCAGCACCATTGATGATAAAGGTGCCCTGCTCTGTCATCAGCGGGAAATCTCCCATGAACACTTCCTGTTCCTTGACTTCGCCGGTCTCCCGGTTTATAAGACGGACCTTGACTTTGAGCGACGCGGAGTATGTAGCATCCCTGTCCTTGCACTCTTCTACGGGATACTTGGGGTTGTCCTCCAAATAATAGTCTACGAACTCGAGGACAAGGTTTTCAGTGTAATCCGTTATTGGGGATATATCATCGAAAACCTCCCTCAATCCTTGTGTCAGGAACCAGTTGTATGAGTTCTTCTGCACCTCGATGAGGTTAGGCATCTCAAGGACCTCATCGATCTTTGAATAGCTCATCCTGGTCCTGTTTCCCAACTTAACTGGATGCACCATGCAATAAATCACCCCTTAAGCTTATTAACCAAAACATCCAAATTTTTGGGTTATCTGAAGGTTTTGCTGGTAAATGGACATTAATATTTATTATACCCTTGCATATTATCCCTTATTCAGTGTACAATATAAGTGGAAAAACGGGGCTTAAACCACCCGTTTTTGCAAGGAAAAATGGGCTGTCCCATGGAATAAACTATTAATGCAATTTACAATACTAACACAATCTGTACTGGTTGTCAATTAAAAAATCAAACAATATTAAGGAGCTCTTTTTGTGTTTCAAGAGCTCCTTTCTGTTTGGCTTGTATATGGTTTGTGTTGTGTGTCGCCGCTTGTAAGGATCCTTATTTAACTTCGACCTTGGCGCCGACTTCAGCAAACTTGGCCTTGATGGACTCGGCTTCCTCTTTGGAAACGCCTTCCTTGACAGCCTTGGGAGCAGCTTCAACAAGATCCTTGGCTTCCTTGAGGCCCAGACCTGTTACTTCGCGAACGACCTTGATGACCTTGATCTTGTCAGCGCCGACATCAGCCAGCACAACGTCGAACTCGGTCTTTTCCTCTTCAGCAGGTGCAGCAGCACCGGCAGCGGGAACAGCAGCAGCTACTGCTACGGGAGCAGCGGCGCTTACGCCGAATTCCTCTTCAAGGGCCTTTACGAGCTCAGCCAGCTCCAAAACAGTCATTTCTTTTATGGCTTGCATTATTTCTTCTCTATTCATTTTATAATCCTCCTATTTCCTGATATTGATTTTATTTTTTATTTGTATCGGGTTTGCTTCAAGCATGTCCGATTCATGCTTCTTTTTGCTCTCTAATAGCGTTGAGCGCAACTACGAGGCCACGGATCGGGCCGTTCAGCACTCTCACCAGTCCGGTGATCGGCGCGTTCATGCTGCCAAGCATCTTGGCGATGAGCTCTTCTCTGGATGGCAGCTCTGCCAGCGCCTTCACGCCGTCTACATCGATGACCTTGCCGTCGATCAGGCCTGCCTTGAGCTCCATTTTCTTGAGCTTTTTGATGTTCTCTGTGAGGATCTTGGCCGGTGCAACGGGATCCTTTACGCCGAATGCGATGGCGGTCGGCCCTGCCAGATAGGGTATGAGCTCATCATATCCCAGCTCCTTGGCTGCCAGCTCGGTCAGTGTATTTTTATACACCTTGTAATCTACATTGTTTTCACGAAACTGCTTTCTCAGCTGTGTAACCTCTTCAACGGTAAGCCCGCGATAGTCAACCAAAACCGCGCTGCTGGATTGGGACAGCTTCTGCTTGATCTCTTCGACTATCCTGACTTTTTCTTCCCTTGCGGACATTGTCACAGCACCTCCTTTCCGACACACTCTTGGTCAGAATCTTATCACAGGGGAAGGCTTCATTAAAAAAGCCCTCTTTAAGGCAAGAGGGCAGTATATTCCAATACGCACGTTCCCTTACCTCGGCAGGCATGATTTAAGCTTTTCAAAGCACCTGCTGTCTACGATAAGATCATACCAATATTATTATTTTATGTCGCTGCCATTATAGTACAATGGCGCTAATGTGTCAAGCTAAAATCAGAACTTGGCAGCGTTGATCTTTATTCCGGGTCCCATGGTGCTGGATACGACTACGCTGCGCAGGTAGGTCCCCTTCGCTGCAGCCGGCTTGGCCTTGATGATGGCATCCATCAGGGCATGCATGTTCTCAGAAAGCTGCTCGTCGGTAAAGGATACCTTACCAATGGGCACGTGGATGATAGCGGTCTTGTCGAGCCTGTACTCGACCTTACCGGCCTTGATGTCCTTTACTGCCTTGGCAACATCCATGGTTACTGTGCCGGATTTGGGGTTCGGCATAAGGCCTTTCGGTCCCAGCACGCGGCCCAGTCTGCCCACGACACCCATCATATCGGGCGTGGCAACGCAGACATCGAATTCAAACCAGTTTTCATTCTGGATCTTGGCGACCATCTCTTCTGCGCCTACGAAATCAGCGCCGGCTTCCTCGGCTTCCCTGGCCTTTTCGCCTTTGGCGAACACAAGCACCTTGACGGTCTTGCCGGTACCATGGGGCAGGACGACAGCACCACGTACCTGTTGGTCCGCATGCCTCGGGTCTACGCCCAGCCTGATGGACATCTCGACCGTCTCGTCAAATTTGGCTTTTGCTGTCTGCTTTGTCAGCCTGATGGCCTCTTCGGGATCATATAGCTTGGCTCTGTCTACAAGCTTTAAGCTCTCTAAATATTTCTTTCCTCGCTTCAACTCTAATAAACCTCCTTGTGGTCATATCGGGGTCGACCCTGCCACGTTTTTGATTGTTTGTTGTGATCAGCTCAGTCTACTACTGTAATGCCCATGCTGCGGGCGGTGCCCATTACCATTCGCATTGCTGCTTCCAGGCTGGCAGCATTGAGATCTGGCATTTTAAGCTCAGCGATCTCCTGCACCTGCTTCTTGGTCACCTGGGCAACCTTCTGGGTGTTGGGCCTGCCAGATGCCTTTTCGATACCGGCTGCCTTCTTCAGAAGCACTGCTGCCGGCGGGGTCTTGGTAATGAAAGTGAATGATCTGTCCTGATAAACAGTGATGACTACAGGAATGATCAGTCCTGCCTGTTTAGCTGTTCTTTCATTGAATTCCTTGCAAAAACCCATAATGTTAACGCCATGCTGACCGAGGGCCGGGCCTACGGGCGGAGCGGGCGTAGCTTTGCCAGCGGGGATCTGCAATTTTACCATACCGGTTATTTTCTTGGCCATTTAAGTACACCTCCTTGATAGAATGCTGCTATATCTTCTGAATTTGATCATAATCCAGTTCGACTGGTGTATCCCTTCCAAACATGGACACCATAACTTTGACCTTTTGCTTGTCGGGATAAATTTCTTCGATAACACCAATGAAATTTTCGAGAGGACCGGAAATTACACGGACATTGTCGCCAACTTCTGCATCCAGCGTAACCGGAATGTCTTCTACACCCAGGGAGCGTACCTCCTCATCGGTCAGAGGGATCGGCTTGGACCCCGGTCCGACAAAGCCGGTGACTCCTCTTGTATTGCGAATGATATACCAGGACTCATCGGTCATGATCATCTTAACCATGACATATCCGGGAAATACCTTGCGCAATACTGCCTTCCGCTTGCCGTTTTTGACTTCAACCTGCTCCTCCATGGGAACCTTGATCTCGAAAATCAAATCATGCAGTCCGCGATTCTCAACTGTTTTTTCAAGGTTGGCTTTTACTTTGTTCTCGTATCCTGAATAAGTATGAATGACATACCATTTTCCTGGATCTTTCTCTTTTTCTGACATAAACCAAGGGTCAAGGGCTCGACCTGACCCCCCCTCCTTACCTTGAGATTAATTGAAGAAGCTGACCAAATCCCAGGTCCATTACTCCCACAACAGCTGCAACAATGAGAACCACTACTATGACTACGATCGTATAGTTCGTAAGTTCCTTTCTGGTCGGCCATGTGACTTTTTTCATTTCAGAAATCACACTGCGAAAAAACTTAACGATTCCTGCTTTCTTTTCTTTCCTGGCCGCCGGTTTTTTCGTATCTTGCTTGGCCATCTAACTCACATCCTTATCTCCGGTCTTTAAACAATTATGACCTTATAAGCTGAAAACAAAACTACTTTGTTTCTCTGTGCACTGTATGGCTCCTGCAGAACTTGCAGTACTTCTTGAGCTCGAGCCTGTCAGGGTCATTTTTTTTATTTTTCATGGTGTTGTAATTGCGCTGTTTGCACTCTGTACAAGCCAATGTAATCTTTACTCTCATCTTTTACACCTCACTTGGCAATCAATCTGTAGCGGTCACAACTATACTTATATAATTTACCATACGGTAAAAGGGGCTGTCAATACGGATTTAAACTGCAGGCAGGTGAGATATGCCCCGTGTAAAATACCAAAAAATAAGCAAGGGGAATGACCCCTTACTTATTTCCTGATATATTTCGTCAATAGCTTAAACGCTTCAATGTCAACCCGGTTTACTCGACGATCGAAGCAACAACGCCTGCGCCAACGGTCCTGCCGCCTTCGCGGATAGCAAAGCGCAGACCTTCCTCGATGGCGATGGGGGTTATAAGCTTGATGGTCATCTGGATGTTGTCGCCGGGCATTACCATCTCTACGCCTTCAGGCAGCTCGATAACGCCGGTAACGTCTGTCGTTCTGAAATAGAACTGGGGTCTGTAGCCGTTGAAGAAAGGTGTATGGCGGCCGCCCTCTTCCTTGGTCAGCACGTATACCTCTGCCCTGAAGTGGGTGTGGGGCTTGATGCTGCCGGGCTTAGCCAGTACCTGGCCGCGCTCGATGTCGGTCCTCTGTACGCCGCGGAGAAGCGCACCGATGTTGTCGCCGGCAACTGCATGGTCAAGCACCTTTCTGAACATCTCAACGCCGGTTACGACTGTCGTCCTGGACTCTTCAGTCAGACCTACGATCTCAACAGTGTCGGATACCCTCAAGGTACCGCGCTCTACCCTACCGGTTGCAACTGTGCCGCGGCCGGTGATCGTGAATACGTCCTCGACGGGCATCAGGAAGGGCTTGTCAGTATCGCGCTCAGGTGTGGGTATGTAGGAGTCTATGGCTTCCATGAGCTCGAGTATGCACTTGCATGCCGGATCGGTCGTTACGTCTGCGCCGCTCTGAGCAGCTTCCAGAGCCTTGAGGGCTGAACCCTTGACGATCGGGATATCGTCTCCCGGGAACTCGTACTCGTTCAGCAGCTCCCTGACTTCCATCTCGACCAGCTCTAACAGCTCTTCGTCGTCTACCATGTCGGTCTTGTTCATGAATACTACGATGTAGGGCACGCCAACCTGACGGGCAAGCAGGATGTGCTCGCGGGTCTGGGGCATCGGGCCGTCTGCGGCCGATACGACCAGGATGGCGCCGTCCATCTGGGCTGCACCGGTGATCATGTTCTTTACGTAGTCAGCGTGGCCGGGGCAGTCAACGTGGGCATAGTGCCTGTTCTCTGATTCGTACTCGACGTGGGCGGTATTTATGGTTATGCCTCTTTCCTTCTCTTCGGGAGCCTTGTCGATCTCATCATACTTCGTCGCAATAGCTCTTCCGAACTTGGACATTACCATGGTTATGGCCGCTGTCAATGTGGTTTTGCCGTGGTCAACGTGACCGATGGTGCCCACGTTGACATGGGGCTTGGTTCTTTCGAATTTTGCTTTTGCCATTTTTAATTGATCCTCCTTTGTCATAAAGATAGACAAAAAATATGCAAAAAGTAAAACAGCTAAAAGGTATTACAACGTATCCCGGCGTTTCATGTTACGGATTGTGCGTTTGAATCCCTTGACCGGGATCGGCCGGCGACCCGCGCCCCGCCAAAGCTTGCTCTGGCTGTCGGGCTTAAAGCCACCTGGGTGACCTCTGACCTCCGCAAAAATGGAGCGGGTGATGGGAATCGAACCCACGCAGCCAGCTTGGGAAGCTGGAACTCTACCATTGAGCTACACCCGCACACAATCCTTGGTTGAAAGCCATTATATATTTTAATGCGAAGCAGAGGGTTTGTCAATTATTATTTCTTTTCCTCCAGATAGCGCTCCAGCTTGCGCTTCACGCGCTGCAGCGCATTGTCGATGGATTTTACATGCCTGTCCAGCTCCGCGGCGATCTCCTGGTATGATTTGCCCTTAAGATATGATGTCAACACTTCCCACTCCAGGTCGCTCAGCAGTTCTCCTATCTTGTTCTCTATGCTGTTGAAGTCCTCCTGGTTGATCACAAGCTCTTCGGGGTCACATATCCTGGCACATGACAGGACATCGAGCAGGGTGCGGTCGGATTCCTCATCAAAAATCGGCTTATTCAGCGAAATGTATGAGTTGAGCGGTATATGCTTCTGCCTGGTGGCCGTCTTTATGGCTGTGATGATCTGCCTGGTAATGCACAGCTCCGCAAAAGCTTTGAATGATGAGAGCTTATCGGATCTGTAATCACGGACTGCCTTGTAAAGCCCTATCATACCTTCCTGGATAATGTCCTCCCGGTCAGCTCCGATAAGGAAATATGACCGGGCTTTTGCCCTGACAAAGTTGCGGTACTTGTGGATCAGGTACTCCAAAGCTTCCATGTTGCCACTCCTGGCATCTTCCACCAGCTGTTCGTCGAGCATAGCATCATAATCGTTGTTATAATCACCTTTTGACGCTGCTCGCTCCACCCAAAATCACCTCAATGCTGAATTTGCCAATCATCAATGATTATACATTACATAATCTGCTTAAGTCAAGCCATCTATCTATTCTCAAGCGCTCCGAAGCCCTTATTTTTTCGGGTTCCTGAGCCTTTGCTGCCCGATATACAATTTATGGAACAAAAACTGCGGCCTGATACATCCTGCCGCAGAAGATATTATGCATACAATATATAAATCCATATATAGAAGACCGTAACAGTATGTCAGCCAATGCTTAGCTGTTATTCCGTCTCCAGCGCTCCAGTATCCTGATAGTTGCAGGGTCAGCCCAATCTCCCAGAGTGTTTGACTTGGGCCTGGGCTTTTCAAGATACTGGTCATCCATTTCCCTTTTGGCCTGCCTGACCCGCTCCAGCAGCTCCCTGGCAGACATCCTGACCGCGCCCCTGGACAAAACGATGGTTTGCTGCAAGGCATCCGAGGTAGCTACAGTCACCTGCATGTTCTTCTGTATGCTGTCCGTCCATCGCTCTATGTAGTGGTCAGCCGTCTCATTCTCACCGGTGTATACGACTTCCACTCCGCCGGCATATTCCGTCTTTTCCCGGCCTCCTTTTATCATATGAGCATCGAAAACCACAATTACCCTGATGCCCCTGTAGCCCTGATAATCCTGCATGATATCCAGCAGGAGCCTTCTTGCTTCCTCCAGGCTGTATCCGGCTGCCTTTTTAAGCTCAGGCCAGGAGTTTATGATATTGTAACCATCAATTAGCAGAATCTCTTCCAAACCCCTCAGCCCATCCTCTCTGTCTGACCACCTCATACATCAAGACTCCCGCCGCAACCGATGCGTTGAGGGATTCCACCCTTCCCCTCTGCGGTATGCTCACAAGAAAATCGCATTTCTCCTTTACCAGTCTGCCTATTCCCTCGCCCTCGCTGCCTATCACCAAAGCAATGGGGCCTGTCAGGCTCTGGCGGGTGTAGCCTGCTCCCTCCATATCCGCGCCGGCCACCCACACGCCCTTTTGCTTGAGCTCCTCAAGGGCTGATGCTATATTCGTAACCTTGGCCACCGGGAGGTACTCCACCGCTCCGGCAGACGCCTTTATCGCCGCAGGGGTGAGGCCTACCGACCGCCGCTTCGGAATGACCACTCCATGAGCCCCGCAGCATTCCGCAGTCCGGATGATCGCTCCCAGGTTGTGAGGATCGGTTATCCCGTCAAGTACGATGATAAAGGGGTCCTCTCCCTTATCCGCAGCCCTTTCCAGCAGATCATCCAGGGTAGCGTAGGAGTAGGGTGTCACAAAGGCAACTACTCCCTGATGGGCACCTGACTGGCACAGCTCATCCAGGCGCTGCCTGTCCACCTCCTGTATAACGATCTTCCTTTCCCTCGCCCGCTTTATGATCTCCCGTACAGAGCCCTCGCTGCTGCCCCTGGCTATCAGGAGCTTCTCTATGGTCCTGCCGGATTTAAGGGCTTCAAGCACCGGGTTTTTGCCCTCGATACGGTTCTCTATGAATTCCTGGGGCTCTGCCTCATACTCCCTGAAAGCCTTCTCACCCGGGCCCTGCTTTGCAGCAGATGCCCTGCCGGGCTTGCCTGTCGGAGATTTTCCTGCCTTGCTCCCGGCAGCTTTATCACCTATATGTTGTCCCGCGTATCTTTTGCTCTTTGCCATAGATCATCCTCCGATACATGTGTTGAAAATCCCTTACTCACTCATTATCTGCTTTTGCATCCAGCACATACCCGATTATCTGGCAGATCCTCTCCTCCCGGCCTGTAAGGTACAGGTAGCCGAGCAGGGATTCAAAGCCTGTTGCCCAGCGATACTCTGTGACATCTGCATTTTTGGGGATAGTGCCTGACTTTGCGTTCCTGCCCCGCCTTACTATGTACTTCTCATCCTCGCTGAGCAAATCTTCAATGTCGTGCAGGGTCTCCGACTGGGATGCTGCTTTTACAAACCCTATGGCTTTGACGTGAAGCCGGTGGACCGGTACGTCATAGGCATGTATCAGGTATGTACGAACAAACAGGTCATATATGGTATCCCCTATGTAGGCCAGTACAAGGGGGTGCATCCTGCGCACGCTGGCTTCATCCAATATCCTGCCTGTCCTTTTTTGAATGCATTCAAGCATCAGATCCAATAAAAACCACTCCAATATCATAGTCCCGTCCTATGGCAGCAGGTCTCTGCCGCCCAGCACCTTGTAAGGCAGCCTGCAGCCATTGAACAGGGCGAACCTTCTAAAGCAGTCGTCCAGGTCGGATTTGAGCTTATTGGTGACCCTCACCCCATCCTCAAGCCATATGTTTTTGATGAGGAGGGTCCCTTCCTTCCTTTGGTTCACCGGCTCAACCCTGCCAATCAGCCTGTCCCCTGAAAGGATGGGCAGCACATAGTAGCCATACTTCCTCTGGGGCTCAGGCGTGTACACCTCCCACCTATAGTCGAATCCGAACAGGGCATTGATCAGCTTTCTGTCCCACAGGATGTTGTCAAGAGGAGCCAAAAGCTCCGTGCGCCCTTTCAGCTCGGGTTCTTCAAGGACTTTTGAAATCAAAGCCTCATCCTCAGAGCAGCAGTACAGCATGTCCTTTATGCCTTCGACCCTGACCTCCCTTATGCTGCCGTCCTGGAGCAGGGCTTTGAAAACCTCGTTGCACTTCCCGGCCTTGAAATCGCTGATAAATAGGAAGGCATCCGAGGCCCTGTTCCAGAGAAGGCCGACCGCCGATATCCTGCGCAGGACTCTCCATTTGAGATGATCAAGCTCGGTCCTGTTGGGATCTTCGGCCTTTATGAGTTCAGGCGGGAGATGGTCCTCTGCAAGGGCATAATACTTGGTATTGCCCTTTTTGTGGTGGATGATCAGGTCGCCCCTGAAATACATGGTCTCAAGGGCTGCCCTGGAAAGCTTCGTGCTGCTCCAGTACCAGTCCACCTTTTGATCCAGCTCAAGGTCCCTGGAAGACACATATCCCCTTTCCCTGATCACGGACCTGATATGATCGACCACAGCTTCGACTTCATCCAGGCTGCGTGTATTTTCAGAAAATGACCTTCGCATGCGGCTGAAGTACTTCCAGTCATCAACACTTATGATGGCAAGGTTTTTGTCAAAATAATCAAGGAGCTTTCTGTCCGTATATAAAAGCTCATAAAGCATCTGCCTGGTGAAGCCCTTCACCCTTGACTGAAGCACCAGCTCGGGATTCTTGCCGCATATGTCGATAGGATCGAATTGAATGCAGCCGGCCTGCCGGACAAATGCAAGCACACCCTCCTTGCCTTCAAACCGGTAATCACCGATCAGCCCGTGCTTCAACAGGATAAAATGCCTGGCCTGCTTGTTCGTAAGGCTATACATTGTTCTGCACCCTGCCTTCCAGCCAGGCGATGATGTTGTCAAAGGCGATGTCTGCCCGCCGCTCCAGGGCTTCCTTTGTTGCAAAGGCCACATGGGGCGTCAGTATGGTGTTTGGCGCACCAAGCAGGCAATAATCCTCCGGCAGGGGAGGCTCCATATCGAATACATCGATGCCAGCGCCTGCAATGCTGCCCCTGTTCAAAGCATCCGCAAGGGCTGCATTGTCCACTACCGGGCCCCTGGCGGTGTTTATGAGCAGGGCTGTCTTCTTCATAAGCTTAAGCTTGTCAGCTTTTATGAGCCCTCTGGTGCTGTCATTCAGAGGTACATGCAGGGTGACGATATCGCTTTCCATCAATAATGTGTCAAGGTCGGTATACTCTGCGCCAAGCGCCTTGACCTCGGCCCTTTCACTGCGGCTGCAGGCTAAAATCCTGAGCCCGAAGACACGGCCTATCTCGGCGACCCTCGTGCCGATTGCTCCGGTACCTACGATGCCCAGGGTTTTGCCCCACAAGTCAAAGCCTATGAGACCATCCTTGGTCCCGCCCTGCCTTACCGCCGAGTCGCATTTCACTATATTTCTAAGGAGGGCAAAAATGAGCCCGAAGGTCAGCTCTGCCACCGACTGGGTCGAATATCCTGCTGCGTTGCATACGACTATGCCCCGCTCCCTGCAGGCTTCCAGGGCTACATGGTCCACTCCGGTAAAGGCTACGGAGATCATTTTCAAATTCGGGCACCGCCTTATGACCCCTGCGCCAAGGGGCATATTGGCTATGATCACCGCATCGGCATCAAGAGCCCGGCGGCACAGGTCCTCTTCATCTCCCGGCCTGCGATCATAGGCAACGAGCTCATGGCCTTTTGCATTGATGCCCATTGCCAGCCGGTCCAGCTTTTCATCGCTTATCCCCAGGGGCTCAAGCATGACTATCCGCATCAGTATCCATCCTTTCAGCTCCTAAATGCGCTTAACCAACTTACAGCTTTTTGAACTCTATCTTTTTGAACAAAACAAATCCGACTAAATTATACCATAGGCTATGCATATATTTTACCTTGATCATGCAAAAATGCTATAATACAAGCAGAATATCTGCTTTCAAATGGATAAAGCGAGAGATCATGCCTTATGGGGGGTGCTGACATGAGCAAATGGTGGCAGGAGCGGGTGGTATATCAGATCTACCCTCGCAGCTTCCAGGATACGAACGGTGACGGCATCGGCGATATACCCGGCATCATATCCCGGCTGGACCTGCTGAAGGACCTGGGTATAGGAATCATATGGCTGAGCCCCGTGTACCCTTCGCCCAATGCCGACTACGGCTACGACATAAGTGACTACAAGGGGATCCACCCGGACTTTGGCACGATGGCCGACATGGAGAAGCTCATAGCTGAGGCGGAAAAGCGGGATATAAAAATAATAATGGACCTTGTCATAAACCATACCTCCGATGAGCATCCCTGGTTCCAGGCAAGCCGCGACAAGGCCAGCCCTTACAGGGACTATTACATCTGGCGTCCCGGCAGGGAAAGCCCAGGGCCTGGCAGGCAGGGCAAGCCGCCGAACAACTGGACGAGCTTCTTCGGAGAAGGAGCCTGGGAGTACGACGAAAAGAGCGGCGAATACTACCTCCACCTGTTCGCCAAAAAGCAGCCTGACCTGAACTGGCATAATCCCAAGGTCTTCGAGGAAGTCAAGGACATAATGAGGTTCTGGCTGGACAAGGGCATAGCGGGCTTTCGCTGCGATGTGATAAACATCCTGTATAAGACCAGCCTGAAGGACGGCAGGAAAAAGCTTGCCCTGACCGGCAGCGAGTATTACCTTTCCCAGGAGGGCACCCACGAGATACTGAGAAGGCTGCGCCGGGAGGTCCTTGACAGCTACGACTGCTTCACCGTGGGGGAGACCGTATTCGTAACTACGGAAACGGCAAAGGACCTGTGCGGGCAGGACCGCGGGGAGCTTGACATGATTTTCTCCTTCGAGCATATGGAAACGGACCAATATTTTGTGAAATGGTTCAAAAGGAAATTCCACGCCGGACGTTTTGCAAGGACGATCACAAAATGGCAGCAGGCCATTGACTGGAACGCCAACTACCTTGAGAACCACGACCAGCCCAGATGCGTTTCCCGGTTCGGCGACGACGAAAAGTTCTGGGACAAATCGGCAAAGCTGCTCTGTATCCTTCTTTTGACCCTTAAGGGCACGCCCTTTATATACCAGGGTCAGGAGATCGGCATGACCAACTTTGATTTCACAAGCATGGATGAGATCAGGGACGTAGAATCCCACAACATATACCGTCTTGCTGAGAAGCTGCATTTTCCGGCGAGAGTGCGGTGGAACATGATAAGGGCCACCTCCAGGGACAATGCCCGTACGCCCATGCAGTGGGACGCAGGGCCCGGGGCGGGCTTTACCGCCGGAGAGCCCTGGCTGGGCATAAATAAAAACCATGAGGTCATAAACATGGCAGCCCAGCTTGATGATCCTGCTTCAATCAGGTCCCTGTACAAGGCAATGATACGTATCCGCAATATGAGCGACATCCTGAAGTATGGCAGCTTTGAGCCCTTGAAGATAACAAGGCGGCTTTTTGCCTACAAGCGGGTATTGGACGGCAAAGCCCTGACTATCCTTCTGAATTTCTCATCCTCCTGCGTTAACACAGGCTTCACAGGCGAAGCGCTCCTCTCGAACTATGCAGACAAGTTTGACACAGATGCCCTGGACAGGCCTGGCACAGCCTTTGCCGGAAGGCTCAGACCCTGGGAAGCGGTTATCCTGAAGGCAGGTGATGCCCGATGATCGATCATCGCGACGGCGTATTCCGCCTGACGACCGCAAATACGAGCTATTGGTTCCGCGTGACCCGATATGGCCACCTTGAGCATGTCTACTATGGTGAAAGGCTCCAGGACCAGCCCATAGACGGGCTCCTGCTGAAGCGAACCGCCATGACAGGGACCAGCATAGCCTATGACCCGTCGGACCCCAACTATTGCCTGGACAATATCCCCCTTGAATGGTCAGGCATTGGCCGGGGCGATTACCGCCATTCCCCCGCCGAGCTGAAGATGCCCGACGGCAGCTTTGTCAATGACTTTGTATACAAGTCCCACAGGATACTGCCCGGCTGCATGCCCGCTGAGACCCTGCCAACGGCCTACGGCAATGAGGATGAGTGCCGGACCCTGGAGCTCACTATGATGGATGGATCCAACGATGTGGTCCTGCTCCTCTACTATACTGTCTTTTACTCAGCCAATGTAATAACCCGCAGGGCAGTCCTTAAGAATGTAAACACCAGGCCCCTTGTCATAAGGCGGCTCATGAGCATGATGACGGACCTGCCGGACAAAGGTTTTCATATGATAACACTGGATGGCGGCTGGATAAAGGAAGCCCACCGCCATGAAAAGCCTGTCCAGTACGGCATGTATGTGAACTCATCCACCACCGGCAACAGCAGCAACCGCCACAATCCCGGTTTCCTGCTGGCGGCAAGGTGTACGGACGAGCTGCACGGACCTGTTTACGGCTTTAACCTCATCTACAGCGGCAACCACTATGGAGCTGTGGAAAAGAGCAGCCAGGACATAATCCGGGTCATGCTCGGGATAAACCCCCACTGCTTTGAGTGGATCCTGAAAGAGGGCGAGGCCTTTGAGACCCCCGAAGCCGTGATGACCTACTCAAGCGGCGGCTTAAACGGCATGAGCCATAACTTCCATGACTTTGTGAACAATCACATTGTCAGGGGCGAGTGGAAAAACAAGGAGAGGCCTGTGCTCATAAACAGCTGGGAAGCCTATTTTTTTAAGTTTACCCAGGGCAGGCTGCTAAGGCTGGCCCGCCGTGCAAGGCACCTCGGTATCGAGCTCTTTGTTCTGGACGACGGCTGGTTTGGCAAACGCGACAGCGACAATGCCGGCCTTGGGGATTACAATGTGAACAGAAAGAAGCTGCCCGGCGGCATAGCCGGACTGGCAAGGCGCATCAAGCGTATGGGCATGGACTTCGGCCTCTGGTTCGAGCCGGAGATGGTCAATCCCGACAGCGGCCTCTACCGGGCCCATCCCGAATGGGCTGTGAAGGTGCCGGGGAAAGAGCCGGTGCTCGGTCGCAACCAGCTGGTGCTGGACCTGTGCAATCCGGATGTAAGGGATCATATAGTAGCTTCTGTGGGCAAGATCCTCGATGAAGCAGGCATATCCTATGTAAAGTGGGACATGAACCGCCATATCGCCGAAGCCTTCTCCCCCTGCATCGAAAGCCAGGGCGAGTTTTTTCACCGATACATACTCGGGCTGTATGACATACTAAAAAGGATATTCGGACCCAGGCCCCATATCCTGCTGGAGACCTGTGCCTCCGGCGGCAACCGCTTTGACCTGGGCATGCTTTGCTTTTCGCCCCAGATCTGGGCCTCTGATGACACTGATCCCATCGAAAGGCTCAAGATCCAGGGCGGGCTCAGCCTGTTTTATCCCCTCTCTGCCATGGGCGCCCATGTCTCAGCCGCTCCCCACCAGCAGACCCTAAGGGACACGCCCCTGTCCACCCGGTTCAACGTGGCAGCCTTTGGCTGCCTGGGCTATGAGCTCGACCTGAAATACCTGTCCTTTGTCGAAAGGCGTGAGATCAAAAACCAGATCGCCTTTTACAAAAGGTACCGCAGGACCTTTCAATACGGCCGGTTTTACAGGTTGCCCTACGCTAAAGGCAACAAGGTCCTCTGGCAGTGTATGGACGGGGACGGATCAAGAGGTATCGCCCTCTTTGCCCAAACCCTTTCAAGCGCAAGCGAGGGCTATGACTACCTGCCCCTTGCTGGCCTTGACAGAGAAGCCAACTACAGGGTGACCACCCGGCCTCAGAGCTTATTCATAAAGAGGTTTGGCGGGCTGGTCAAGCATATCATGCCCGTGACCCTGGACCCCGACGGCATGATCCTCCGTACGGCGAACAGGTACTACTGCCTGACCGACTGCGTAGAAGCCTATGAAGGCAAGGGCGATCTGCTGATGCAGGGCATCAGGCTCAACAACCAGTTCATCGGCTCCTACTACAACCCGCAGACAAGGCTGCTGGGAGACTTCGGCTCCAATCTGTATATTATCGAAAGACTATAAATGTCATCAAATAGCTGTAAGCAGCCTTTTTAATTGATAAAGATCAGGCATAAAGGAATATATGCCGGCGATGGCGAATTAGTATAATTGCCTGGCTGACCTGCCGGGCGTACCGTATTTAACCAAGCGTTAAACAAGCAATGAAGGGGGCAATCATATTGATGGGTACTGACAGGCGCAACATGATCAATTTCGGCCTCGGCACCATTGGCAGGGACATGATATATACCTTGGTGAGCATGTTCCTAGTGGTGTATCTGACCGAGGTATTGAGCATTCCTGACCGTACATTGTGGTGGATCAACCTGATATTTACCCTGGGCCGTGTATATGATGCCGTAAACGACCCGGCAATGGGCTTCATAGTCGACAATACCAGGACCAGGTTTGGCAAGTTCAAGCCTTGGGTAGCGGTCGGGGCTGTACTGACCTGCTTTGCTGTAGTCCTCATGTTTACAGACTTCGGCCTTACAGGCTCAAAGTATGTCATATCCTTTGCCATCATCTATCTTTTCTGGGAAGTTGCTTTTTCAGCCAATGATATCGCCTACTGGTCCATGCTGCCCGCTTTGAGCATGGATCAAAAGCAGCGTGAGAAAATCGGCGCCTTTGCGAAGATATGCGCCAACATCGGCCTTTTTGCCGTCGTAGTCGGCATAATCCCCATAACCAAGGCACTGGCAACAGTTACAGGCGACCTTAAAACCGCATACACCCTCTTTGCAGCCATTCTTGCCGTGCTGATGCTTGGCGGCCAATGTATCACCCTGTTTGGCGTGAAAGAGCATAAGGAGGTCTTTAAAGAAGAAGATAAGACCAGCCTGCGGGAAATGTTCACAGTGATTTTCAAGAATGATCAACTCCTGTATACAGCAATATCCATGTCCTTGTTCATGATCGGCTACGTCACGACAACTAACTTCGGGGTATATTTCTTCAAGTACGCCTACCGTAATGAGGATATGTACTCGATATTCGCCCTTATTCTTGGTGTGACGCAGATCATAGCCCTGGCAGTATTCCCGCTCTTCAGCAAAAAATATGCCCGGAGGACCCTTTATGCCGCGGCAACGGCCCTGGTGATAGCAGGCTATGTGATCTTTTTCTTCGCCCCCATGCATATGGCCTTTATAGGGACTGCAGGTATCCTGCTTTTCCTGGGCCAGGCCTTTATCCAGCTATTGATGCTGGTGTTCCTGGCTGACTGTGTTGAATACGGCCAGTGGAAGCTTGGCAAGCGCAATGAGAGCATCACCTTTGCCATACAGCCCTTCATCAACAAGCTGGGTGCAGCCCTGGCCGGCGGAATAGTGCTCTCCACCGCAATAATCTCAGGCATTAATGAAGCAGTCACTCCCGATGATGTGACCCCCCAGGGGCTCCTCATCATGAAGATAGCAATGCTGATAATCCCGCTCATCCTTATCCTGGCCGGATATCTTGTATACAAGTATAAGTTCAGAATCGATGAAAATTTGTATAAACAAATTGTGGCAGATCTCAAAGAGCGTGGAGACATCAATCTATAGTGCAAACGCCCAGAGGCTGCTGCGCATTGAATAATTAATGCTCTTTCAGCAGCAGCCTCGAACATCAATCAAGCGATAATACAACAATATCACCATCCTGAATGTTTCTATCGCATTTAGTGACCACTAAATCTTCAGGGTTAATGCCATCTGTCACCTCTACAAATCTGTCTTCTGATATTCCCAGCTTCACAGGTATCTTTTTTACTCTGTGTTTCAGCCCGAAGTAATTGACTTCATCGTAGACAATATAAACATATTTTCCGTCTATTACAGATGCTTCTTCAATAAAAAGTCTTTTTTTTGTACCGATGATCAACTCCACAAGTATATTGTCGTATTCGATATAGGATATTTGCTTACTGTTAACTATATAGCAACTACCATTTTTTCGTTCCAATGTGCAAACTGAAACGTCAATATTATCCGCTTTGGAGCATGTTACACGACAGAAAATATCATTGTCATCTGTATCTTCAGCTATGACAGTATCATCGAAATATAGATTTCCATCTGCATCCAATGATAAATCCTCATCCTTCAATTCTATAGTTACAGATATAGTTTTTTCTAATGGCTTAGATACATCAACTTTGGGATTTATATGATAAAACAAAGTCTTTGAGAAAAAAGTAATAAATAGCATTAGTGAGAAATATATAATCAGTGTTTTACCTTTAAGATTTCTTAAAGTCATAACGCAAACCTCTCTCACCATTTCATTTTCCCTAGACTGCTAGCAATAAACTCCTTGTATAGAAAGAACATAATGCATACCGGTGTAATATATATCACAGCAGCACTAGAGGTCAACTCAGGAAGTTCTTTAATTAGATCACCGAAAACTAAAGACAGGGGGTAAAGGTTTTTGTTTGCTAAAAAAATATAAGGTTGTTCAATTAAGTTCCAGCACTCAGCAAAGGTTACTATCATAAGGGCGGCTATGGCAGGCTTTGACACAGGTACAACTATTCGCAGAAGGATACTGATCACTGAATTGGTTTCTAAACGTGCTGACTCTATGATCTGATCGGGAAATGACAAGAAATACTGCCTTAACAAAAAAACCGAAAAAGAGCTGAATGCAGCAGGTAGTATAATGCTCCAGATTGTATTCAGTAAACCTAAATCCCTCAACTGAATATAATTAGGGACTAATGTCACCTGGAAAGGCATCATCATAATTATTATGTATAGGAAAAGCAGCATATCCCTTCCGCGGAACTGAATCTTGGCAAGCACAAAAGCAGCAGGAACAGCGACCACCACCGTCATAAAGTAAAGTCCAAAATAGTGTGTAAATTGCCTCGGTTGTTAAACAGCATCCAGCCAGACACCCAATAACAATAAACGTTTATGCCGTGAAAGCTGTTGATAATGAGTTCATGGCATTTTTGGCTGATAGACGGGCCTTATCCCTCCTTCAAAGCATATATAATGCCCCCACTTGTCAAGACAATTTTTTAGCTTTTCTAAGTTAGGTTCTCCTTTCTTTATTTTTGTATAATTATAACATTTATGCATTCTGTTGGAGGATGTCAAGGGCGAGCGTAA
>Ga0209608_1001485_pt1 | contig 19093 bp, 12 predicted proteins | sample AD_UKC130_MetaG_FD_184428 | JGI IMG/M metagenome (GOLD analysis project Ga0209608, IMG submission 184428) | Active sludge microbial communities of municipal wastewater-treating anaerobic digesters from Canada - AD_UKC130_MetaG (SPAdes) (version 2) | ecosystem: Engineered > Bioreactor > Anaerobic... | reverse complement strand
TTCAAATGGGCAGCGAAGAACATGGGTTTTCTACTGTGATCCGCAGGCTCCTTACCAGAGAGGTGCGGCAGAAAACAACCATGCACTGATCCGGCGTATTATCCCCAAGGGCAGTTCTCTTGATGATTTTACCCAGCAGGACATTACCCTGATGATGAACCATATCAACTCATACGGTCGGCTGAACCTCGGGGACAAGACTCCTTATTGGACTTTCGCGTCATTTTATGGTGAAGAAATATTAAGAAGGATGAATGTAGATCTTATCCCGCCAGATAAGGTCACTCTGCATCCATCCCTTCTTAAAAAATAAAAAATAAATCTACAGAGGCACCACCAGCCACAACTGCATAACCACATTCCAAAAGGGTGGAAATTACTCTTGCAATAAAGTCAGCTAATTTCCATACCTCTGTTTCATTATGCTCAAAAATGGGCTGGTTTTGCTCCTCCAGCCTATATTTTAACCTATTATTGACTGAAAAGCATTAAAAATATGTCAGAATAAACCGATCTAAAATCAGCTAAAAAGCCGATCCTGTCTGATGAATCGGCTTGTGTGGAATTTACTTTTGCAAACTGGAAATTACCTTTTCAATTGACCGTTCTCAACTTCTGACATCAGGAGGCGTATTGAGGGGACAGTTCTCCATTTTCATTTACGGGGACAGTTCTTCGAGACGCTCTTCGCAAGGGGAAAAGGAACTGGCTCTAAACTGGCTCGTATGGCTCTTGATGCGAAGAACTGTCCCCAACATACAATCATCCTTCCAGGTTGAACAGCTTGCTGAAAGCTCCGGAAAGTCTGATTTTCGAATCCTGAAAAAGTTCAACTATCTTGAATTTTATTTTAATGGGTATATCACTTTCGTCTTCTGCTGAAGTCACAATACGGAATTCCTCATCGGTAAGCACTTCTTTCAGGTCATTCTTTGCCAGGTCAGGCACAGTTCCATGTGTCACATCAACGAAACAGAGAGGCGGGAAGAGAACGCACCACCAGTTGGATCCCCTGCCTTCTCCGATAACGACCTTCAGTGCCTGATATTTTCCAGCCGGCAGTATTATGTCTCCGTAAGCCTTTGTAGGGAACGGATAGATCCCGAGATCCGCTTCCACGTCATAGCCGTATCCGTTGTCGCGAACCATTTCCCTTGCTATGCTCGTGATCTCGGGTATTTTTTCGGAAATCACAGTTCTTGTCTGTTCGACGCTGGTTGAATCTTTTACTTCTTCGCGGATATATTCTAGAATTCTGTCTCTTACGATCCGTTTCAGTTCCTGATCTTCAGGCGAATCGCTGTTGGCCACTACATGCAGCCGGATAATGCTGTCTGCCAGGCCTCTGTTAACATTCTCAGTGTAACTGTTCATCTTAAAAACCAGAAACACAAAAACAGCAGTTATTGCGACGGCAATGAACCTGGCATTGCATCTGGCGTGTCTGATCAGTGATCTCCCTGCTGTTTTGAAAAAACCTGCAAATCTCTTCATCTGAAATCCCCCTGACAATACCAATATTATGACATTTTGTGCAGAAAAGGATGTATAATTCGTTATACATCCTTTTCGTTATTAAGTATTGTCAGTTCGTATAATATTTATACAATCAGTTAACTTTATGCAACCAAAATAAATTAAGGAACATCAGGCAGCAATTGAATCAGTTTTTCAGGTATTCGACCGCTGCGGCATACTGAACGTCGTATTTCATTATAAGCTCATCCAGATCGACGTTGAGGACTGTCTGCGTCCTCATGTCAAGTTTTCCGCTCGCATTGATTCTTTTACTTCTCTGGTATTCCTTCAGCGCCGATTCAAATTCTTCATCAAAATTCACATCTGCGTTTTTAATGTCATAGCCAAGCATCCTCAGAATAAGCTTGGCGTTGTAGACATCAGAACCTTTGCTGCCCGGCTCCAGCACCACTGTCCTGGAAAGTTTCTCTGCAAAGCGGATATCTACTCCGTTGACATATTCGGGGTCATCAACCTGTATATCAGGTGTAATACCGATGCCGTCGATCATTTTCCCGCCAGGCGTGTAATACAGCCCCAGTGTCATTTGGGCGTAGCCATAGATTTCATCCTGGGCAGGGTTGATCCCGTAAAAATGAAGTTCATAGACATTCACGGTGTCAATGCCGTATTGCTTCTTATATTTCATGTATGCATCAGGTGTCAGTATCGGTACATAGGACTGGACCTTGGCTTTCCCGAAGGTCCTGGTTCCGATGAGCTTGCCTGCTCCCCTGTCCTGGACCGCGCCTGCCACTATTTCAGATGCACTTGCGCTGTTGCCGTTGACCAGCACCGCCAGCTTATATTTTGGCTCCCTGAGCGATGAGACGTATTCTGTATCCCAGTACATCTCCGACTTGTAATCCAGATACGTTATTGTCCCTTCCGGCACAAATTTCTCGACCAGACTTACAGCCTGGATCATTTCACCGCCAGGGTTATCGCGCAGATCCAGCACGATCTTGCTTATGCCAACTCTGTCGAAATATTTCAGAGCAGCGGTAATATATTCGTTAGTGTTCGAGTTGAACATTTCAAGCCTTATGTACCCGATACCATTCCTGTTTTCATATATGACAGGATTTACCTTTACAATTTCCCTGACAATATCTATGTAAGCAATATCCCCGTTCCTGAGGACTCCAAGCCTGACAGTCGTCCCAGGCTCTCCCCTGATAACCTCAGCCGCGGCATCGACAGAAACCCCGACCAGGCTTCTGCCGTCAGCCTCCACAATAATGTCCCCCTGATGAATACCGGCTTTTTCTGCAGGGGAACCGCGGTATACATCTACCACAACGATATGTTCGCCGCTCAGCTGCAACGTAGCTCCGATTCCTCCAAAGCTTCCTCCGATGGTGCCATAGAAATCATCACGTTCCTGTTGATTCAAAAACGTGGTATAATCATCCAGCACACCAAGCATGCCTCTGACTGCGCCTTCAAACAGCATCTCATCCGTAGCTTCGCCATAATACTGATCCCGGATCATGTCCATCAGACGTATGAAATATGACGAATCATCCCTGATCGTACCTGAAGCATATGCCGGCTGCCCAGCCAAAAGCAAAACAACTGCAAAACTGCAAACAAACCCGATTGCCCTTCTGATAAAATGCTTTTTCACAAAAATCCCTCTTTTACATGTTTAATAAAGTACCACTTTGATTTTACCATTTTGGGGGACAGTTCTCTACTTTTTGAATGGACAGTTACTTAGGGGACAGTTCTCAACAGATCTGCCGCAGTTTCTAAATAATATGGGCATTATTGGATTCCTGACAAGCGGATGCTCCGGCAAACAGTTGATCTGGTCAAAAAAGCATGATCTGTCCTTTTGTTCCGGTCTGCCACTGTTTTCATCTATATTTCCGGGTATTCAAAAAAATATGCATAAAGGCATGTCATTAAAGCCCCGGTTGCAGTCTCAATAGTAATTTATAAGCCTGTCCCTGTAGTCTTTCCTGATGCCTTCCTGCAGGTATCTTATCAGGCTGCGGAACATTGCTGCGCCTTCAGCCTTCGTCAGTTTCTTGTTGGGATTCATATTGCCCCTGCTGTCACTCTGGATCAGGCCGATTTTCTGCGCAACATATGCGGCATTTCTTGCATGCTCAGGAATAAGGTCATTGTCACGGAAGCTTGTAACCGCCACGGGAGCGGGCGCCAGCGATTCAAATCCAAGTGCCCTGATAAAGGCAACAGTTGCTTCCGCCTTTGTTATATAATCATTGGGTGCGAACCGGTTATCGCCCCTGCCCAGCATTATGCCACGCTCATATACATTCCTGATCTCGTTGAAGTAGATATTATTTATCGAAACATCATTAAACGGTGAAACAACAACTTCCTTTCCGGTTGTCCTCCGGGTCGTTGTAGTTCTCTTTACAAGCGTCGGATCCTGGGGCACCTCTCTCGCAACTTTCGCCATTGCTGCGGCGAACTCCGCTCTCGTCATGTAATTGTCAGGGTAAAAGTTAGAACCGTCCCCTTTGAAGACCTCAAGGCCGAACATGAGCCTGATATCGTTCTCAGCCCAGTGGCCCCTGGCATTTCTCACGTCAACCGACGCCAGTCTCTTCTGAACCGGGAACGTCTCAATAATAAGGCTGTCGCTGTATGTAACTATGCGGTCCGTCGAAATCCCTTTTGAATCGAATTCCGGAAGCATGCACGTGTACTCGAGTACGTTGCTGTTCATACGGCTCTGAACGTAGCTTCCTGCAAACGAGATCTGATTTGGCCTGTTTTCATAGTATTCAAGTTGTTCTGTAGATGTCGAGGATATGGCAATCGTTGCCGTACCTCCCCAGACGTCTACGCCATCGCCGGTATTCCTCTCGCCGCTGATAACATAATCCAGCAGCAGGCTCTCGGCATTGCCCCAATATTGGTCATAGCCATAGAATGTGCCTGTGCATTCAACGGTAACAGTATTGCCGTCGTTCGCAGGTCCCACCTGGTAAACTTTCCTGCTCCATATGCTTCCTGCATGGTAGGTTACCGCAGGTTTGGGATCAATCAGGGTCGAGCGGGCAAACTGGTAATTGTTTCTGTTTGGAATAGTGTATGTAACGCCGTCAATGATGACGCGCTCACTCGCTGAAGTAAGGCTGACAGTCTCCGCAATCTGGCCGTTCTCCTTCGTTTCTGCCTCTGTGGTGAAAGTCAGCACACGGGTGAGAGTGTTTTCGCCGTTACGCAGGTTGTAGGTATACGTGGTCGTGAGCTTGTCCTGCCTCTGGCTCTTTTTTATAAGAAGTGTCCCCTCAAACACGACCGGTTTGCCGCTAATGAAGGTGACCTCCTTGTAGTCGAACGTTGTATTGTCAGGCACCTCTCCGGACGAAATACCGCCTTCGTATCCGCAAATACCTTCCCGGGCAAATGCATGACCACACATCAGGAATATCAGCGTTATTACAAGCAGCGATGCTGTGACTCTTTTCTTCATGGTTGAAACCTCCGGCCCAAAATCTTCCATTTCATAATCATTCAACTATTATGATGTAAGCGTCTCCTCCTGCAGAACTGTCCCTCTTGATGATCCTTACGACATCCCCTTTCCTGATGGATGAAGGATCGATCAGCTTGCCGTTTTCAATGGCAATTGTATTGCTTAGGATGTTTACGGTAGAATCTGCTATGTTCTCCCACTTGTAAGTGGAAGGATTGTACACGCTGGCCCTGCGTATACTGAGAGTACCGGCGTCTGCAGCATATACGGTGCCCCTTACGTTCACAGTGCCGTACGGCGCGGTACTGACAAGGACAGCATCGATCCCGTCCGCGACTACATAGACCACGTTGTTTATAAAACTCGTTTCGCCGTATCCTACAAATTCACGGACATTCAGAACGCCTTCCTCTGTCAGGATCCTGGTATCAGGCGTTATATTGAAAGTTTTTGGTGTATTGTAATATTTCCAGTCGATCCCCTGCAGCTGCGAGAAGGACTCTACGGTGAAATCCCTGCTCTGGTTGATATCTCTGATCCTGCCGCGATAGACCGTAAGCGCGTTGATCGGCGGCTCTTCAACACTGACAACGGCTGCGTAGTAGTTGCCGCTTGCATAATCCCTGTTCAGTGCCATATACACTTTGTCGTTATGGCTGAGACTGTTGCCCGTCACCAGCCTTCCGTACTTAACAATGATGCTGCCGTCATTGAATCTGACAGTCCTGTTCTCATTGGTTGTTTTGAAACTTGATGAGCCGGGTATAAGCTCGCTAATCGTGTCAGTGAGCGAGGAAATTTCCGTATCGAGGCTGTTGCGATACGTTACCGCGACTACCTTCTCTATCCCGCCATAGGTCCTCTCGACAGCAATGTATGCTTCATTCTGATAGAGCAGCTTGTTTGCTTTGTTCATGCTGACAGGAGTATCCTTAAGGTAGATCCTGTAATTATCGCTCAAAGGAAGGGTCGAAGCACCTTTCCTGTCAACAGGTTCCCATCGTCCTTTCCTGAAGGCCTGCATGCCCATGACTGTTATCTTGTCAGAAATTTTGTCTATTTTGGCAATCTTTCCTTTATATATATTATTGATGTAATAGTCATCGCCTTCTATCGTGATTTCCTTCAATTCTGTCGAACGAGGGGTCTCGTTCAGGATCAGTCTTACTCGATCGCCATCCCTTAAAGCTGCAAAACCCGCAAGGTATCTTTCCTTTATGACGATGATATTGTCATTTATCTCGAGAATTTGCTGTGTACCGTCGTTGTATTCGACAATAATCTGATAAGGCAGCTTGGAGATTATCCTTGCGTACCGGACAGTATAGTTGTCTACAGCGCTTACGGAAACGATGTATCCGTCGCTGTCAAGGCGCAGATATGCTGTGTCCCCGGCCTGGATGCTGTCTATACCGGCCGGTTCATGGTTCCTGAACACTTCGATTCTGCTCTGATCCAGGTAATTGTAGGTCCTGAGCGTCAATGGACTGCTCCCGGTGCCGGAACCGTCTTCATTGAAAAGAGTTATATAGCCAAGGCTCGGGTTGTTTTCTTCTACAATACCTCTGACTATCCTTCTGGCTTCAGCATTTATGCCAATATCTATGCCATATATCTCCTTAACGAGTTTATTGCCGTCTAAGGTAAGAATAACTGTGGCGTCACTTGTTATTGAAGACAGATTCGACTTTGTGCCGTTAATGGTAACTTTGGCCTGGGGCGACACCCTGTAGGTGGCTTTGGCCGCCTGTGACCAGGAAAAACCATCGTTTTCAGCAACATCCCTGAGGTCAGGGTAATCGGTTTCAAATAACTGGATCACATCGATAAGCCAATTCGCCTGATCGACATTTTGAACCTGGGCTGCAACATATTTTACTTCATTGACATTCGATAGAACATGCACATACTTGATTCTGTTGCTGCTGTCGGATATGTACCGGATCCTGTCACCTTTCTGCAGCAGGCTGCTGTTGCCTATGGCCCCGTTTTTATAGACAACCAGTTCCGCTGCCTGCCCCGGCAACGACGTTCCGGCATTCTCATCCCTTCCTCCCGATGCAGGCGCAGTTTGCGCGGTTGTCCGGATCAACGCAAAACTGCCGTCCGCATTTGCAACGTAGATGTTCCTGCCGGTCGAAGATGTCCTGCCGGTGTGATCAACAATGGGGGACACTTCTTCAATAATGCCCGATATCCTTGTATGTCCTGTCGCCTGCAGAGTAAAATCTTCTGCATTTTTTATGATTTGGGCGCACTGCTCCCTGGTGACAGACTGGCGTGGATTGATGCGGCCGTTGCTGCCGGATATAATACCATTCTGTAGCATTGCCTCGATATATGGCAGTTTTTCGGGGTCAACGCTTCGCCAGTCGGTGTAGTTGACCACTTCCTTCAATTGCTGTGCCGGTGAAATATTCAGCGCCAGCGCCATCCAGTAGATCATTTCCTGCCGCTGAGCCTGGCTGTGTCTTCTGAAACTGCCCTCTGTCAAAGACGTCTGATCCGTATTAAATGCATCCGTCAGATCATTGAAGGAGATCAGTCCTTCATTCGCAGCAAGCTGAAGGAAACCATCATACCACACTTCCAGGGGATCAGTTTTCCTGTTCGCCGGCAACCGGGCATTATTAACGGTCGCACCCAGTTGCTGTGCCTCTGCTCCGCGTCCCGCAGCCCGGTAGGCCACTGCCAACGCCTCTTCCTTCGTCAGGGGGACAGTTCTTCCAAATCTCCCGCTTGCGTCTTTGAATCCTGTCAAAAAGCCAAGCGCACTAGTCTCGTATATAGCTTCACTGGCCCAATTGCCGGTCCCTACGTCACTGAATGAAAGATACCGAATAACTGCATTCGCACCCTCGTCTCCATAATAAACCGTCCTCTGGATCTCTGCGGTATTGGTTTTCAGGGGGAGGGACAGTTCTGCAATTATTATCAACGCAACAATAACCGCTCCGAGTTTTAAATTCTGGCAATGCTTACGTGATATTCGCAAGTCAAGCACCCTTTCACATATAAGCGACAGTAAATAAAGCCCGATATATAAGGCATTTAACCTGTTATATATATCGGCTTATGAAGCCTGGATTTTAGTTTTTTGCCGGCACGCAACGATTAAATTTATGTTACAGTGCAGATGGTACCGATTATTGAGGACTGTCCCCCATATTCAAATTCGAGAAATGTCCCAATATAAAAAGGACGGTCCATGCAAATCAAGAACCGTCCTCTAATTCAATTGCTGAGAAGCGTCCCCAAACTACATCCGTTCGGGTGCATTTATGCTCAAAATATCAAGCACATTTTTGATCACGGTTTTGGTCGCTGACACCAGCAAGAGTCGTGCTTTCATGAGCTTCTCTTCCTCGCCTTTTACCCTGCACTCAGTATAAAAGCTATGGAACAGTGATGCCACGTCGGTGACATACCGTGTCAGGCGGCTGGGTTCGAGTGTCTGCGCCGATATTCTTATCTCTTCAGGATACTCGGCAAGCTTTTTGATTAACTCCTGTTCTTCCGAAGCTGTAAGCAATGTTAAATCCACTTCTTCCGCGGAAGGAACGCTTATGCCCTCGCTTTCCAGCAACCGCAGCATGCTGCATATCCTCGCATGCGCATACTGTACATAATAGACCGGGTTTTCATTCGACTGCTTTGCTGCAAGGTCGAGATCGAAGTCCAGGTGGCTTCCTGCAGCTTTCATATTGAAGAAGAACCTTGCCGCGTCTCTGCCGACTTCCTCAAGCAGATCATCCAGCGATATAGCCCTGCCAGTCCTCTTGGACATCCTGGCAATTTCACCATTTTTGAAAAGCCTGACCAACTGGAATAAAACTATGTCCAGCCTTGCAGGGTCCACACCCACTGCCGCAACAGCCGCTTTCATTCTGGCAACATGGCCATGATGATCTGCACCCCACAGATTGATAACCCAGTCAAAACCTCGCTTTACGAACTTGTTCCTATGGTAAGCTATGTCAGACGCAAAGTATGTCGGCAGTCCATTGCTCCTGATAATCACTACATCCTTCTCAGCGCCGAAATCTGTTGCCCTGAACCACTGGGCACCGTCTTTCTCATACAGAAGGCCTTTTTCTTTCAAGAAGTTGATAGTTTCTTCAAATTCGCCACTGTCATAAAGAGACTGTTCCGAGAACCAGACATCGTAATTGATTCCATATGCTTCCAGGCCTTTCTTTATACGTTCGATATTTCTCGGAAGGGCAAAATTGACCAGTTCCCTGCGCCTTGTTTCCGGATCCGCATCCAGAAGCTTGTCCCCGTATTGCTCAATGTAATCCTTCATATGGTCAATGATGTCTTCGCCATGGTAACCATCCTCGGGAAATTCTATTGCATCTTCGCCCTTCAGCAGCTGTATGTACCTTGCCTCCAGCGAAATGCCGAATTTCTCTATCTGGTTTCCTGCATCATTGACATAATATTCCCTTGTCACATCATAACCTGCAGCCTGAAGCACGCTGGCGATACAGTCTCCCAGTGCTCCACCCCTGGCATTTCCCATATGCAACGGTCCTGTCGGGTTTGCACTGACGAACTCCACCATAACTTTTTTGCCCTGACCGATGTTGATCCTGCCGTAATCTTCACCCTCGCGGCTGATAATCTTCAGCGTGTCATAAAGCCACGATGTTTCAAGGAAGAAGTTGATAAATCCCGGTCCTGCGCACTCGGCACGCTGGATATATGTATCTGTAAAATCCATGTTGTCTATCAATATAGAGGCTATCTGCACAGGTGCCTTCTTTGCCTGTTTTGCCAGCAGCATTGCAATATTTGTAGAAAAATCGCCATGTTGCTTTTCTTTCGGCGTCTCAATGAAAATTTCATTGACAGCCATTTCAGGCAGCAGTCCCTTTTCTGCAGCAACAGTCAGTGCCTTTCTGACAATACTCCTGATCTGTTCCCTGATGTTCTCTATTATGTTTGTCATCTAATGTCCTACCTCCCTGATTGACATCCAGAAGTCATTTTCGCCTGTTTCGGTATTATCTATTTCCAACTGGTAACCGATGCGGATCTCCCCGCCATTGTCATCTATCTTTACGTCAACTTCATTGGCAGTAACTCCGATGATGAATGAACCAAACTCAGTGTCGTAGTACGATATGTGCTTCTGCCCCTGCTGGAAAACAAACTGCGAATTTATCGTTCCTGCCCTGACTAGTGTCACAATCCCGTCCATCACCATCAGCGTTGTCGTCGTTCCGCTCATACCGGTAACTTCGCTTTCGTCATAGGTAATAAAATAGGCTTTATCCCTTTTATAGTACTTCCCCTCTGTGACAAATTCCATAATTGTGTTAACCTGATCGTCGGTGGACTGCGTGCCTTTTACTGATATTATCACATTCTTGTCCATAAAACACGCACCTCCCCTGAAGCAAACCCCATATTAGATTGTAAGTTAAAACAGTTACCGAAACCTAAGTTTCTGTTATCAGTATTCCTCAATATCCACCTTCTTTGCCGAATTTACGGTTTTCCCAAGTATGGCACTGCACAGAGGTTCAAATTTATCAACACTGTCACTTGTATAATAGTGATATGTCGGCTTAAGCCGAGGGTCCCGCTGCATATTATTATCCAAAATGATTCTTTTTACAACCCTTGCCACTTCATAAGCTGAACTGACCAGCGTTACGCCTTCTCCCATCACCTTCGAGATCGTGTTTTTGAGAAGAGGATAATGCGTGCATCCGAGAACCAGCGTATCGACACCTGTTTGCTTCAGTGGTGTAAGATACTTCTTCGCAATACTGTAAGTGATCTCATTCTCCCACCATTCCTGCCCCTCCTCAACAAGCGGAACAAAGAGGGGACAGGCCTTCTGATATATTTCGATGCTGTCGTCGAGCTTACTTATGGCTTTTTGATATACACCACTGCTAATAGTCAAGGGAGTTCCGATAACTCCAACCTTCTTGTTTCTGGTTTCTGCAACTGCGGCCGCCGCACCTGCTCCTATAACCTCGATTATGGGCAGATCATGATTCTGCCTGACAAACTCATAACCATGTGCACTCATCGTATTGCATGCGATTACGACCATCTTTATATCATGTGTCAGTAAAAAGCGGATATTCTGGAGTGTATACTTAATGACAGTCTCCCTGGACTTTATCCCATACGGAGCCCGTCCGTTGTCGCCAAAATATACAAGGCTCTCGTGAGGCAACTGTTCTGCGATTTCTTTAAAAACCGTCAAGCCTCCGAGACCTGAGTCAAAAATTCCAATCGGTCTGTTGTCCATACTGGCATTTCCCCCATACGTTTAGCCGGTAAACAGTTTCAGAGGTAGTCTATTTCCTTTCTGCTGTCTTCAAAACGCGCCAATGCCAACTCTATCAGCCTGTCAACCAGTTTTTCATAGGACAGTCCCGAGGCTGCCCACAACTTCGAATACATGCTAATCTTCGTAAACCCGGGCATGGTATTTATCTCGTTAATGAAGATATCGTAATTGTCCCTCCGCACAAAGAAGTCCACTCTCGCCAGCCCGGAACAATCCAGGGCCTTAAACGCCCTTACCGAGTACTCCCTGATTTTCTCAATCACTTCAGTAGGCAGATCTGCAGGGATAATAATTTGAGAACTGTCCCCCTTCAGATACTTGGCCTCATAATCATAGAACTCATTACATGGTATCACTTCGCCCACTGTCGATGCAACCGGATCATCATTCCCCAGCACAGCACATTCTATTTCCCGGCCGTCAATAAATTCCTCGATCAGTATGCGCCTGTCATATTTTGCCGCCAGCTCCAAAGCCGTACGAAGTTCACCGGCATTCCGGACCTTGCTCACTCCGACGGAAGAACCGGCATTTGAAGGCTTGACGAAGCAAGGATAAGACAGAACGCGATCTACATCTTCACATATTTTTTCGAAATCCCTGTCGATCTGCTTGCGGTTGTAAACGAGGTATTTGCCCTGTGGCAAGCCCTCCTTCTCGAAAATAATCTTAGCATAAGCCTTGTCCATCCCCAGTGATGAACTCAACACACCGCAACCTACATATGGTATCCCGGCAAGCTCCAGAAGTCCCTGGATCGTACCATCCTCACCATTGCATCCATGCAGTACCGGGAATACTACGTCAATTTTCTTGTTATCCTTTTCTGCCTCGGCTATCGCAGCACCTGCCGTCAGCAGCGCATGCTTCTGTTTTACATTTGATTCTGCCAAAGCCTGCCATTCTCCTGTCCCGATAAGTCCGACAGGCCCGTCATAGGAAAGCCATCTGCCGTCTTTCGTAATTCCGATCATAGCTACTTCATATTTATCGGTATCTATATTCCTGATCACAGACTCCGCCGAAAACCTTGACACCTCATGTTCTGAGGACTGTCCCCCGAAAATGACAGCAACCCTGATCTTCTTATCCATCAGATATCAACCACCTGTTTTAAAATAGCCCATCCCTAAATATATATTGTTTATTTTACTATTTCAGTACAGTAACTTCAACAGTTTATGGAGGGGACATTTCTCGTATTAGGGGACACTTCTTCAATCCATAACATCGTGATGATCACATATCAGAAAATAACATAGAAATCAGTTATTGATTAGGTTTGCCTGGCCTTGGCAAAAATCCTGGCTAACAGATAACGCCTTACGGGATGAATTATCGAAAACGAAGCCGTATCGCTCAACAATGACATCAGGTAAAATCTTATGATTGTTATAAATAATATAAAAGCTAAGAGCGGATGCAGAGAAATGTGTAACCAACCAACATAGTGGAAAGACTCAATATAAGCTTGATTTGTCACCTTGAATCACACGCTAAATTATTGAACACTTCAGATTTTACTCTTCTGAAGCAATCGCAAAATGACTAGTAAAGCGCAGTACACAGAAGTTCATTAAAAATGGCAGCGTACTGTGAACCTTCCCTTTCCGTCAGTTCAAAGCCTTTCCTGCAGAGCACGGAACACCCTGATACCGTTATGTTGAATATGTTCTCACATATCTGCCTGTACCTCAAACCACATAAAACCCGCAGTACATACGCCGTGAAGGCCCTGTACTCGATCTGTCTCCTGTCTGTGCTGACTATGCTCTCAACCGACTTCTTCAGCTTCATTGCGATGTATGCCATTACCTTTGCCGGTTTCATGTCCCTGATAATGACCTTCCTCCCGCTGTCGTACTCATTCCTCGTGTTGAAAATCTCTTCGCAGGGATCTTCCGGATCAACAGCCTCCATATCGCTTCTCCTTGATACGAATTCCTTATATCTCCGTATGAAGCTCTTCTTGTTCCTGATCCCAAAAATGCCCTGTATGAAACTCTTGTCTATCAGTTTGTATGTATCTTTCCGTATCCCAAGGTATATCCCATATGACGAGTAGGGATACTCCTCTTCCCTGCCCCTGTATCCTTCAACATCCTTGGGATTATTGTGTATATACGCCGACAGGGCAAGACAGTACCTGTCGCTGTCCACTATCACGCTCAGGAACCTTCCCTGGAACAGATGTCCGTGCCGGTCATACTTCCTGTTGTAATAAATGACGTATGCCGTATTTATGCTGTGCATAAGGCTCGAAATATCATAACCTCTCGGATCCAGATGAATATGTACATGGTTGTCCATCAGGCAATATGCATATACGGCACACCTGTATTTCCGTGTATATATGCTGACAAGGCGCAAGTAATAATCTTTGTCCGCATCCTCCCTGAACAGTTTCAGTTCCGATATGCTGCGGCACATAACGTGATACTGTGCCTCACTGTGCTTCTCTCTTGCCTTCCTGGGCATCTGGATCACCTTCGGCTTATCTTTCTTGCCCCTCCATTGTATCATAGAACATATGTTCTGTATATTATTTCCGATCATTTCCTGCAAAAAATGAACCGGCCCGAAAATGTTTCGGGACCGGCATATATTTCAGTTGCTTTGGTTACTCAACAGTTCTGTCCAGCATCCATTATATATATTAATGCATTCACTCAATCACTAACCCTGAGCGTCATCGTTCTGCCTAAAAAGCAGGACTGTCCCCCAAATTTCATTCAAGAATCTCCAGGCCGTCTATCGTTTCGCCATTCTGTCCGGAGATCTCTTTGGAATCGTCGACATAATCATCAGCATTGTTATCCACCGGCATTGAACCATCGTCTTCCGCTATCCCCGTGGTCGTTTCGGCTTTATCCTTGCTTATCAGTTGCGGGCTTCTCGGGAACAGAGCATCAAATTTGAAATTCCCCATGAATTCCCTCTGTTCTTTCCCTTCTATCAGGAACTTCACCTTCTCAATTTCCTCGAGCTCAGTCAATGAGTTGACAATTGAATATATTGTCATCTTCTCTGCATCTTTCCCGCCTGGATGCTTTGTCTTAAACTCTTTTGAAAAGTCTACAGTAGCGACCTTATTCTTTATGCTTACCGGGGAGCGCAGCTTCGCCTCGGCGGGGACAGTTCTTCTGAACAGCTTTTCATCCGAAGGCCCCTTGATCAGCTCATTGACAATAGCCGTTGCCAAATTACTTACATCGTCATTGAGGTCAGTAGAATCAACATACCTTATTTCCAGCTTGAGCTTGGTATTATCTTCATTGGCGAAATAAAGCCGCAGTGGCGTCTTGTCAGTCAATTTGCTGGCTTCGGCTTCTCCGATGATGATGCTGCTCACAGGTCTGAGTTCGTCCTCCGGCTCCTTCTGCAAACCAAGTTTTTGCAGGACACTGCACCCCGAAAGCATTGTTATAGATGCAAATACAAGGATAATTGATATAATTCTTTTCATAATTCAGCCACCTCACGACCAATACGGCGGTATTTCTCAAGTATACCGTTTACCGCCTCGTATTCCATCTAAGGTAATACTATGCCGACGTGGCTGCCAGTATTCGCTGTAGATCAAATTTTTGTCCGGGAAATAACCGTATTACAGTGCAAACCGCATAGCAGAACCGAATGATTTGCCATTATTATAATTCCAGCAAATTCACTGAAAGCACCTCATGCCACCATGTTATATCTCGGCTTCGGACTGATGAAACATGTTCGCCGGTTTGCACTGAAGTTCCCGTAAGTCTGACTTTACATAAATCATCCCGATTTAGAACTGTCCCCCTATGTTAATCTCGTACTGGTTTTTCGAACCAATCATTGCTTTCACGTGCAATCAACTCGCCATCTCCCGGTTGCTCATTTCCTTTTTGCTTTTGATGCCAGGACCCGTTCATAAGCGTCTCACCAGGAGCAACCAATGGTCACCAAAACCACAACAAGAATCAATCTTTCATATCAACCGGCTTACCGCAAGCGGTTGTTTCAGCAACGGTCGCCCTTTTTTTAACATTTCCGGCATCAGAGCGGCTCATTTCCCTGGAAACATCCATATCTCCGGAACCGCCCAAATCCCTGTTTTCCTCCTGCGAATCTGCATCCATGCGCTCAACTGCCATCCAGTCCTGCATTACCGTGTTATAAACCAGATACCCACCGTTAAGGTTTTTCACCGACGAAAATCCTCTTCCCGCAAGCATCCTGGCAGCGACATAACCGCGCAGCCCGACCTGGCAAAATACATAAATGCTTTTGTCGGAAGGCAGCTCACCAATCCTTTCCCTTAACTCGTCAAGCGGAATATTTATCGCGCCATCAATTGTACCAAGTCCGAACTCCGCTTTCGTCCGCACGTCCAGAAGAAGTGCCTTCGTCCTGTCAAGGTTCCTGATATCATCCCAGTGATATATCAGAACATCGCCCTTCAGCAGGTTTGATGCAACAAATCCCGCTATATTGACCGGATCTTTTGCAGATGAATAAGGAGGGGCATAGGACAACTCCAGTTCCTGCAGATCAAACACCGTCATGCCAGCACGCATAGCTGTGGCTATTACGTCGATCCTCTTGTCAACGCCGTCATAACCTGCTATCTGAGCACCGAGGATCAATCCGTCCTTTTTTGCAAAAAGAAGCTTTATGGTCATGGGCGTGGAGCCGGGATAATAACCTGCATGAGAAAGCGAATACGTAAAGGATTTCTCATAATCTGCTCCCATTTCCTTCAGCCGTTTTTCGTTCAATCCTGTCAACGCAACTGTCATGTCAAACAGTTTTACAATGGACGTCCCCTGTGTGCCATTGTACCTCACATTTCTTCCACATATGTTGTCAGCCGCTATCCTGCCTTGCTTGTTCGCAGGACCTGCCAGCGGTACCAGGACAGTCTGTCCAGGCTCTGCTCTTCGTTCCGCTTTCGGTTCTGCGTGCAGTTCTGTATTCGGCCGCTCTTTACATTCACCGGAAGTACCTTCATCTGCCGTGCTGCCAGAAGCTGCTTCTCCGGATGTATTGCCGCAAGTCGTCCCTGTTACAGCATTCCCGGCAATCGCTTCTCCGGCCGCTACATTTTTGAGAACCGTCCCCACAAAATCCTGCACTTCTACAGCGTCTCCGACAGCGTAGATATCAGGATCAGAGGTCTGCATGAATTCATTTACTGCGATGCCGCCTGACTTTCCAAGCTTCAGGCCTGCCTCGGCCGCCAATTTAACATTCGGCCTGACTCCTACAGATAAAATGACCATGTCGGCAGACAGCAAACGCCCATCAGTCAGCCTGACGCCAATATTTTCACCATCATGGACAAACTCACTTACTCCATTTTTCAAAAATAGCCGAATCCCCTTTGATCTCAGATACTGATGCACAAAAGAAGCCAAATCCGGATCCAGGGGGCCGATCACATGATCCGACAACTCAACGACCGCGACTCTGATGCCTCTTTCATGAAGGTTTTCGGCCATTTCCAGGCCGATAAAGCCTGCTCCGACGATAACCGCATCCTCAGGTTTGTTATTGTCTATAAAATCCTTGATCCTGTACGTATCCGGTATATCGCGCAATGTAAAAATCCTTTGTGAATCTGCTCCGGCCAGCCTCGGCTTCACAGGTTCTGCACCGGGCGAAAGTATCAGGCGGTCATAGCTTTCCGTATAGATTCTATTGTTTGACCTGTCAAGTACCTCAACAGTTTTGCCCTTCCGATCTATGCTGAGCACTTCGCTGTTTACCCGGACATCGATATTGAAGCGTTTTTTCATATTTTCCGGAGTCTGGATAAACAGCTTCTCTTTTTTCTTTATCACTTCTCCGATATAGTAGGGCAGACCGCAGTTTGCATAAGATATATATTCGCCCTTCTCAAATATAATTATCTCCGCTGTTTCATCTAGTCTTCTCAGTCTGGCTGCCGCACTTGCTCCTCCGGCAACTCCTCCGACAATAAGCACCTTCAACGGCATGCTTAAAACCTCCTTGTACTGACGCTTTAATAAATCAAACAGAATTAGCTGTTGTTTTCTACTCTGTCTATTTAATATTGATACCAACTATTTGGATTTATTAAGCCTGTCCCCCTGGTCAAACCTCATCCTCAAAAACTCGGGTGCTTTTTGGTCTACTTCACCCTGCCTTGATTTTACCGCAAAATCACAGAAATGTCCCCAATTGTCCCCGACCGTCAGAACCGTCCCCGATTCCGGAAACTTCTCCGGCCGTGTAAATATTTCCACATTGCAAAGGCCTGTCCCCCACTATCCCCCCCGCAATGTTATGTTCCAACCGGTCCATCTGAGTACCATATACCATATACTGTTTTTGACGTGTGCCGTCCGGCTATAGACTGGAGAGTCCGGCTTTACATAAACCTGACAGAAACTGGACACAGCCTAACCATAAACATCAGGCTTAAAAGGACAATTGACTTATAGCAGCAGGCCTAAACTGCATGTCTGGCTGAAAAACAAAGAACTGTCCCCTGGAATGTCCCATAAAAAAACGAAGAACTGTCCCCAAACGAACAAGAACAGTCCCCCAAAGAGAATCTGAGGGTCACATCGCTTTTGTGTATCTGTCGGCGAATGCGCTGGCACAATAGCTCTCCGGCTTGATTTTGGGTATGAAATTCAGGCCTTTGACCATACCGACCATTTCATTGATCAGGCTTTTGGTCTGCCCTTTGGTTCCAATATCTATGTGAAATTCAAATGTAATCCCCTCAGAATGGCGATCCGGCCCAAGCGCCTCATGTATCCTCTTAATCTTGCTTTCATCGAAAAGGTAGGCAAGCTGCAGGCTGGCGCACGTTTCGAGATATATTTTTTCTCGCAGGTTTGTCACAGGGCGCTGCATTTCACACTTGTGCAGAAAACCAATAGCTCCCTTGCCGACGCGATGGACGAGGATGCACGATACAAAAACGGTTTTCGATCCGACCTGTGAATCGGTCCCGACTGAAATGCGGTATGAGCTGTCCTTATCCGCCTCGATAAATCTGATTATGTCTTTGAATACCTCTTCAAATGTCAGGTTGTCCTTCTTCAGGCCCTTGAACAGAGTCTCCCCGTTTATCTCCAGTTGGTTGCCAAGCAGCATCGTGCATGTCCTCCTGTTCTGTAAAGTAAATCGGTATTGCAATTTACCTCCATTACATAATACGAAAAAGCCCTGTGAAGGGCGTACTGTCACAGGGCTTTCCTTATATCGCAAAATCCGAAGGCAGCACGGAGACGTCCTCTGCCTTTACAATCAGTCCAGATATGCCTGTTATGAGCGCAACAATCTACCCGTCGTCTCATCGATCAATCTCCTTTTTATAATAAGTTTATATTAACATATGTCTTAATCAAAATCAATTCCGCTTTTTACCGTGATAGCGTCAACAATTTGTAGGAATAAATATCAAACTCCTACTCAATACATTAAGCTTCCGTGTTGAATACCTCTAATTATCAAATAAGCTCTGCTCGTCCTGCCTGCCATCTGCAGGACAGGTATATTGCCTATGTTTTCAAAGCTCTTCATAACCCGTTTACGAATGTTTTTTACTGTTTTCTCGGGGATTCTTGGTTCGTTGTCATGTGTTTTCTTTAATGCTGCGTAAAGGTTGCCACCGTTAAAGATAAAAGCTCTTAAACGGCTCATTTGCTCTGATCCTGTTAAGCTCCAGCCCATTGGACGGCTACTAAGTCTTTCGCTTAAAACATGGCTTACATGGCCTTCTGCACTACAACCAATTACATCAGGATACTTTGTTGCATTCTCAATACTCCTCCAATTTTCGTACA
>Ga0209608_1001484_pt1 | contig 19095 bp, 18 predicted proteins | sample AD_UKC130_MetaG_FD_184428 | JGI IMG/M metagenome (GOLD analysis project Ga0209608, IMG submission 184428) | Active sludge microbial communities of municipal wastewater-treating anaerobic digesters from Canada - AD_UKC130_MetaG (SPAdes) (version 2) | ecosystem: Engineered > Bioreactor > Anaerobic... | reverse complement strand
ATCTCCAAATCATCTCCTCTTAAAAATTTATTCCTTTACTTCTAAAAGACTCCTCAAAAAATAAATTTCTTCCATTATTCCTTTTTCTTTCTCATGATCTAAAGATTCTTTTGAGAGTTCTTCTAATAATTTATTAATTTCTTTTTTTATTTTTAACTTTTGAAAATGCTCCCATAAAAAGGGAATCATTTCTTCCTGACTTTTAAACTCTTCTCCTGACGAAATTGCTCTTTCAATCAAAATTCTTTGCTCCTCATCCCATTGACTCAAAAAATCTTCTAATCCTTTTTCTTTATCCCAAACTCTCCATTTCTTTAATACCTCTTGGTATAAAGGGAAGGAAAAATCCTCTGGACTCATACTTTTAATGTAAGTATCTTCTACATTTAACAGAATCAATCCCAAAAGCGCTTCTTCAGTATGAGAAACTCCAAAATATCTTGTAATTTGTATTTTCTTTTTTTCAGCTGGAAGCTTCTCAGAAAAAAGTCTTGCTTGTATCTCCTTTTGAAGTCCTTCTTCAGGTACTCCCAACTTACTGCTGATAAATGGCACGTATTGTTTCACTTTTTCTTGCTTGACAAGTATATTTTTACTACGAAGAATTGAAGATGTCAATATTTCAATTATCTCTTCTAATTTTTCTTGAAAAGTTATAGGCAGATTTAATGTATACTCCACAAGAAAATCTAAGGAGGGTTTACTTTCTTTTATTAGTTTTAAAAACTCATCTTTGGAATATTTTTGAATAAATTCATCAGGATCTTTTACTTCCTTAGGTAAAGAAAGCCAGTAGACATCAAGACCTTCTAACTCAAGAAGTGACAATGCTCTTTTTCCAGCTTGAATTCCTGCATAATCTTGATCATAACATAAAATTACTTTTTTAACATAATTCCTTAATAATTTTGCTTGAGAAGATGTAAGTGATGTTCCTAAAGAAGCAACTACATTATTTATTTTTGCCTGATGAAGAGAAATTGCATCCATATATCCTTCTACAAGAATAGCTTCGCTTTCTCTCTTTAAGCTATCTTTAGCCTGAAATAAGGCATATAAATTCTCACTTTTGTTAAAAACCTTATTTTCAGAAGAGTTCAAATATTTTGGCTCTTCATTTGTAATTGTCCTCGCTCCAAATCCTATTATTTTCCCTCGGGAATTCGTTATAGGGAATATAATTCTCCCTCCAAAAGGATCTTTCCACTCATCTTTAACTTTATAAAGTACTTTTGCATCAATAATATCTTCTTCAGAAAATCCTTTCCTCTGAAGATACTTGAAAAGTAGAGCTGGATTTTTAGGGGCAAATCCCAATAAAAATTTCTCTTGAGTCTCTACGGAGATATTTCTTTTTTTTAAATATAATTTGCCTTCTGCCCCATATTTACTATTTAGAAAAAGATTGTAAAAGTTGGCTACTGCTTTATTTATCTCTAATATTATATTCTCTTCTGAAGCTCTCTTATCTTCCCTCTTTGGAAGTTCTAATCCTACCTCATGAGCAAGTTCCTCTAAAGCTTCCATAAAAGTTATATTCCTATAATTTAAAAGAAATGAAAAAACGTCACCTGAAGCTCCACAACCAAAACAATGATAAAGCCCTTTATCTGGGTTTACATAAAAAGAAGGAGTTTTTTCTTGATGAAATGGACATAGACCTACGTAATTTTTCCCAGATTTCCTTAGATTCACATAACGAGATATTATATCCACTATATTTATTCTCTGCTTAACATCCTCTACAAAATCTTCTAATGCCATTAGAAAGACCTCCATGGCTTAGGGATAAATATACTTTCATATAGTTCAATAGCATAACTGTCAGTCATTCCAGCTAAAAAATCTCTTATTCTTATTATAATATTATCTTCCTTAGGAAGATTAGGAGAAAGTTTACGCGGATTTTTCATAAAATATTCAAAAAGTCCTGTGAGAAGCAATTTCACTCTTTCATTTTCAGATTTTACCTGTGGATTTACATATAAGGTTTCATACAAAAAATTCCTTAATTCCTCCATGGCATCCAATACTTCATATTCAAATTTTAAATTTTCCGAGTTTAGACTATTATATACTAAGTTCTGCACCATACTATTTATTCTCTCCCTATGAGTTTCTCCTAAAACTTTTACTACTTTTTTAGGAATACTCTCTTCCTTTATAACACCAGCTCTCAAGGCATCATCAAGATCATGGTTTAAATAGGCAATCACATCTGAAATTCTAACAATTTCTGCCTCTAAAGTATCACAAACTCTTTCACTAAAACAGACTCTAAGATCTTTTTGACCTTTACTATGCTGGAGTATACCTTGCCTAACTTCATAAGTCAGATTAAGTCCCATACCATCTCTTTCTAATTTATCCACTACTCTTAAACTCTGTTCAGCATGAGAAAATCCTGGAGCCCCATATGATTTAGAAATTTCATCAAGTATATCTTCTCCCATATGTCCAAAAGGAGTATGCCCTAAATCATGTCCCAAAGCTATAGCTTCTGTAAGATCTTCATTTAGAGAAAGAGCTCTTGCAATAGTTCTTGCAATTTGAGAGACCTCAAGAGTATGAGTTAAACGAGTTCTATAATGATCTCCTTCTGGTGCAACAAAGACTTGGGTTTTATGTTTTAATCTCCGAAAAGCTTTGGAATGGATAATTCTGTCTCTGTCTCTTTGAAAACATGTTCTAATAGGACACTCTTCTTCAGGGAGAGCTCTCCCTTTGCTATTACTACTCAGAGTTGCAAATGGTGAAAGGAAATATTTTTCTCTTTCTTCTATTTTCTCTCTAACTAACATCTTCATAGGGAGGGGATAATTCCCCTCCCTAAAAATATCACCTCACTATACAGTTCTATCTACAAACTCCATCTTCTTTTGATACTTTAGTGTAGCTTGTGCTGCTGCAAGCCTTGCAACAGGTACTCTGAATGGTGAACAACTTACATAGTTCAAACCAATTAGGTAACAGAACTCAATAGATTTTGGATCTCCACCATGTTCACCACAGATTCCAATCTTCAAATCTGGTCTTGTACTTCTACCTTTTTGTACTGCAATCTTCATTAATTCTCCAACACCTTCGGTATCCAGATGTTCAAAAGGATCCTCTTCAATATAACCTTTATCTCTATATTTACCTAAGAATTTTCCTTCTGCATCATCACGGCTAAAGGCAAAACTCATTTGTGTTAAGTCGTTTGTTCCAAAAGAGAAGAATTCTGCAGTCTGAGCTAACTTATCTGCTATAATAGTTGCCCTTGGAACTTCAATCATAGTTCCTATTTTATATTCAACATCCACATTATTCTCTGAAAGAACTTCTTTAGCTATCTTATGGATAAGATCTCCTAATACCTCCATCTCAGACTCTAAAGCCACAACAGGTATCATAATCTCAGGTTTTACAGGAAGCCCCTCTTTTGCTACTGCCACAGCAGCTTCCATAATTGCTCTTACTTGCATTTCAAAGATTTCTGGATAGATCATTCCTAATCTACAGCCACGAAATCCCATCATAGGGTTAAACTCATGAAGTTCTTTTACTTTTTCAAGCAATTTTTCTTTTTCCTCTAATTCTTTATCACTAACTCCCTTTGCCTTCATTAATTCTATCTCTACTGTAAGATCTAATAATGGTGGCAAGAATTCATGTAATGGTGGGTCAATCAAGCGAATTGTTACTGGTCTTCCTTGCATTGCTTTGAATAGACCGATAAAGTCTTGCCTCTGTACAGGAAGAAGTTTGTCAAGTGCTTTTCTTCTTTCTTCCTCGGTTTCAGCAAGAATCATTTCTTGAACCAATGGTAATCTATTCCCTAAGAACATATGTTCAGTCCTTGCAAGTCCAATTCCTTCGGCACCATATTCAAATGCTTTCTGAGCATCTTGTGGTGTATCTGCATTAGCTCTGACTCCAATCTTTCTAATTTCATCTGCCAAAGAGAGAAGTTCCTTAAGCTCTTCACTCATCTTCGGTGGTATCATAGGAGCTTCACCAAGTATTACTTCTCCTGTGGTTCCATCTATGGTAATTATAGTCTCCTTCTTTACTATTAAATCTCCCACTTTAAACTCTTCTTTCTCAAGATCAATTCTTACAGACTCACAGCCTACCACTGCAGGTTTACCCATTCCTCTTGCTACTACTGCAGCATGGCTTGTCATTCCACCTCTACTGGTAAGTACTCCTTGAGCAGCAGCAAGTCCACCTATATCATCAGGAGTTGTCTCTGGCCTTACAAGGATTATCTTCTCTCCATCTTTTCCTCTTTTTTCAGCTTCTCTTGATGAAAATACTACTTTCCCAACAGCAGCACCTGGAGAAGCAGGAAGCCCTTTAGCTATAACTTGTTTCTTTGCATTAGGATCTATCTGAGCATGTAATAGCTGATTAATCTGTTCGGGAGATACTCTTAAAATAGCTTCTTCTTTACTAATTAGTCCTTCCTTCATCATATCTATTGCAATTTTAACTGCAGCTGCTGCAGTTCTTTTTGCATTTCTTGTCTGAAGCATATAGAGTTTTCCTCTTTCAATTGTAAACTCTATATCTTGAACATCTCTATAGTATTTCTCAAGCATATCTCTTACTTCAAGAAGTTGTTTATAAACCTGTGGCATCTCCTCAGCAAGTTTTGAAATAGGTTGAGGTGTTCTTATTCCTGCAACTACATCTTCTCCCTGAGCATTAGTAAGATATTCACCATAAAATTCCTTTTCACCTGTAGATGGGTTCCTTGTAAATGCTACACCAGTACCACTATCATTACCCATATTTCCAAATACCATAGTTACTATATTAACTGCAGTTCCCAGAGTCTCTGGAATGTTATGAATTTTTCTATAAGTAATAGCTCTATCATTATTCCAAGACTCAAATACTGCACGAATTGCCATTTCAAGCTGCTCATAAGGATCCTGTGGGAAATCATTCCCAGTCTCTTTCTTTACAAGTTCTTTATAAGCTTTTACTACTTCCTTGAGAGTCTCAGCAGTAAGTTCACTATCAAGCCTTACTCCCTGCTGTTTTTTATAATGGTCTAAGACTTCCTCAAATTTTTCATGAGAAATTCCAAGTACCACACTACCAAACATCTGAATGAATCTTCTATAAGAATCATAAGCAAATCTTTCATTGTTACTCTGTTTAGCAAGCCCTTTAACTGACTCATCATTTAAACCAAGGTTAAGAATAGTATCCATCATTCCTGGCATTGATATAGGGGCTCCAGATCTTACAGATACAAGAAGAGGATCGGAAGGATCTGCAAACTTTTTGCCAACCTTTTCTTCTATTTTCTTCATTGCCTCTAAAACTTCTTCCATCAGTCCTTCAGGAAGTTTTTTACCAAGTTCCTGATATTCTTTACACACATCAGTGGTTATAATAAATCCTGGAGGTACTGGAAGTCCTGCTTTTGTCATATCTGCAAGACCAGCACCCTTTCCCCCAAAAAGATTACGATTCTTACCATCAGCCTCTTCAAATGAATATACTCTCTTTTTTGACATATCCCATCCTCCTTACTCTTTTATATTTTTTTAAACTTATCTTAGAAATTATACCATAAAGTTATATAGAGAGGTTTTAATAAAAGTTTAAAATCACTTTGAAAGTTTACTCCAATCACAAATCTCCCATAAAAAGTTTTTGATATCAAAGAGAAGAGATAATCTATTCTCTTTCTCCTTTTCAACGGGAGACATAACTAATACATTGTCAAAAAACTCTTCTATTAACTCTGGCATTTTAAAAAATTTCTCATTAGATATTAAGATCTTATAATTTCCATTCCATATATCCTCTTCAAGGTCTTTCTTTAGCTCAACGAAAGCTTTATATAATTCTCTTTCATAAGGAAGAGAAAAGGAATCTATCTCTATACTATTTGACTCATAATCCTTAGGAAGTATTCTGTATAATCTATTAAAAGCAGTATTTATAGCATCAAAAGAAGGATGATTTTTTAGTTCTAAGATAAAATTAAATCTATTCTTAGTTTTCCAAACTGGGTCGTATCCTATGCTTAATACACTATCTATTACATCTTGAGGATACTTCCTATCTAAAAGCATATTTCTTAGTCTTTGCTGTATAAAACTATATCCCTTCTCTAACCTATCCTTCTTATCCTCAGGAAAGTTATAAACCATCCAAGAGTATTCAAACAGATCCCTTAAATTCAAAGGAATTTCCATCTCCCAAAAAATCTTTAAGAGCCCGACGATTAATCTTCTAAGTCCAATAGGATCCTCGGATCCTGTAGGAAAAAGATCTAAAGCAAAATATCCTGTAAGACTATCTATCCTATCTGCAATCCCAAGAAAAGCAGAAAGAATGAGAGATGGCAATTTATCATCTGCCGTCCTCGGGTATATATACTCTCCAATTACCTCTGGAACAGGCTTTTTTTCTCCTGAAATCTTTGCATATATTCCTCCCATTATTCCATGAAGCTCAGGATACTCGCTTACCATTAAGGTTCCAAGATCTGCTTTATATAGATCTACTGCTCTTAAAAGAATATTTCTTTCTTCTTCCGAGAGAGAAAGTTTTTGGACCAATTCCTCAATTATTTTTCTTACTCTTTCAACTTTATCTTTTATAGATCCTAAGCTTTCTTGAAATATAATGCCCTCAAGTTTTTCATTATATTCTTCTAAAGGTATTTTTTTATCTTCATTAAAGTAGTATTCTGCATCCTCAAGTCTTGCTTTAACAACCTTTTCATTTCCTTGAATAACTATCTCACTGTATTTGTCTGTTCCATTTCTAATAACTATGAATTTATTAGAAAATTTATTATCTTTTTCTCTCAAAGGAAAGTATCTTTGTTTCTTCTCTAAGGTTACTTCTAAGACAATTTCAGGAAGTTCTAAGTATTTTTTGTCAAATCTACCTAAAAGAGCAGTAGGATATTCTACTAAGAAGTTAACTTCATCTAATAATCCTGAATCATAGACCAAATTACACATATTTTCCTGTGCTATCTCATCTATTTGTTTTAATATCTCTTTTTTTCTCTCTTCATGGTCTACTATCACAAAATTCTCACGCATAGTAGTAAGATACGATTTTGCATCTTTTATCTCAATATTCTTATCAGACAAAAATCTTGGAGATCTTGAAAACTTAGAGGACTTTACACCTGCAACCTCAACAGGAATTAACTCATCACCAAAAAGGACTATTAACCATCTTATAGGTCTTCCAAAAGTAAATTTTATATTTCCCCATTGCATCATCTTAGGAAAACGAAGATTTTGAAGAAGATCTACAACAAAATTAGGGATAATCTGAGAGGTATTTTTACCCTCAATCCTTTTTTTCAAAAAAATATACTTACCTTTTAGAGTTTCTCCTATATATAGGTCACTTAGAGATACCTTATATTGTTCTGCAAACTTTTTAGCAGGTTCAGTCCAACTTCCATCTTTATAACCCACATGTGCTGCAGGACCTCTAATCTCTTCTTCTTGAGATTCTTGAGTCTCAAAAAGATCTTCTATATAAATTACAAGTCTTCTTGGGGTTGCCCATACTTTTACATCTTTATAATCAAGAAGATTTGAAGAGAGAAAATTAATTGTGATATTTTTCATTTGATTTAAAGCAGGCTCTAAAAAAGATGCAGGCATTTCTTCAGTTCCAATTTCTAATAATAGATCCCTATGCAAAATTTTTTTCCTCCCTTCTTACCGTTTTCTTTAAAAGTGGAAAACCTAAAGTTTCTCTACTTTTCAAATAATTTTCTGCGGCTTTAGCAGCGAGTCTTCTTATCCTTGAAATATACTGTGACCTCTGAACTACACTTATAGCCCCTCTCGCATCAAGTAAGTTGAAAGTATGAGAACATTTTAAGACATAATCATAGGCAGGAAAGGTTAGTCCTTCATTTAATAATCGTTCCGATTCTTTTTCATACTCATTAAAAAGCAACCTAAGTCTTTCTATATCTGCCAGTTCAAAATTATATTTACAATTTTCTATCTCGCTTTGAAGATGCACATCACCATAAGTAATATTATCTTGCCATAAAATATCTTTAAAATCATCTACACCTTGAATATACATTGTTATTCTTTCAAGCCCATAGGTAATCTCTGCAGAAATAGGAAATAAATCAAAGCCACCACACTGCTGGAAATAGGTAAACTGAGTAATCTCCATTCCATCTAACCAAACTTCCCAACCTATTCCCCATGCTCCTAAGGTTGGAGACTCCCAGTTATCTTCTACGAACCTAATATCATGCTTCTCTATATCTATCCCTAAATATCGTAAACTATCAATATAAATCTCTTGGACATTAGAAGGAGATGGCTTTAAGATTACTTGATATTGATAGTAATGCTGGAGACGATTTGGATTTTCGCCATATCTCCCATCAGTAGGACGTCTTGAAGGCTCTACATATGCTACATTCCATGGTTCTGGTCCTAAAACTCTAAAAAAAGTTGCGGGATTCATCGTTCCAGCTCCAACTTCAATATCATACGGTTGCTGAATAATACAGCCTTGTTTGTGCCAGAATTCATTTAGTTTAAATATGATCTCTTGAAAAAGCATTCTTTTATCTCCCTCCTAAAATATCCTCTCTTTTATCTTATCAAAAAACTCATCCTGTATAGGAGTTTTTTCCCAATCCTCTTTTATTAATTTTTCAAAAGGCTCTCCCAATATCTTGTTATAATTCTTTATCTCATCAAACGGTATAACAAACCCATTTCTAACACAATTCTTACAAAATATCTTATTGTCTAAAAAATCTACGACTACAAAGTCACTTAAACCCTTATTACAAGAAGCACATTTCTCTGAAAATGGAGCCAAAAATCCTAATCTTTGCCAAATTTTAAGTAGAAAAATTTTCCCTATGCTTCCGTTAACTTTTTTTACCTGCAAAAAACTTAAAAGAAGATTAAAAACCTCTGTATCTTTGACTTCTAATGGAATACTCTCATTAAATAGATCAATATACTTTGCTACCAAGAAGAAGTTATTTAGATCATCTTTTAAATCTGAAAAACGGTCATAGACCTGCCAATTTACTAATAAATCAAGCTCTTTTCTGTTAACAAAATAACCTTTACCATAAGTAAGCACTTCTACACGTCCCCTTAAACGATTCTTCATTTTTAATGCCCCTGGTGCCTTTACCCAAAATTTACCTTTTCCCTTACCATAGACATTTAGCAATAAATCTCCGTCTCCCACCTTTTTCCTATTCAAAATTATTCCTTCTTCATAATAATATCTATTCTCTAATCCCATTGACTATACTCACACTATTAGAAGCCCCAATTCTATCTGCTCCTGCTTTTATCATATTTAGTGCCTGTTCAAAATCTCTTATACCACCAGATGCTTTAATTTTTAAGTCTTCACCTGCAACTCTCTTTAAAAGTAAAATATCTTCCACTGTTGCTCCTCCAGTTCCAAAACCTGTAGATGTCTTTACAAAATGAGCACCACTTTCTTTTATGATCTCTGTAGCATAAACTTTTTCATCATCAGTCAAATAGCAGGTTTCTATTATTACTTTCACTATATGATTCTCTGCAGCTTTCACAATCTCTCTTATCTCATTAGCAAGATAATCTCTCCTTCTATCTTTCAAAGCACCAATATTTATGACCATATCAAACTCATTAGCTCCAAGTTCTAAAGTTTTTGAAACCTGAAATACCTTTATAGAAGTAGCACTTGCTCCCAAAGGAAAATCTATAACAGTACAGATTTTAATATCTGTACCCTCTAAAAAATTCTTGGCTAAGGGAATATAACAAGAATTAATGCATACAGAATAAAAACCATATTCTATTGCTTCTAAACACAATTTCTCAATATCTTTTGTTGTAGCAATAGGTTTAAGTAAAGTATGATCTATCATTTTAGCTAAGGTCTTTTTATCCATAATTCACCTCTATTGATATCCTAATTCTCTCAAAACTTCGGGCTTTTTTCTCCACTTCTCTTTAACTTTAACCCACAGATCTAAGTAAACCTGTTTTTCAAAATAATCTTCAAGTTCCATACGAGCTAAGGTACCAATCTTTTTTAACATCTGTCCATCTTTCCCTATAATAATTGCTTTTTGAGTTGGTCGTTCCACAAGAATAGTAGCCCTTATATAGACAAGCACACCATTCTTTCTATCTTCAATCTCATCTACATATACTGTCACCGAGTGAGGAAGTTCTTGATGAGTAAGATGAATGATCTTTTCTCTAATTATCTCAGAAATCCAGAATTTATCTGTTTGATCCGTAAGCATATCTGGAGGATATAGAAAGATTCCTTCTGGAGATATTGCTTTTAAATGACCCAATAATATCTCCTTATTAGTTCCTAAAAGAGCAGATATTCCAATAATATTATCTTCAGGAATTCCAAGCCCTAAAACTTCTTTTTTCTTCTCTTCTACTATTTTTTCTGAGACCATATCTACTTTATTTAAAAGAACTATAAAAGGTTTATCCTTAGACTTTACAAAATTAAGAAAAGCTCTATCATCATTGTCTATTCTCTCTGTTACATCTATTATATAGAGGACAATATCTGAATCCTCAATGGTTTGCCTAATAACTTTCTGCATATATTCTCCTAAAAGATGCTTAGGAGGATACCAGCCTGGAGTATCTAAAAATATAAACTGTGCATCCTCTAAGGTTAATATTCCTAAAATTCGTTGGCGAGTAGTCTGAGGTTTATCAGCTACAATGGACACCTTTTCCCCTACTAAAAGATTTATTAGGGTTGATTTTCCTGCATTTGGCTTTCCTACAATACTAATATAAGCTAATTTTGTACTACTCATCTTTTACCTCTAAAGAAAAACTTATAGGCAACATCTCAGAGGCTTTAAAAATTTCAAAGCTATCTTTTTCAGGACTATATAGTAGAATCTCCATATCTGGAGAAAATTCTACCATTACTTGTCTACAAGCTCCGCAAGGAGGTACCCCTTTACCATCTTTATCAACTATTACAATTTTTGAGAAACTCCTTTCTCCTTCACTTATCGCTTTAAACATAGCAACCCTTTCAGCACATATGGTCAAGCCATAAGAAGCATTTTCAATGTTTGTACCTGTATATACTTTTCCACTTTTTGTGAGAAGAGCAACGCCAAGAGGAAAATGAGAATATGGAGAATAAGAATATTTAATTACATCTAAAGCTTTATTTAAAAGTTCTCTATTATCCATGTTTCTTCTCTTTTATTACACTTTCTATAAAACCTTTAAAAAGGGGATGAGGATTTAATGGTCTGGATTTATACTCAGGATGGAATTGTGTCGCTACAAACCATGGATGATCTACAAGTTCAATAATTTCTATTAAATTCCCATCAGGAGATGTTCCTGAGATCTTTAATCCATTTTCTCTAAAGAATTCCCTATATTCATTGTTCACCTCATATCTATGTCTATGTCTCTCATAAACAATATCTTGTTGATAACATTTATAAGCTAAAGAATCTTTATCTAAAACACATGGGTAAGCCCCAAGTCTCATAGTACCACCTTTATTCTTAAGATCTTTTTGGTCAGGCATAAGATCTATTACAGGATCAGGAGTATTCTCATCAAATTCGCTACTGTTTGCATATTTAAGCCCAAAACTCTGCGCAAACTCTATAACAGCGCATTGGAGTCCAAGACAAAGCCCTAAAAATGGTACTTTGTTAATCCTTGCCCACCTTATTCCCTCAACCATTCCTTCTATTCCTCTTGTCCCAAAGCCTCCAGGGACTAAAAGCCCATCAGTACCTTTTAAAGCTTCTTCTACAGTATTTGAATTTACTTTATCTGACTCTACCAATCTTGAATTTAGTTTTACCCCATAATATCTCGTAGCATGTTTTAAAGCTTGAACTACACTCAGATAAGCATCAGGTAAACTAACATATTTACCTAAGATCGTTATATTAACCTCTCCATTTAACTCTTTATTTACCATCTTCTCCCAGTCTTCAAGATGACTCTTTCTATTCTCAAGTTCCAAAAACCTACATGCTAAATCTCCTAATCCTTCTTCTTCAAAGGAAAGAGGAATAGTATATATGTCTTCAACATCAACACCAGTAATAACTGCTTCAGGTTCCACATCAGTAAACAAGGCTATTTTTTCTCTTATTCCTTTTGGTAATTTTGTTCTTGCTCTACATAGGATTATATCAGGCTGTATTCCTATACTTCTTAATTCTTTTACGCTATGTTGGGTAGGCTTTGTTTTTAACTCTCCTGTGGGGAAAAGAGAAGGGACCAAAGTAACATGTAGATAAATAACATTTTCTCTTCCTACTTCTTTTCTAAACTGCCTTGCAGCTTCCAAAAAAGGAAGCCCTTCAATATCTCCTACGGTACCTCCAATCTCAATTAATACAACATCTGCTTGGGTTTTTTGAGCAACAACTCTTATGCTCTCTTTTATTTCCTCAGTAATGTGAGGAATAATCTGTACAGTTGAACCTAAGTATTTTCCTTCTCTTTCTTTTTTTATAACACTTGAATAGATTTTACCTGTAGTTACATTATTTATAGCAGAAAGGTTTACATCTAAAAATCTCTCGTAATGCCCAAGGTCAAGATCAGTTTCAGCTCCATCCTCCGTTACAAATATTTCTCCATGTTGGTATGGATTCATAGTTCCTGCATCTACATTTAGATATGGATCAAACTTCAGAGCTGTAACTTTAAAACCTTTACTCTTTAAAATCCTTCCTAAGGAAGCAGTAGTAAGACCCTTACCTAAGGATGATATAACACCGCCTGTTATGAATATAAACTTTGTGTCACTCATCTTTCACCTCTTTCTCCTCATCTTTTATCTTTTTCTTTATTATCTTTACTTTTTCAATCCTTTGCCTGCGTACACTCTCAATCTTAATTTTTATATCTCCTAAATCAATTTCCTCTCCTCTCAAAGGAACTCTACCTAATATATCCAATATAAGACCACCTAAAGTGTCATAATCGGTTTCTGGTAGAGTAATACTCCAAGATTCTTTTAAAATATCATTAAGTTCATAGATATTTTTCTTAGCATCTACAAGAATAGTGTTTTCATCTATAAAAGAAAAGGTATTTTTTTCTTTATCGTATTCGTCTTCTATTTCTCCTACTAATTCTTCTAACAAATCTTCTAAGGTTACAAGTCCTGAGGTTCCTCCGTATTCATCCACTACAATAGCCATATGTGCCTTTTTTCTGCGCATCTCATTAAATAGCTCATTTATCTTCATGTTTTCTGGAACATAAATAACCTCTCTTAAAATACCTCTTATACTTGCGTTTAGATCTTTTTCTGCTAATGCTTTTAAAATATCTTTCGCATGTATTATGCCTATGATATTATCAATACTTCCTTCATATACAGGAAGACGAGAATGCCCTTCTTCAATAACCTTTTTCCATGCCTCTTTTAGAGAACCATCTACGTTAACACATACCATATCAATTCTTGGTACCATAACCTCATGCACTTCTGTATCTGTAAATTCTAAGATATTATTTATCAGCTCTTTTTCTTCTTTCTCAATAATACCTTCTTTCTCTCCTACATTTACTAATGTGAGAAACTCATCCACAGTGGCAAAGGGAGAGATTTTTTCCTGACTATTTCCTAAGAGTCTATAAAAAATAGCACTAAATGCAAGGATACCATTGGCTATAGGAAGCATTAAATAGTAAATAGGATAAAATAAGTTTAAAACCGAAAGAGCATACCTCTCTTTATACTTTAAACCAAAAGACTTAGGAATGACATCCCCAAATACAACTATAAATAAAGTAGATATACCTGTAGCAAGAGCTATACCATAGCTCTGAGTAAAAGATAACGCTAATTTAGTGGCTATAGATGAAATAAGAATATTTACAAGATTATTAGCAATAAGAATTGTAGTAAGAACCTTTTGAGTATCTTCCATTAATCTCAAAAGTCTTTCTGCCTTTCTATTACCAGACTCAGAAAGGTGATGCAGTTTAATCTTAGGAAGAGAAAGAAGTGATGCTTCTAAAGCCGAAAGAAAACCCGACAAACTTAATAAAATTATTATAAGTAGGTAATACAGCCCTTCTTCACACCCCTTCTATGGTAAGTTTATATACTTCAAAAAAATGAGACCACCAGAAATCACTGCTAAAATAGCCAAAATAAACACTGCTGACGCAGACAAATCCTTAATTAGTTTTATTTTGGGAGAAAAATCTTCCGAGATAGAATCTAATGTTCTCTCTATTGCAGTATTAAAAAACTCAGCACTAATTACAATTCCTATCCAAAGAAGAATAAATAACATATCCGAAAGAGAGAATTCTAAAACAATTCCTATAAACAAAGCAAGAATAGAAACAACAATTTGGATTTTAATATTTCTTTCAAATTTTATTCCAAATACAAAACCATCTAAAGCATATGAAATACTTTCTTTCAAGTTTTTACTTCTCATTACCTACTTCCAAAGGGAAAATAGTTTTGATGCCTCTTTTTCCATAACCTCATAATCTTCGTCAGTCTCATGATCATATCCAAGAATATGAAGAACCCCATGTAAAGCTAAAAAAGCAATCTCATCAAGAAGAGATTTATTATTTTCTTCTGCTTGCTGTTTAACAGTTTCTAAGGATATATATATTTCACCCACAATTCTACCTTTCGTATCTTTACCTAAGGAAAAAGATAAAACATCTGTTGGACTATCTTTACCTCTGTATTTGCTATTTAGCTCTTTAATTTTTTCATCATCAACCATAACTACAGAAATATCATATTTATTAGGAATAAGCCCCTTTTTTTTAAAAACTTCTTTTAAAAAATTCTTGATTTTCTCTTCTTCCTTTTTAGAAACTTCACCAACTAAATCATAAACTTGTAATCCCATTTATTTTTTCTCCCATCTTTCATAAGCCTTTACAATCTCTCTTACAATATCATGTCTTACTATATCTTCATCCGTTAAATCTACAAAGGCAACTCCTTTTATTCCTTGTAAAACTTGCCATGCATGCATAAGACCAGAGATTTCACCATTTCCAAGGTCTGTTTGAGTTACATCTCCTGTAACTACCATTTTACTACCAAAACCAAACCTTGTAAGAAACATCTTTATTTGTAAAGGCGTAGTATTTTGAGCTTCATCTAAAAGCACAAAAGCTTCTTTGAAAGTTCTCCCCCTCATATAAGCAAGAGGAGCTACCTCTAATATATTTTTTTCTACAAGTTTAGATAATCTCTCTTGTCCTAAAAGCTCCTCTAAAAAGTCATACAAAGGTCTTATATAAGGATCCACCTTCTGCTGAATATCCCCAGGGAGAAAACCAAGTTTTTCTCCTGCTTCTACTACTGGACGCGTTAATATCATTTTTTTAACCACATTATTACGTAGAAGTATAAGTCCTACTGCAATAGCCAAAAAACTTTTTCCTGTCCCAGCAGGTCCCTTAGAGAAGACGATATTACTCTTTTCTATAGCTTCCACATATTTTTTCTGCCCTGGGGTAACAACTCTTATTAACTTCTTATCAAATACAAAAAACTTGCCCTCGTCTTTTATTTCTTCAAGCTTTACAGTTTTAAACTCTTCAAGTAAAAATGCTTCAACTTTTTTAACTAAATTTGCTTCTCCAAAAAGAAGTATTTTATCATCCTCAACTTTTATTTCTATATCTTCCGAAATATCCGTCTCTTTTATGCTTTCAATAATCTTCTTTTTATCCTCTCCTAACTCTTTTGGCAATAATATTTCTGATCTTAAGAGAGACTTCTCCATAAGTCTAATTACTTTTTCCTCTTTGATTGTGCTCTTTTCCTATTTCTCTTCTCACTCGGCTTTTCATAATATTCATGTTTCCGAATATCTGCTAAAACCCCATCTTCTTGTAATTTTTTCTTAAATCTTTTCAGAGCACTATCTAAGCTTTCATCCTTTCCAACTCTTACCTCTGTCATTTATCTTCCCTCCTTTCTTTATTTTATCTAATTTTTGATTCTTCTCTTATTAATTCTGCTAATACTAAGTTATTTTCTTCTTCGTCTATATCTTCTATTTTTACCTTTACAAAGGAACCTTCTTTTATATTATCTATATTTTTAAAAACAACCTTTAAGTAATTATCAGAGGTTCCCTTATAGTATTCTCCATCTTTCTCCTCTACAAGTACATCTAAATCTTTCCCTATAAAATTTTTAGCATAATCTTTCCATAACTGATTACTTAAACTAATAAGTTTTTCCTTACGTTTTTCTATTACATTAGAAGGTAATGATCTTAATTTAGATGCTGGAGTTCCTGGTCTTGGAGAGAATGGAAAAACGTGTATCTTCATAAATTTTATTTGAGAAGCAAAATAATAAGTATTTTCAAAATTTTCCTCTGTTTCTTCAGGATAACCCACAATAATATCTGTAGTAATAGCAACATCAGGTACTTTTTCTCTTATTTTCTCTATAACATGCTGAAAATCATAAACAGTATACTTCCTATTCATTTTTCTAAGGATAGCATCATCTCCACTCTGAAGAGGAATATGCCAATGCCTACAGAATTTAGGATGATTTGAAAGTTCAATAAGTCTATCGGTTATATCTATAAGTTCTATAGAACTAAGTCTTACTCTTTTAAGTTGAGGAAAAACAAAAATTTCTTCTAAAAGCTCTGCCAAAGCATCTTTGCTCCCAAAATCATGTCCATAAGCTCCTAATCTTATACCTGTTAAAACTATCTCTTTATAGCCAAGATTTAAAAGATTATTAATTTCTTCTAAAACCACATGAAGAGGTTTACTTCTCTCTCTACCACGAAGATATGGTACAAGACAATAAGTACAAAATTGGTTACATCCATCCTGAATTTTTACTATGGCTCTTGTTCTATCTTCAACTACTACAGGTAAAGACTCTTCGTCGTTACTATTAAAAAATCCCCATTTCTCTTTATTATCTAATATAAAATTCACATTTAAAGAAGATGGACAAATTTTAAGTTTCTCAGGATAGCATCCCGCTAAGATTATTTTAGTATCTGGATAATGATGCCTTATAAAACTTATTAACCTTCTTGCTTTTCTTTCCGCAACATGAGTAACAGCACAACTATTTATAAAGAAAACATCCGCCCTCTCCCCGAAAGGTACTACCTCCCATCCTTCCCTTAAGGCTAATTGTTTGAGTTTTTCTGTTTCATACTGATTTACCTTACATCCAAAAGTATAGAAAACAATCCTTTTTCTCAAGGTATTAAAGTAAGCCTAAGCCTCCTTTCTCATGAAGAAGGAGAGCTAAAGCTACAATAGCCGCTGTTTCTACTTTTAAAATCCTTGGTCCCATATTAAAAAGTTTTCCTCCTGCCTCTTTTAAGATCTCAATCTCTTTATCTGAAAAACTTCCTTCTGGACCAATAAAAAGGAAAATCCGATCTTTTATTCCCTCTTTTATAACTTGTTTAAAGTTTAAATTAGCTTTCTCCCATGCTACTAATATTTCAGCATCTTCACTTTTCGCTATATCTATCACATCTTCTAAGCCTAAAGGCTCATATACCTTTGGTATTTTATTTCTTCCACACTGTTCTACTGCTTCTTTTACTATTTTCTTCCAACGTTCTACTTTTTTTGTAATATCTGCTTTGTATAAGTTTACAATAGTTCTCTCAGTTTGTAAAGGAAAGAATCCAAAAACTCCAAGTTCAGTTGCTTTCTCTAAGATAATTTCCCAACTTTCTCTCTTAGGAAGGCTTTGACACAGAAAAATTTCTACATTTGACTCCCTATTATCCTTTTTCTCTTCTTCAATTTCACACACAATTCTATTTTCCCTTATATCTTTTATAACAGTACAAAAAATTTTTGAATTATATACTACCTCAAGAGAATCTTCCTTATTAAATCTAAGAACCCTACTTAGATGGAAAACATCTTCAGAATTCTCAATTATTAGAAAGTTGGGTTCTTCAAATCGGGAGGCAAAGAAAACACGTGACATTAAATTCTTATTCCCCCAAAAGCTGAGTTAATCTCTCTGAAAGAACTTTTCCCACCAAGTCAACAAAACCAAGAATTTTTTCATATTTCATTCTTTTAGGACCTATCATACCTATAGATCCCATTACATTTCCACCAATAGAATAAACAGTTGTGACCACACTACAATCACTAAGCTCTGGAATATTTATCTCTTCGCCTATTAGAATAGTCACTCCTTTATTCAGGAATGCTGAGAAGAGAAGAGAAGAAAGGGTCTTTTCTTCCTCAATTACACTTATGAGAGTTTTAATTTTATTGATATCTTGAAATTCAAAATGTCTAAGAATCTTAGAGAGCCCCGCCACAAATACCTCTTCTTCTTTATCTTTATAAAGAAGATCTCTAAGAAGCTCTTCTAAGGCACTTATTATATCTTGAGGAACTTTTAAATTATGTTTTCCTTTACTTATACTCCAATATACCTTCTGTAATTCTTTTAACTCAAATACTCTGTTTAACTCGTCTTTTATTCTCATCAGCTCATCTTCAGAGATAGATTCAGAAAGCCTTATAATCTTTTCTTTAACAACTCCTGTAGATGTGGTTAGAATCATTACAACTGCATCTTCTCTTAAATCTACAAATTCAATTTTTTTCAGAATTGTATTTTTTAGCTGTGGAAAGAGAACAACACTTATAAAAGTAGTTCTCTGAGACATAAGTTCTGCAACTTTTTGAAGCAGGGTTTCCCAATCTATATATGAGAATATAATATTATTTGTTAGCTCAATATCATCATCATTCAGTTCAAAATCATCTAAAAGGAAGTCCACATAGAAACGATATCCTCTATCAGATGGGATCCTACCAGCAGAAGTATGGGGCTGTATTAGATATCCTTCCTCCTCCAAATCTGCCATCTCATTTCTAATAGTAGCAGGACTCCACCCTAAATGATATTTTTTAGCAAGAATTCTTGAACTTACAGGCTGAGCTGATTCTATATAATCTTTTATAGTTATTTTTAATATCTTCTTTTTTCTTTCATCCAACAAATTTAGCACTCTCCTTCCAAGATTGCTAAATCTGTAAATATAATAGCACTTTCTAAAAATTTATG
>Ga0209608_1001483_pt1 | contig 19102 bp, 13 predicted proteins | sample AD_UKC130_MetaG_FD_184428 | JGI IMG/M metagenome (GOLD analysis project Ga0209608, IMG submission 184428) | Active sludge microbial communities of municipal wastewater-treating anaerobic digesters from Canada - AD_UKC130_MetaG (SPAdes) (version 2) | ecosystem: Engineered > Bioreactor > Anaerobic... | reverse complement strand
ATTCCTCGCAGATCAACGGGGCAAATACCGTCTTAACAAAATATTAACCAACTGACTGACTAGTGAGGCTGATCGGCCGAGGCGTTAAGTTCTTCCATCGCGGCATGAAAGGCCTGGGCGGCATCCAAGGCACGCTGCGAGACCAAGGCAGGGTGTCGTTCGCCGACAAGTGCCCAACAGAAGCCGCCAGGCTCAAGAACCCATGTGGTCGCGAGGTAACCAACGACGCCGCCCATATTGTTTTGGCGGGAATAGCGTATTAGTGATCGAACGGCATCAACGTTATTCCATCCGGCCGGCCAAACTCGAAAGCCCTTCTCCTGGAAATACCGGACCGAAGGATATTCCTGGTGTTTTCCATAGTGCCAGTCACAAATGACGATATCCTTGGGGATCATGTCGATAGCGGGCGCCGTGCCATTACGGCTGGTCTCCCACCCTTTGCCATAGGGAAACATTTCAGCGTCGAGCAGGCGGTCGCCCCACATTAGCATGGTTAGGTTTCGTTCTTTGACCAGGTGCTGGTGGAGGTCGTTGACTGCCTTCGCGAACACCTCGGCGGGCGATTTGTCGCGGCACCGCTCGCAATTTTTGCTGGCAATCACTAAGACTTCATCCATCCCCACATGAAAGGCATCAGCCGAGAAAGCCTCGATCAGCTCATCGATCAGACTAAATACCACGCCATTAACTTCCGGATGCAATGGGCACCAACTCCGCAACTCGGTCCACCGCTGGCCAGGCGGCGCCTCGGGCGGTTCTTCGAATTCCCGATACTGGGTCAGAAGTGGATACAAAGTGTTTCGCCAACTTTGGTGTCCCAGACAATTGAATTGGGGGATCACACGAATCCCGTACTGGCGACAGTGTTCCACCAAATCCTGCGCGTCCTTTTTCGTAATGAACTTCGTTTGACGCAATTCTAGGTGGCTGCGATAGTCGAAGTTATATCCCACCTCAAAAACGATCACGTTGACTCCCATAGGATGGAACACCTTAGTGATCGCTTCCTTCAACGGGATAAGCCCCTCCGGCCCTCCGGCCAACCCCCAAGCCATGATGTGAACACCTCGCCACTCGGTAGGATTTGGCTCCGCTCCCAGGCCCTGAAGTGGGCTGACCGGTGCAACTGTCAGGACAGAGACCATCAACATGCCCAAAATAAGCACAAAACGCCGGTCAATTTGACCGGCACAAGCGACCAACCACCGCGCCACGGACTTAATGATGGACCTCATCATCACACCACCTCCTCGACATTCGAAACGGACTCTCATCGCAAATAGGCTTTCGGCAAGAAACGAAGCGAAAGCCACGCACATTAGCCACACGTTTTACACCCCGGCCACATCGTGTGTCCTCAGTATGATCGTTCCCGGGCCTTTCGCAAGTGTGGGCCAACGTATGGTCATGTATCAATGGGAGAAGTTTCATCATCTCCCGATCGTCCTACCACGGTACCGGGAAGATGGGCAAGCGCCTGACGCAGTTGGCAAGCCTGTTGATGAAGGGCTCTTGCTTGAGTTACAACATCTTGCAGTAATCCGCGAACCTCTTGCAACGGCCGTAACAGCCCTGAGTTCGCAACACGGATCTCTTCGGACGGCCTCAACCTATTGATCTGACCGTTAGTCCTCGCGCTCACCAACCAGTGTCCCGGTAATACGCTGAGTACAAAGAGTGCCAACGCAAGCCAATAAAAACCCGCCGGAGGATAGTTCGCTCGAGACAAGTTCAGGTACCAGGCGCTTCCGACCCACGCCCAGCCAAGGCGGACCGCAATATCCACAAGCACGGCCGTCGGAAGCAAGTTCGCGGCAACGTTGACCCACCATTTGGCAACTCGGGAGGCGAGCTCCTCGGCCTGTTCGTCCACTTCGTTGCGGAGTTCCAAAAGGAGTTCTTGATCGGTCTCCTCGTTAAGTAGCCCGACAACGATCTGCTCCAGACTGGTTTTCAAGGTTGTGGCCGGGCTGGATGACGGAGGCTCCGCAGTATCGGGCACTTGAGAAGTGAGTACCTCGGCCAATTGATGATCTTCGAGCGTGCGGTGGATATCGGCCGCCAGTTGTTTCAGACGCCATTTGGTATCACTGCCGAGCTTCTCCAGAACCTCCTTCAACGGCCAGATCCCGGTTACAAACGCCCGCAAAGCGGCCATAGTTGCCCTCGCTATCCCCCACAGCGAAGGCCCGTAAACGCCCAGGCGAAGCAACCGGTAACCGGCCATCAGGTAGTGCCAACGGGCGTGCACCCAAGCCGTCAACGACGCGATTCCCCACAATCGCCTGGCAAGGCTTTGCCACACTTGCTGCCGCACAATCGCACGAAAGGCCGCCGCCACCCGCGGTTCTTGAAAGCCCTTCTGATATACACGGCGAATCTCCTCTGCAAATCGTTCTTCAGCCTGCCTTAGCTGCGCGATCTTGTCCTGCAAAGGAGCCAACACCGTCGGCGAAGTCGCATATTGCACATGAGCTAAAAACACTTCATCTCGCAACTGGCGGAGGTCTTGGCGATAATCATGTTCGATTAACTCGCGGCGCAAAAGGTCAAACTGGAAGCGCTGGGGATGCTTGGCCGAAACGACAAACCTGTTTCGCTCGTCCGGATCAAAGCCCAGCTCCTTCAACCGTCGGTCCCAGTCGCGACAAACTTCCTCCAGGGCCCCTTCAGGGATTTCATCAGCCCGGTTGAGGACAAAGAGCCAACGTTTTCGCTCGGCCCAGCGACGGACCTCCTCATGGACACGAAAGTCCGCCCGTTTCTCCGGAGATGTAACATAGACGACGATATGGCTTTGTTCCACAATCTGACGCGCAATGTCCCAATGTTCTGCAAGGACACCATCGATATCCGGCAAATCGCAAAGAACCAATCGCCCCAGCAATGGCGATTCGACGAACTGTGGGCGAAGCTCTTCCGGAACGGCAACCAACGGGCGACACGCTTGTGAGACCGCCACGTAGGGCGTCTTCGTAAAGCAACGCTCGGCGTCGGAAACGGGGCTGGCACCTGGCCGACGGATTAGACTATTAAAAAGAGTCGATTTGCCCGCGCCGGTTGGACCAAGCAGCACAGCCTGAACTACGGCAGGGACTGTTTCGGCTTGGAGGTACTGAAGGGCACGGTCAAGTCGCACCGTCATCTCGGCGGCAGCCGGCAAGTGACAGAGGCGGCCAACTGCTGCCTTTAACCGGGCTACTCTTTCTACAAGCAATTCAGCCGACGAAATATCCACCGTGCCTTGGGCCATCACTCCGTCTCCTTTGCAGGCCCCAATGAGGAAAACACCGTGGCATCCTCTTCTCTCGCATCACGGACATTCACCAGGACCTGCTGTAGTGTTTCGCATGCTCGAAGTGTCTTACCTAAATCGTGCTTGGCCAGCCTACTAAGCCGCTCCTTCCAAGGTTTGAAGAGTTCCGCCTCCAGGATTTCGCCGAGAAACTGGGCCAACTCTTTCGCACGATACTCCGCCCAAACTTGGTACGCAGACTCGGCAACTTGTTGCAATTTCCATCGGCCGAAATATTGCAGAAGCCATGCCGCTACGCCGTTGACGGTAGCCAGGCCCGAAAGCGTACCAAGTGTACCAATGAGTCCTCCACTTATGCCCAAGTCTGCCACTAAAAACCCTAAAGCTGAAATCCCCAGCGTCGTCGGGATCACACTCACCGTCGTAGCTGTCCACTTGTTCTCTCGCACCCAATGCGCAAGTTCTTCGCGGACCGATGCTTCCCAACCGATCCCGGCAAGGGGTAAGGGTTGTGACTCAATCACGTCGCGCGCTTTCTCGCAGCGTTCTGCGGAAAAGATCCCGTTCGCGGTGGCTTCTTCAGGAAAATGGCTCCGAATCTCGTGAACGAGATGTTCCACTGCCTGGCGCAATCGCTTCCGCTCTAACTGCGACTGATCACAAATATCAACAGTCTCCTCCTCTCGGTTGGACCCGCCTCCTAGGCTAAAGAAATCTCTTACTGTCATTACTTTCCCCCGGATGCGGTTTGTGACCCCGTTCATCCATCCGAGGGACTTCCGAATCAAGGCTGGGACACGTTTTTCGCATTCTTCCACGGCCAATTGCACCAGCCGGCCGACGGGAAACATCCCCTCGACAACGGTCAGGGCCGCACGGTGAATGAGTTCCTCTATTGTCCGCAGATTTCCTTCCAATTCATTTCGTTCCTTCTCGGCCTTTTCGGCTAGCCGTTTCGAGTAAAAGATACCTTCGCGGATGGCTTCGATCAGTCCCCGCACGACAAGGTGGTGACTGTCCCGCCCGACCAAGAGTGACAAAAAGCCGGGAGCAGTTTCATCCAAGGGGATAACTCTCTCGCCGGACAACTCCTCGCTCGAAAGAACTCGCGGACTGGCGTAGAAGAGGCTCTCGGCGAGAAACTCGGATAGTGTTTTTCCATCAACGCGTTTTTGATCAAAGCCCAGGTCGTGCCGCTCTCGTACCAGTTGCAAGAGATGTCTCCTCTTTTCCCGAGCGGCCTCCGGCTCCGTCTTTGTGAAGACATAGACCAACTGGCCTGCTAACCGGCAGCACCGGGCCAGCATTTCCACCGTCCGCCGATCCGAGTAGGACTCACTATAAGTGAGGAACAAGACAAGCTCGGCTCGGGCAAGCATCCTCTCCGCCCGTTCCCAGTTCTGCGACTCCACTGTATTGAAATCCGGCACATCAGCCAGAATAAACGGCAATCCTTGAGGATCCTCCTGCGGACAGAAAAACACGCGGTCGCTGCTTACCCGCAATTGATTGGGGTCTTGGAGCTCTGCGAGCTCACAGGAGGGAAAAACACCTTCCAAGAATTCTCTTTCCCAGAGCTTTTTCGGTACGGCCACGACGCAAGCGCAGGTGGTCGGCCGCTGTTCTTCGCCCGCTGGAACATTCACCCCTGTCAGAAGACGAAACCAGGTGCTTTTTCCACCTCCACTTGGTCCGAAAAGCACGGCCACAAGCGGCGGAGATAGGCCTTTGTTGCGGCAGAACTCCAAGGACTGGAAACGTTTTCGCATGGCCTCCCAGCCTGGTGGCTCAGCGAGTTCCCCAAGAGCAGCTTTCAATTGGGGAATTTCGGAAAGCAACCAAGCCAGGCACCGGTGGACCTCAGCGATGCCGTATGTTGGGTCTCGCACCGGCAAGTCTTCCCCCACGATCATGAGCTGAAATCCGTCTTCATGCTACATAGATGAAATCGGCCAGAATGTTGACCTCCGGAACTGCCCCAGACACGGTTTCTCTCCCATTAACAAGCCAAATGGGCGACTATCGTGATTATAGGTCGCATCGCATCCCCCAACAAATGGCGGGGCTACAACGGTTCTTCGCGAGAAAGATAGCCAAATCGCAAGTTCCGTCCGGGGCGATTCAAACCTCGCTGAAGACGGTCCTGGCCATGGGAGGCCAACCCCGCAAGACCTCAAGGAGCCGGTGGTGCCAAGTTTTAGGCTCATGAGAGCGCCCCACCCGCGTGGGGCGCCACTATCGTGCCCATTCCAAAAGGCAAATGTTGACAGTCCTTCTGGCCCTGGTTAGAGTAGTGTTTGGTTCTAGCGGCAGTTCGTCCCAAGTCACATTTTGACTTTAGCGCAAAAGGAATGGGGTATGGCTTCGCCCGGCGGGCTTGAGGTGTTCGGGGCGTTAATCACCTTCGTCAACTTCGTCGCAGCGTGTTTTTTACTAGGACTGATATTCTTCAGAAGTATTGCAGGGGGCTCTCTCGTTTTACGCTCCTTCGAATTGCATTCGCATCCTACCTCTATTCAGTCGGATGTCATTCATGTGGTGGGACGGCGAGCTGGTCTGATTTCTTATTTTCTAACCCTGCTAGGGCTTTCCTCGACGTGTACATTTCGGGTAACCCACCAATATGCGGAGTTCGTGGATTCCAGCTTGTTTGGCAAGACACATGCAATGGTTCCGCTCCAACATGTAGTGTGCGTACGGGGCGGCGTCGCACGGCCGCTGCTTGCGCTTTTTTTCGTGGGACTTTTCCTCATCAACGGCTTCCTTTTTTTGATCGCGATTGCCTTTGAATTGGCTTTTGCTATTCTCTCCCTTGCCTTCTTTACGGCAGCCGGTTCGTGTCTAGTCTATTACTTTCTAAGAAAGAAATTCTTCGTGTTGATTCGCTCTGAGGCGGGGACAGAGATCGCTATTTCGTTCATGCCCAGTGTCCTCGAAGGCCAAACGGTTGACTTTCCGAAGGCCTTAATGGCAGTGGAGGTTTTAAAGAACCTTGCCCTGGACGCGCTTCATCGAACCCCGCCCACGACCGTTGCACCGGCTTTTGAGGAAACCCCTGCGTACCCGGTCGAGGATCAGTCGCAGGTTTCCATATCGCCAAGGGTTACCCCCCCTCCGCTTACCCCGGAAGCCGTGAGCCCCATCTTTACCGGCCCAGAACCACCACCGAGCCATGAACCCGAGCCGGAGGAGGTCTTTACGCCCCAGGCCCCCGAAGAGGTCGCTATGAAAGCCCTACGAGAGGCCGTTAAGACCTACAACAATGGCCAACACGAAGAAGGCATTTACTTGCTTCAGGAAGTCGTTCGTCTCAATCCGGGAACCAAGGCTGCCCGCATTGCCGAGAAACATTTGGCAAAACTGGGGCGCCATGCGTGAGCGGAGCACCAAGATCGTTGACTTCTTACCAGCATCTGTCATCCCGGTGCTGTTGCACGTTACTAGGCAGAGCTGGTCGTGGTGTTCTCTATTCTAATCGGTGACGGAACAACCATGCGGCGCTGAAAAGCGTAAAGGCTGCAATGGGTAAGAGAGGGGCAACATAAGGAACGATTACATCGAGGCTTGGATCTTCGAGAAACACCATCCGGCTAATGGCCACCATGTAGCGAAGCGGGTCAATGTCCGAAAGCCACCGGATGATCGGATGGATGTTTTCTACCGGCGTGGCAAAACCGGAAAGAAGGACGGCCGGGACCATGTACGTGAAGCTTCCTAATAGGGCTTGTTGTTGCGTTGCAGCCAGCGAAGAAATCCACAACCCGATGCCCACAATCGCGAGGAGAAACACAAACATGGCCATGGCCAGGAGCACGAGGGAGCCACGAAAAGGGATGCCGAAAACGATGATGACAGCACCTACCATCAAACCTCCCTCCAAATAGGCAATGACAAACGCCGGAACGGCCTTACCGATAAGAATCTCCGCCGGTCGCAAAGGTGAGACCAGCAGTTGGTCGAACGTCCCCAGTTCACGTTCCCGCGCCACCGAGAGACTCGTCACCAGTAGTGCCACCAGATTGGTCAAAATAGCGAGGAGTGCCGGAACGGACGACCACATTGGGGACGTATTTTCGTTGAACCAGACCCGAGTGACCGGGACAATTTGGTCCACACTTGAGTGTCTTGGTGGCATGTTCAATTGTCGTTCCTGTACGAACTGACGAACAATTCGACCGATGTACGCCTGAACGACCATCGAGGCGTTGGAAAGGCGTCCGTCGAGCAATACCTGGACCACGGGGATTTGTCCAGATTCCAGTGATCGCGAAAAGTCCTGGGGAATATGGACAATGGCCAGGGCTTGTTGGCTATCCAAAACTTCTCGCACCTCTTGATCGTTACTGCAGGAAATGACGCGAGAGAAGGTCACGGGAATAGCTTCGAATCGTGCAACTAGTTCCCGCCCTAGAACGCCGACATCTTCGTTGTAGATTCCCAATCCCGCGTTGCGCACTTCCAACGTGGCGGCAAAGCTAAAGACCAATAGCTGCACAAGTGGCGGGACAATCACCACCATCCGACTGGCTGGGTCTCGAAAGATCGCCAGAAACTCTTTAATGACCAAACGCCGGATGCGCTCCAGCATGAACCTTCCCTTACTCCAAAGTCAAACGCGTCTTACGAATGGTTAACATCCAAAGGATTGTGGCAAACACCGCCAAGATGGCCGTATCCTGCAGCACGATCTCCCACACATTTCCTGCTAAAAAAAGTGTCCGCAACGCCGACACAAAGTAGCGTGGCGGCAATATGTGGGTGAGTAACCGAATGGGGGTCGGCATACTGTTAATTTCGAATACGAGACCAGAAAGGATGAAAGAGGGCAAATACCCCACAACGAGTGCCGCCTGGGTAGCGACAAATTGATTACGCGTTGCTGTTGAAATGAAAAGCCCTAGCCCCAGCGCAACCGTCAAATAAATGGCTGAAACAACTATTAAAAGCCCCCAGGATCCCCGAAACGGAATGTGAAAGATAATGACCGAAACCAAGGCCACAAGCATCATCGCCGTCAGCCCGAGGGCAAAATATGGAATGAACTTGCCGAGCAGAAACTCGCCTCGAGTGATTGAACTGGCGAGAAGGGCCTCCATTGTGCCACGTTCCCATTCCCTCGCCACGACCAATGACGTAAGAATGGTTCCAATAAGAGTCATGATGACGGCGATGGAACCTGGCAATAAAGCAGCCCGCGAGTCCAAATTCGGGTTGTACCAAACCCGACTCTCTAAATGAATGGTGTCCCCGATTAGTCGGTTACCTGTTTCCTCAGCACGATGCCGATGCTCGGTTTGCAGGACGTTTTCCAAATAACTCCTCACAATTTCCGCAGTGTTGGCTTCACTACCGTTCACAAGAATCTGGACTGTCGCCGATCCACGACTCAAGTTCGCTGCGAAATCCTGCGGAATGATGACCAATCCCTTAATCCGTCCGCCCACCAAGAGCGGTTCCATCTCTTGCCGATGATTGGCCTCCCTCACGATGAAATAACGGCTTCCGCGCAGGGAAGCCACCAGCCGCTCCGCATCACGCGAGGGTGATTCGACCACGAGTCCAATCGGTATTGATCCCAGGTCAAGGGAAATCCCCCATCCAAAGAGAAACAAGAGGACCACCGGCAAGAGGAAGGCGATCACCAGGCTGCTCGGATCCCGAACGATCTGATAACTCTCTTTCCGCGCTAACGCCAAAACACAGCGAAGGCGAAAGCGTCTCGCACTCAGTCGGACGTTCTGTCGATTGACCGCGTTCATTTGGTCTTCTCTTCAGATCGTTTTTCATCATTCAAAAGCGTGTTGGGGTTAGTCTCAACCCCTTCTTGCTCTCCAAACCGAATAAGAAGCTCGATAAAAGCTTCTTCCAGTGTCGGATTCGGGTGCTCCGGAGATTGAACCATGGCCCTCACGGCATCGGGAGTATCCATGGCGATAATCCGCCCGCGGTTAATGAGGGCCAGGTGATCGCAATACTCTGCTTCGTCCATGAAGTGTGTGGTCACAATGACGGCAGCTCCCTGTTCCACAAGTTGATCGATGCGGAGCCAGAACTCTCGCCGGGCTAAGGGATCCACGCCGCTGGTTGGCTCATCCAAAAAGACCACATCCGGGCGATGGATGATGGCGCACGCCAGAGCCAGCCGCTGCTTAAAGCCCAGTGGGAGCTGGATCGTGTTCTGGTCGGCAAACGGCTTAAGCTCCAATTCTTCCAAGGCCCAATCGATGGCATTGCGCAAATTGTCTCCCCGCAGTCCGTACACCCCGCCAAAGAATTGCAGATTCTGTTTGACTGTGAGATTACCGTAAAGGCTAAACTTTTGGGCCATATAACCGACGTGTCTGCGTGCCTCCGCCCGTGCCTTCCGGAGGTCCACCCCGGCGACTGTTGCTCGCCCTTCCGTTGGCACAAGTAAACCGCAAAGCATGCGGAAGGTGGTACTCTTTCCAGCCCCATTTGGTCCTAATAGACCAAAGACTTCTCCTCGCCGAACGCGGAAGGAAACGTGGTCCACAGCGGTGAAGTGACCGAATTTTTTTACCAGGCCATCGGCTACGACTACTTCCTCCCGCCCGTTCACGACGGCCTCGTGGTTCCCATTCCTTCGAAATGTTACCCTTTCCTTGGGGATGCCTCCTAAGGCATCGATGAAGGCGTCCTCAAATCGCGGATCAGTGGTCACCCGACGTAGCCCGGGAAGCTTTTTGCCAGCGTCCTCACCGTTTTCGCGCACGACAACTCTCACACGCTGTCCCTGAATGCGTGTATCCACAACGCGAGGATCTTCGAGCCATTGTCGGACAACATGGCGGCGCTCATGCGGAGGAACGTCCGCCAGGAAGGTACGGCCTTTCACTCGGGCAGTGAATTCTGACGGTTGGCCAAAAAAGAGTACCTGCCCTTCGTAAAGGACAAGGACATAATCGCAGCGCTCAGCTTCATCAAGGTACGGTGTGCTCCACACGATGCCTACACCTTGATCGCGCTGTTCACAGACAATTTTCCACAATTCCCGCCGTGAAATCGGATCCACCCCTACGCCCGGCTCGTCGAGAAGCATCAACTTGGGGCGGACGAGCATCGAGCATGCCAAGCCGAGTTTCTGCTTCATACCACCGGACAGATGACCCGCAAGTCGCCCCGTAAATGGCTCTAGCCCTGTAAATGAGAGAAGCCGCTTAATATTCTCCTGACTTTCCGCCTGAGGAATGCCGCGTAGCCGAGCATAGAGCTGAAGATTCTCCAAGACGGTGAGATCCTCGTACAACCCGAACTTCTGCGGCATATAGGAAAGGTGATCTCGGAAATTGAGAGACTCTCGAGGATCCTCGCCGAGAACCAAAATCCGACCTTCTGTGGCCATAAGGAGTCCGGCCGCGAGACGAAGAAACGTCGTTTTGCCGGCCCCGTCCGGCCCCACCAAGCCGGTAATAGCACCAGCAAGGATTTCCACCGTCACATCCCGGAGCGCCGGCCTTTGCTTGGGCGAGAAACGCTTGGTCACGTGGTCAAACCGAATCACCGTTGCCTCCCGGTGCTTGCCTCGGTCGTCTCGTCTCGGCGGATGCGGACTGTCACGGGCATGCCATGGCGGAGTTTACCCGAGGGGTCTTTTACCAGCACGCGCACCCGATACATCAACGTGGTGCGAACTTCGCGAGTCTCGACACTCTTAGGGGTGAATTCGGCCACCGAGGAGATAAATCCTACCTGCCCCGAAAACCGGTTGCCTCCATCGGTGAGGACCTCTACAACCGTTCCCGGGCGAATGTGATCCAATTCTCGTTCCGCCACGTACGTCCGTACCCAGACTTCATCTTGCCGGGCAATCGAGAAGACGGGCGCACCTGTACCGACGTAATCGCCTACTTCGTAGATCCGCACCTGGACGACGCCGTGAATCGGCGAAATCAGCCGCGTATCGGCCAATCGCCGTTGGGCCTCTTTGAGTACCGCTTCCGCCTGACGGACGAGGGCCTTGGCGCGATCGATGTCTTCTTGCCGGGGTCCTACTTCCACGAGCCGCTGAGTGGCCAAAGCGGCTTGATAATTGGCTACAGCTTGATCATACGCCGCCTGGGCATTATCGAGCGTTTCTTGAGAAACGGCCCCCTTGGGCGCGAGGTCTTTGGCCCGGCGAAGTGACACTTCCGCATTTCGGACTGCCACCCGTGCAGCCTCTGCAAGCGACTTAGCCTTTTCAATTTCTTCTGGTCGGGAACCGTTCTCCAAAGCCAGGAGTTCAGCCCGACGTGCGGCCAGCGCGGCCTCTGCCTGCTCAACGGCATCGAGGAACTCAGCCGTTTCGAGCTCGGCAAGCAGCGAACCTCGTCCAACCGTATCCCCCTCATCCACGTAAAGCCGGGCAAGGCGACCAGGAACCTTGAATCCAATCCGCACTTCACGAATCTCTACGTTTCCGTGAAGCTCCCTGTATTCAGGCGTTCCCCCGTTCATGATGGCCGTCCACCATGCCTGGACATGCAATCCCTGATCAACCGTTGGCCGAGCATACCGCTGGAGGCTCCACAGTGACAGAGCCACAATTGCAACAATAATCACAATCAGAATCAGGCGTTTTTTCATAACGGGACTGCTTTGCCTTCAACTGCGTTCTTGCGTTCGTATTACACACCTTCATCGCCGCGTCTCAGGAGGGGATGAGAGAAGGCGATCCACCACAAGATCCACAGTGCTTGTGATCGCCTCCACCCACTCGTTGGACAACTGTCGGCCGCGAATCTTCAACCGACGTCGCAAAACGTGAAAACCCAGCCGAAAAATGGCGACCTGTCCCCATAAGCTATGAGCCAAAAGGACAGCCTCTCGGTCGTCGGAAGTCACCCCCATCGCCGCTGCCACCAACTCGGTAATGATTTCATGCACTGGCCGGATCATTTGTTCATACACGATGTCAAAGCCACTCGACGGGCGCAATAATTCTCTCCAAATGATGGCTGCGACGGCTTCCGCTTGCGGGTTGGCGAGCACCGTCTGCACGACCTCTCGCATAAAAATACGCAAGAGCTGTCGGGCGTGACATGCGTCTGGAGATGCAGCAAGGCCAGCCCGCGCGGTCATCGCTGCTTGCCGAATGGACTGACCAACCCATCGCATGAGGTACCGCAGAACCGCGCGATAGTACTGCTGTTTCCCGCCGAAGTAGTAAGAGAGAGCGGCGCTGTTGACCCCGGCTGCTGCCGCTAGGCGACGAATTCCCACCTCGTCGGGCCCGAATCGCGCGAACGCCTCGATCCCTGCCTCCAGCAGCCGCTGGCGGGCATCCCCTCTTTTCTTCGGCGATCGTCTGCCCTTGGAGCCTTGCGGGCTATCATTCATAGCAATTCTCCGTCACAAAACGACCTCACCCCTCCTTCTGTATCATACCACTGATCAGGCGATTAGTCAACCAATTGAGTTAATCAATCGATTAAAACGATCGATCACACACAACGGTTCTAGGTCCCTCCCTATATGATGCGAGCCCTTAGTCTAGGAGACCGGCACAGAAGATTCGCCGACAAACAGAGTGGCGATCAGCGGCAGACTCAACTTGCTACGAGTCAGGCAGTATAAGCGGGCGCTGATTTGAGGCCATCAGTGGCTTCCAGCGCGGTAGAGACTCACCGCTTCGGATACCCGCAATGGTCGGCCGAAGATCCTTAGTGAATGGATGCAGTCTTTCAGCGCTGGGTTAATCCAAATCGATTGCCCGGTGACTTGACGCAGGTCATCCGTCCAGCGGGCCCATCCGTATTGGCGGTGCTCTCCTCCATCGCATAACTGCCCATCCACAACGAACATCATCAACTTGGGACCGGAATCCACGATGATGACCACATGTTGCCGCTTTCCGACCTGTATGGTCCCCGGATCAGACGACCAGGCAAACGAATGTAATCCGTCGTTCAGCTCTACTTGATAAGAATTCTCCTCACCTAACGAGATCACAAAGCCCCGATTCGTGGCATCACGATTATCCACAAGAATTCTGCCCGGCTGAGAATGGTCCAATCTGATCCACATTTCCACGCTGAAACCTGAATCCTCGGCCAGGTCAATGGTTCTCGTCAGGGGTTTGGGGCCCTCTGGGCTTTCGGATCGGATTTCCACAAGTGGGGCAACCTTAGGGAGTGAGGCAAGAGTGCCCTGTTGAAACAGAACGTTCAAAAACTCGCGGTCGATTTCGTGCACCCGGGCCACTGTCTTTTGCGTCTCGGTAACGAACATGCGACCTTCATCTTCAAAGAAATCGGGATAGCTGAATCTCACCTGCGGGTCCGGATCGTAAAGCAAAATCTCCGGCTGAGACCAATAGACACGACCGTTTTTGACAGTGCCCGCCGACAACCACGCTGGATTCCGGCCGAAGAAGTCTGTGCCACTGTGGTTATGGAACCAGAATAAGAGTCTTCCTTCGCTCGTTCGATAAAGTTTAGGACAGGCCCGGGGGTTTTTCATGGGCCGTCCCCCTGGTTCATAAGTCATGAGCGACGGCACCTCCCATGTCTTGCCGCCATCGAAGCTATAGGTCTGGGCGGGATAGCCCAGCGTGGTTCGGTAAACACAGTACCATGTGTTTTCGCCGAGCCATACAAGATTGTGCTCTTCCTGAACGGAGCCAAACTGATCATTACGGATCCCGCGGTCACCAGGTGGAAATAATTCCCATTGCAACCGGGTCGGCTCACGTTCCTCCAAGATGTTACCAGAGCAGAAGACCCAACCTTCGCCCAATTCCAACATATACTTTCCCAATTTTGTGAAGGAAAACAGGACCCTTCGCTCGGCCACTTGCGGTTTGCAGATTCCCCAAAATAATTGGACGCTCCCCTTCCAGTCGTTCGTGCGGTCGCACGCCGTGACGCGCATCGGAAGGCGATATCGCTCGGACCACGTGCGCCCAAAGTCATCTGAATACCGATAAACATACCAACCCAACACATCTGCACGGATGGGCTTTTCGTTGAGCGTCCGCACGTTATCGCCGTTGAATGTGTAAAAGACATACACACGCCCAAAGGGGGTCAAAAGTGGAACGGCCCAAGATGCTTCGGGACCCTGGGGAGATTCGATGGGAATAGGCGATGACCAGTGCTTACCTTTGTCCGAGCTGACGAAAGCCGCAATATGCTGTCCCGTCTGGCCTTCTTTGCCAGGGCCAATAGTCGCCGTACATAACCATTCGCCATTGGGTAATACAACGACATACGGCTGATCGGCATAACCTGCTTCGCCGATGACATTTCCCAAGCGGAGGTTCCGCCAGTCCGCATCTTGCGGTCCCGCAAAGCTCAGCCCGGAGACAAATAAGTAAGCCGCCGTCGCGATCCAACACGCCATTGTTCTTCCTATGAGCAGGTACTCTTTCAGCCCGAAACGCCGACCCTTCAGACTGGCACCCGATGTCTCATAAATCGCCCTATTCGAGAAAAACGCTGGTATCGCCATGCTACGACTCCCTTTTTGGATCCTTGTCAAAGTGATCGCCTGCTTCTATGTCGTGATCGTGGAGACGATCACGACCGGCAGCTAAAACGGGTTCTGGCCGCGGTTCGATAACGTCTTATCAAGCGGGTTGGTTGCCGTCGCAATCACAATCACTGATCGGAGCGCAACTCCAGTTGCGTTTGCTCCATGATCAAGATCGGGCTGTCCCATAGTGGTAAATTCTTAAATGTCAGCCGCGGGCCTTCCTGTCGATAGGAATCGGGCGGAAGATGATACGCCCGACCGGTGATCAACTCCACGTACACAGGGGAGCGAAACCTTACATTTTCCAAGCTCAGATCGACGGGTACCCAGTCGAGAGAGTTACTCGGGACCTCGCCATCAAACCAGATTGCCAAGAGCGGTTGGTCGCCTTTTTGACAAGCCACAACTCGCACCGATCGCTCACCAGAGTAAGAGACATCCACCGGGCCGCTCGGTCGAACGGAAGAATCGAAAACCGACATCGCGTGCTGAACGGCATAGTATGCGGGCTTCTTGTACAGAACCTCTTTATTGTCGTTAGCTCGCAATAGGCCCATCGAAAGCAAAACCTCCGGATATCGTATATCCACAATCGTGAAAACGCTGCTCCGCAATCTATGGGAAAAATCGCCCAACATGCGCCGTAAATACCATTTCGGTTGACTAAACTCTGTCCAGGGATATTTGGCCAAGGCGTGGATGGGGTGTTCCACGGAAGGGCAACCGGCTTCCCCCTGGATCAGCTCGATTCGCGGATCAAACTCCCGGACAAGATTCTGAAGTGACACGACGCCACGATACAGGTCTTCAGGCCTCCGCGTGTACCCGTGAAACGTGATCGCATCGACAAGGTGGAGCTTATCCTGTCTTTGAAGCTCCTTCAGAAACGGGGCGATCATGCTACTTGTGGGTGAGCATACGGCTAGTGCAAGTATCTTGGCCTGGGGATCAACGGTGCGGATCGTCTCTGCGGTACGAACGAAGAGCTTCACATACTGAGGTAGGCGTTCTTCGGTGCGTCCCAAATCTGGTTCGTTCCAAATCTCCCATTCAATGACGCGCCCGCGATATCGTTTAACCATGGCCTCGACCCATCGGTCCCAGGCGGCCAGTGCTTCGTCCGATTGAGGTAGCCCGCCACCCAGGTTGGGCGTACCGCCACCTGGATAAATGGGGTTTCCATAACAGATGCAAACCCAGGGGTGCACACCCTGATGAAGCAAGTCCTCGATGACGTGATCAAGCCAGGCCCACTCATAGATACCTTTCGCCTTTTCGCACTTTGCCCAGCCCGCTTGGATGCGTGCCCTGACGGCACCTAAAGGCCCAACGTAATCGCGGTAATTGTCGTACACGGTGTAATCGCGGTCCAGGGTTTCGCATCCCACAGACCAAGAGCTGTTTTTGATTTCACTTGCCGACCGAGTGCGAATATGCCCAAGAGACAGCAAAGGCGGGCCATGCCGTTGAAACTCCTCCCAACTAGAAGGGATGACTTCTTCTGCGAGCGAGTGAAAGAAGAGACTGTTCGCCACCCAGTTGAATAACGCAAGGGAGAGGAGCACCTGCGTCATTAACCCTAGCCGTGACATTTTGTCGCTCCCTTGGCATCCGGCTTTGATCAATCGGTCAGCAAAGCCTCGGACCTGCTATGCGCCGTCGCTTACGCACTTCACAACTGTCAGCGACTGTCATCTGCGAGCCTTGAGCACATCCTCGGTTGCAGCTTGTGCTGTGCGATCAGTAGCTGTATTCTAGAGAGCAGCCATTGCCTAACGCAACTTAAGGTCTATCCCATAACCTCCCCTCTCCCGTTCGGTGGGAGAGGGGCCAGAGGCGAGCGTGGCTCGAATCGCTGCCGGTTTTCCCGATGGACTTCGGCGGTCGCTTGCCCTCACCCTAACCCCTCTCCCAAAGGGAGAGGGAACTTGCGGATAGGCTCTTAACGCAACTTGTTGTGCCAGTGGTCCATATAAACTTCGTTGAACTGTGACGTTGGGGAGGTATTGGCAATGTTGATGATGCGGAGTGAATCTGTGTGCAGAGGCAAACAGTGTCACCTGATCTGGTCCCTTGTTTTGGTCATCGGCACTGTTGGTTTGCCACTGCTAGGGGCCGAGAGTCCGCCATTTCCAGGAGAACGTGGCGAACGACTTGACCTGGCCTGTCGTGAGGATATTTGGACGCGGGAACCCACGACATTTTTGGAGAAGTTTGTCCGTGTTCCCCGCGACCAAGTCGTAGGGTTTGCTCTTTACACGCATGATCATGGTGTCCTCAAGATCACGGCCCAGCTCTATCCCCTGAAGCCCGAGGAACCGCGAGAGGTTCGGCTTGAGTTCTGGCAGAATGGCACGTGGCGTGAAGTGGCTCGGGCACCCGTGGTTTATCCTGGATGGTCCGCGCATTTTCGCATTACACCATGGGACGACACGCAACGAGTGCGGTATCGTGTCTGTCATGGTACAGCGGCCAGCTTTGAAGGCGTGATCCGGCCCAACCCCGTTGACAAAGACGAAATTGTGGTCGCCTCACTGTCATGCAACTCAAATGCCGATCGTGGAGACCGCCAGGAGATCGTGGCTAATCTTCTTAAGCAAGACCCAGATTTGCTTTTCTTTGCGGGTGATCAAAGCTATGACCATCAAGAGCACACGGCGGCCTGGCTCCTTTGGGGCTGGCAATTTCGCGAGGTCATCCGCGATCGCCCTACCGTCACCATCCCGGATGATCATGACATTGGTCAGGGCAACTTATGGGGGGAGGGAGGAATTGTGGCCGACTCTCCCGCTGGTGATTCAGGCGGGTATTTTTATCCACCCGAGTACATCAACATGGTCCATCGTTGCCAAACCTGGCATTTGCCCGATCCCGTGGACCCAGCACCGGTTGAGCAGGGCATTTCCGTATATTTCACGCGCTTGAGGGTCGGTGGAATAGACTTCGCAGTTATCGCAGATCGCCAGTTCAAATCGGGACCGAAAGGTAAGATTCCCCAAAAAGGCCCTCGGCCCGACCACATTAATGACCCCAGCGTTGATCCTAAATCGGTTGATATTCCTGGGCTTCAGCTCCTTGGCGAGCGTCAAATGGCTTTCCTGCAAAACTGGAGTCAGGATTGGGAGGGTGCCGTGATGAAGAGCATGCTTTCGCAGACGGCACTGTGCGGGGCAGTCCACTTGCATGGCTCCAAAAACAACCGTCTGATCGCCGACCTCGATTGCAATGGTTGGCCACAGTCGGAGCGTAACCGCGTTCTGCAGATTCTTCGCCAGGCGGCCGCGTGTCATCTTTGTGGGGATCAGCATTTGGCCGTCGTTGTTCAACACGGGATTGAAGATTTCCGCGACGGCCCGTTTGGGTTTACGAACCCGGCAATCGTGAATAGTTACTATGCCCGCTGGTGGTGGCCCGTCGATGAAAAACCGGGCTTACACCCCATTGCTGGCAGTCCCTTGCCTTGGACGGGGGATTACTTTGACGGTCTGGGAAACCGCATTACAATGTTCGTTTACGCCAATCCGGAACTCGACACAATCGGTGAACTTCGGAAGGCCCAACGGGACCCGTCGGTGAATCGCGGTGATGGTTATGCGCTCGTTCGTTTCCGCAAGTCGGATCGAACGATCACCTTTGAATGCTGGCCTCGCTTTGCCGATGTCTCCAAGGGTCATGCCGGCCAATATCCAGGTTGGCCAATTACCATCAAGATGTTTGACAATGATGGCCGAAAGCCCGTCGGCTATCTGCCCGAGTTGCGGTTTCAAAACATCGCTGATCCGGTGGTTCAGGTCGTCGATGAGTCCAACGGTGAGATACTTTATACTCGGCGGATTATGGGCCATCGTTTTAGACCACCTGTGTTTTCGCCGGGGTCGTTCACCATCAAAGTTGGGCGGGATCGTCCCGAGCGTATTGTGGCCGAGCATGTTAAGACGACGGAAAGTGAGGCAATTATCTCCGTCGGATTTTGAACATGAGAGAACGCAGGCAAGAGGTTTGTTTTGATCGGAAGGCGTGTTTCGGCGGCTTAGGTTGAATTGAACTGTGCGTCAGTGCTGAGGTAACAATTTACGAAAAAAGGAGGACGTCAACGATGTGTCAAGAACCGACCCGTTTACCGTTAATTGGTGACCGCGCTCCGGAATTTCGCGCGAAAACAACTCAGGGCGAAATCAACTTTCCCAAGGATTTTGAGGGGAGTTGGGTTGTTTTCTTTTCCCATCCTGCCGATTTTACGCCTGTATGTACCACCGAATTCATGACATTTGCCTCGATGCAAGAGGAGTTTACAAAACGGAACTGCAAGCTCTTGGGGCTTTCCATCGACAGCATTTATGCTCATATCGCTTGGCTGCGGACGATTTA
>Ga0209608_1001482_pt1 | contig 19126 bp, 16 predicted proteins | sample AD_UKC130_MetaG_FD_184428 | JGI IMG/M metagenome (GOLD analysis project Ga0209608, IMG submission 184428) | Active sludge microbial communities of municipal wastewater-treating anaerobic digesters from Canada - AD_UKC130_MetaG (SPAdes) (version 2) | ecosystem: Engineered > Bioreactor > Anaerobic... | reverse complement strand
GGCATGAGCCGACATATGTCTACGCCGAATGCGGTGTGAACAGGGTGTTCGTCCGCTCCACCAGGGAAGCTGGGCCGATTACGGTTACCGCTTACCGGCCTGGGTTGGAGCCGGTGAGCGTGGTGATTGAATCTGTGCCCTTCGCTGCTGATGAAAACGGGCTGACAACAGTGATGCCCCAGGCCCTTACCTGGGGAGTGGAGCCGGGGCAGGAGTGAAGAGGACTTCCTGTGATGAAAACCCTAAGGTAACTCTAGGTTACCTTAGGGTTTTCTGCTGTCCGAGGCTGAAGGATTGTTTTTTCCCAATCAAGAATTTCCTATACAAAACGAGATCTTATTGATTATTATTACGTTTATTGAATTGCGGCGTTGAAGGATTGGACAGGAAAGGCAAAGGTGAGGTCCGAATGAGACAGAGTATCGCAGGGCGGATCAGTATCTCGGTTGGTGTTTTAATCTTGATTATCTGTTGGGGGCTCGGATTTCTCGCATATCTGAAAGGATCGCAGGCTGTGATCAGGCAGGTGGAGCAGGCTTTGCTGATGCAGGCGCAGGAATCGGCCCATTATGTGGAGAGCCGCATTGCCATACACCTGTCCACTCTGGAAGCGATTGCCGCCAGGTCGGAGATCCAAAGCATGGACTGGAGTGTGCAGCAGCCGGTTCTTCAGTCGGAATTGCAGCGGCTGGGCAGGTATGAGGCATTGTCAGTGGTCTACCCCAACGGCGATGCCATGCATGATGACGGCACAGTTGTCAATGTGGGCGACCGGGATTATGTCCAACGGGCATTTGCCGGCGCTTCCACCATGTCTGACTTGATCGTCAACCGGGCTACCGGGACAGTGGTGTTTGGGCTGGTTGTCCCTATCAAAGTGGACAATCAGGTGGTTGGTGTGCTGATGGCCAGGGTTGATGCCTTTGCCCTCAGCGAAATAACTGATCGGTTGACTTTCGGCGGGTCCGGATCGGCGTTCGTTGTCAGCAGAGATGGAGCAGTCTTGGCTGGGCCGGTGCGGGAGTATTTGCTGCAGCAGCGCAATGTCTTTACGGATACGGCGGAGCTTGCCCCCATCGGCCGGGCTATCCGGGAAGTGGGTGTGGGCCACACCGGCATCGCCCGCTATGACTACATGGGCGACATACTGATTGCCGGGTTCGCGCCGATGCCCCAGACAGGCTGGATGATCGGCATCGGGGCGCTGGAATCCGAGGTGACGCAGGATGTTCGGCAGCTGATGCACTCAGTGATCCTGATTTCCATCGGATTTGTGGCGGCGGGCATTGTTGTTTCGATTCTTGTGGCCCGCAAGATCGCCTCCCCCCTGATCCAGCAGAAAGCTGTGGTGGAGGGGATAGCCCAAGGAGATTTCACCCAGACGGTGCCGGTGAAAACCAGGGACGAGGTCGGGGTGCTGGGGCGGGCTTTGAACCAGACGGTGGAGAGCATGCGGCACGCTTTAGGCTTGACGTCGGAGACTACCGACAGGGTGAAATCCACCAGTGAAGAACTGGCGGCGGCGGCGCAGGAAGTAAGCGCTTCCATTGAGCAGGTGGCCAGTGTGACCAATGAATTCTCCAGCACTCTGGACAACCTGAACAGCAACGCTCAAAAGATGAATGACCGGGTGCAGGTGATCTCCAAACAGGTGACGGACGGGACCAGCGCCATTGAGACAATCACCGTCCAGATGAACGCTCTTAGGGACAGCATTCAGCGGATGGTATTGGAAGTGGGCGAGCTTGGGAATTTGTCCCAGCAGATCGGCAATATTGCAGGAATGATTGAAGAAATAGCGGAACAGACCAATCTCCTGGCTTTGAACGCCGCCATTGAGGCGGCCAGGGCTGGCGAACACGGCCGAGGGTTTGCGGTTGTCGCCGACGAGGTCCGGAAGCTTGCTGAGCAGTCAAGTGAAGCCACAACCGAGATCGGCCAGCTGATCAAACAGATTCAGGCCCGGATCGTCAGTACGGTGAAGGACATGAATGAAGGATCCGACCAGGCCGACCAAGCCATTGCCCAGGTCAATGAATCGAGCGTTCTGCTCCACAACATCCTCGGAGTTGTGGAACAGATTATGAATCAAATCACCGAGTTCTCCGCGGCACTGAAGCAGTTGAACATCGGCGGGCACGAAGTGGCGAGCGCGACCGAAGAACAGGCGGCCGCCATCGAAGAAGTGGCCAGTTCGGCGCAGGATCTGACAGAGATGAGCACTAGGCTGCGGGAACTGGTGGACAGGTTCAAGCTTAGTTGAGACCGCCTGTTAGTGAGCCCCGGGTCGCGTACCCGGGGTTTTTTGTTTTCTTTTTGCTACGAGGATGTGACGTCCGATGACCATGACTTTACCAATGGCCTGGCAGGCGTCATATTCGGCGGAAGAGAGAGGAAGGTGGATGAGTGCGGAAAAATCGCTATGTGGGCGTGGGCTGCCTCGCGGATCATGGACTATGCAGAAACACTGCCCAGCCTGGACTTGACAAAAGCCGTGGCCGTGGCCTGCATTATTTCAGCAGAGAAGATTGGCTGTTTTTTATACGTTTTTTCAAAACGAAATTTGAGGATTAGTCCATGCTAATGCCTTTTCAGACCTGCATAAACCTCGGCGGAGTTGATCGGCCGAGGTTTTTGATGTTATGAGAACAAGAGCGAATAGTACAAATCTGGTTAAATGTTCCATGGACACGCCAAAGGCCGCTTGGTAAAATTTAAAAAAAGGTTAAATCGCGTTTAACGGATAACGACCAAGGTGAGGGAGGGAGTAAGTTGCGGTTCCGGCGCTGTGCAGCATTGTTCGCGGCAATTATGCTGGTGGCTGTGGTTTCCGGCCATGGGCAAGCGGTCATGTACAAAAGTTACGTTTTTGACGCCTGGGGAACAGCAGTGCCTACTCCTGAACCTTATATGCCGGTGAAGACTGTCTACGGAAACGACCTGGGGATAGGAAACTTCAGGAACGCCCAGGATCTTTTTGTGGCGCCCGATGGGACTTTGTACATAGTGGACACAGGCAACAACCGCATCGTGGCCACTGATGCGGATTTCAACGTCCTGGCTGTCCATGACCGCTTCGAATTCGCCGGCGAGACTCATACATTCAAAAACCCCAAAGGGGTTTTCGTCACTGATGATGGTCAGATGTTTGTCGCCGACACACTCAATCTGCGTGTGGTCCATTTCGACAGCCAGGGGAACTGCGTCGGGATCATCAGCGATCCGGAAAAAGACAACACGGAACTGTTTCCAGATTATTTCCGCTTCCGCCCCAACAAAATCGCCGTTGATCAGGCCGGCAGAATGTATGTGACTGTCGAGGGTTTGTACGAAGGCATAATGGTGCTGGATCTCGACGGCCGTTTCCGCGGTTTCGTCGGGGCGCCAAAGGTGAGAATCGGGTTCTGGGACTATTTCTGGCGCCGGATCGCATCCGACGAGCAGAGGAAACGGATGCGGCACCTGCTTCCAACTGAATACAGCAGCATGTACCTGGATCAGCAGGGATTCATCCTCACGATTGTGTCCGGCGGCGATGTCAACGTCGATCAACTGATCCGAAGGTTGAGCCCGGCTGGAGTGGACGTCCTGCGGAGAGACGGCCTGCATCCACCCATGGGGGACCTGTACACAGGCTATCGTTCGCAGATTTCGGGCTATTCTCAGCTGGTCGATATTATCGGGAGGGACAACGACGTATACTCAGTCCTGGATCAGCGGCGGGGAAGAGTGTTCACTTATGACCGAGACGGGAATCTTCTCTATGTCTTCGGCGGCACCGGCCAGGGGGAAGGGTTGTTTGTCAATCCGGCGGCCTTGGAAGAACTGGGCAGCGGGAACATGGTGGTTCTTGACGCGTCCAACAACAGCATCACAGTGTTTGCCCCCACCGAATATGCTGTGATGATTCACGCGGCACTCGATCACTACGAACACGGGCGTTATGATCAGGCCGCTGAAATGTGGCAGCAGGTAATCCGCCTCAACGCCAACTATGAGTTGGCCTATTCGGGTGTCGCCGCGGCGCACCTCAGGCAAGGGGACTACCAGACCGCCATGCAGTACTACAAACTTGGCAATAACCGCAGCGGCTATTCCTAAGAACCGCTTCAGCGAACGGGGGGCTGCCTTGGAGCGAATCAGCAGCCAGTTCACCATTGCGCATGATCCAGGGAACACCAAGAAGAACAATTACCACTACAGCATCGCCTACGGCCAATATGAGGTCAGGCGGATCACCGGCGGAGTCCGCATCGACTATCAAATTGTCGAGGAATGGCGCCCGGAGCATTATGTGCCGCACCTGATCAGCCAGGAACGGATGAATACCCTGATTCTGCCGCATCTCGAAAATGAGAAGGATCGAACCAGCGTTCTGGGCGCTTATGATCTGTTCACCCTCGAACCCCTGAACGGAAGGGAAAGGCCAAATTGTCGGCTTGGACCAAGACAGGGTTTTTGGCGATTATATTGTGGTTGTGCTTAATCCGGACTATCTGGAGCAGCAGCAAGAACTGAACGAGCTTGAATTCCAGATACAGACGCTGCAGGAACAGCTGACATCTGCCGATGCCGGTTCTGAAGAATTGAGCAAACGGCTGTCGGAACTGCAAACCGCGGCCGAGACTTTACGCAGGCGGTTGGTCAAGACCTGGGAAGACATCTCTTTCCGGTTGGCTTATAAAATTGTGGAGAACCGCCTCGATTTAGATCAGATCAATGATCTGACATTCGCCGATGTCCAGCATTTGGCCGGTGTTCCCACCTATCTTGTGAAGAATCTGCCCCCCCTTCAGTCTGCGCAGTGTGCAGGAAGCGGTGGTGAAATCGGGCTACACCCCGGCTGAATGCAGCGAAGACCATCTGATGAACAACATCGATCCCCTCATTCCAAACCGTGAGATATTCTTTGTGCCGGTTGAATATGTGCTGGATGGCCCAAGCCTGGTGGTGAGGATTCCTGCCCGGGAAATCGAGTATCCTGTCGGCATAGTGGACAAAATTGGGCAGAAGTATTCCTACCCGCTGCTCAATATCAACTTGCTGGAGTATTTTGGAGCGGCGGACACGGACAGCGAAGGATATATTTTCGTGCCAGACGGTTCCGGGGCGTTGATTTACCTCAACAACGGCCGGCAGTTTGGATCAGCATATAATCAGCCAGTCTTCGGCAGAGACAATGCTTTAAATGTTCCTGATGAAATACGGAGTTTCCCGGAGCCTGTGCGTCTGCCTGTATTTGGCCTGAAGCAGGATGACAAGGCCTTTTTTGCCATCATCGAAGATGGAGCGTCTTTGGCGCGAGTCAAGGCTGATGTGTCCGGCAGAGTGGACAATTACAACCGGGTTTGGACGGAATTCACTTTGCTGCCGAGCGAGAGGCTGTCCTTGAATGTGAGCGGGTTTGGCCAGATGCCTGTTTACCAGGCGAGGCCGTATCCGGGAGATTTTACGATCCGGTTCTTGTTCCTCTCCGGCGAGGAGGCCAGTTACTCCGGCATGGCGAGACGCTACCGGGAGTATCTGATCGAGAAGCACGGCCTAAAGCGGGTGGAGGCTGACGGCCCGATTCCGTTTTACTTGGAACTCTTGGCTGCCGTGGACAAGAAAGAGCCGATTTTGGGCATCGCCCGGGATGTGATTCACCCCTTGACCACCATCGGACAGGCGCAGGCCGTCGTCTCGGAATTCGCCGCGGCAGGGGTAGGCAATATCGCTTTGAAATACAACGGCTGGCTGAAAGGCGGTGTCAGCCACGAATACCCGCTAAAGGCAAGCATGGAAAAGACAGTCGGCAGCGCGGCTCAACTGCGGCAGCTGGGCCAGTACATGGAGCAGCAGGGGTATGCCCTCTATCCAAGTGTGAGCCTGGTCAATGTCTATCGAGACAGCATGTTCGATGGGTTCAATCCCAAGAAGGACGCGTCGCGCCTGCTGAACAGGCTCGAAGCGAAAGTCTTCGACTATCGGCTGGATGTCTTTGACCGCATCATGGACGAGTATCATTACGTGCTGTCGCCCCGCAAGGTCAAAGGTCTGGTTGACAGTTTCCTGGCAAATTACATAGGGAAATACGGCCTGGACACTCTCTCGATTGTGGACATGGGTCGGGATCTGAACTCGGACTTTAGTGACGATCCACGCCGGGTGATCGATCGGGAGGAGTCGCTGTCAATCACCTTGGCGGAGTTGGAGAACATGAAAAAGTTGGGGATGAAACTGCTGTTGGACGGCGGCAACAGCTACGCCATCCCATACGCGGCCGCCCTGGTGAACGTGCCGGACAGGAGCAGCCGTTTCACCATCACCAATCAGGAAGTACCATTCTATCAGATGGTGATTCACGGCTTGGTCAGCTATGCCGGGCAGCCTGTAAATCTGGCGGCCGACAAACAAGCCACGTTCCTCAAACTTTTGGAAACAGGCGGATCCCCCTATTTTATCCTGACCGGCAGCCAGTCGTTCGAGCTGAAAGACACAGCTTACAATGAATACTTTTCATCCTATTACCGGGATTGGCTTGAGTATGCCGCCGCGGTGTATGAACAGGCCAATGCAGTACTTGCCGATGTTCAGGACCAGTTCATCGTTGAGCACCGGGTTCTGGCGGACAGGGTACATCAAACTGTATACGAAAGCGGAAAGTCGGTCATCGTCAACTACGACAAGGAAGCCGTGGCGGTGGCCGGCCATGTGATAGAAGGCGAAGGCTATCTGGTCGTGGAGGAGACAGTCTATGACAACTAAAAGGAGAAGATGGCTCACACTGCGAAGGAAACCTGCTTTATGGGGCGTTGTCTTCACCGGCCCCTTTTTGGTCGGTTTCATCCTTTTTTTCTCGGGCCTATGGTTCAATCGATAAAGTTTGCCTTTAACGAGCTGGAAATCACTCCTTCAGGATACGTGCTGAACTATGTGGCGCTGAACAACTTTCGGCATGCGCTGAGGGTGGATCCGGACTTTGTCAGGCTGCTGACGGAAACCACCATCAAGATGCTGGTGAACATTCCTGCCATTATCATCTTCAGCTTCTTCACGGCGGCACTCCTGAATCAGAAGTTCAGAGGCCGGGCGTTGGCGCGGGTGATCTTTTTCCTGCCGGTGATCATCACATCGGGGATAATCCGCGAACTCTCGTCCGGTGATCTGCTGCATCGGTTGTTTGATTATGTTTCCGAGGATGTCCAGATGGTTTCCGGTTCGCAGGCAATGATCGGCTTGATGCTGAGGCTGAGAATGCCGTTGGGGTTCACCCAGTACATCATCACTGCCGTGGACCGCATCACAGAGATCATCAACGCCTCAGCGATCCCGATCTTGATTTTCCTTTCAGGACTCCAGTCGATCCCTTCATCGCTCTATGAGTGCGCGAAAATCGAGGGAGCCACAGGGTGGGAGAGTTTCTGGAAAATCACTTTCCCGCTGGTCACGCCGCTGTTCTTGACGAATGTGGTGTATATCATCGTGGATTCCTTCACCGCCCCGGCGAACTCATTGGTCCGCTTCATCTCCCGGGCCGCCTGGGGCAGAAGGATCTACGGGGTCAGCGTGGCCATGACCTGGATCTATTTTGGCGTGATTGCCGTGATTCTGGGCATTGTATACTTGATTATCTCCCGAAGAGTTGTCTATATGGAGTGATTTGGAGCAAGGAGGTGTGCTATGGGAACCGCGACCAGAAAGCGCAGTGCCCGGCAGGCGAAGACCGGCCCGGCAGCAGCGAAATGGAAGTATCTGACAGCGCATTTTTGGGCATCGATGGCCTGGAGCGTTGTCCGGGGCGCGCTGATCATTGGACTTTGTTACATTATATTATATCCCATTATTGTGAAATTCGTCTCGTCAATCATGTCGGAAGCGGACTTGTTTGACTACACGGTGAAATGGATACCGCGGCGTTTGGACTGGAAGAGCGTTACCCGCAACTATGCCGATGTTTACCATGCGATGAAATACCCTTTCTTCGATGTCTTTGGGCTGCTGAAAACGCCTCTTAATCTCTTGGGGACATTTTGGCCGTTCATCCTGACGTCCATCACCGGCATGGGGCTCAAAAACGGCCTGTATATTTACATCATGCGCCAAGTCTTTAAAGGGATGCCCAACAGTCTTGAGGAAGCGGCGCTGGTGGACGGGGCCGGCCCCGTGCGCACGTTGTTCAGGATCATGATGCCCAATGCCGGTTCCGCCATGCTGGTTGTTTTCCTGTTTTCATTTGTGTGGCAGTACAATGATTTGTACTTGACGGAGATGTACATGCGCACGTCGTCGACGATGCTCCCCTTTATGCTTCGGAACCTGGCCACAGCCTTCGACAGTTTTGATTACACCAAGGAGTATATGTCCATTATCACCAACACAGGCATGATCATGTTCATTATGCCGATCCTGATCATTTATGGGTTCCTGCAGCGGTATTTCATTGAGAGTGTGGAGCGCACCGGGATAGTGGGTTGATGTCACCGGTGGAAAAATCAGGCGCCATGTAGTAAGATAGACTAAACAGAGGCAATATTCCTAAACGGGGGAGGATGTCAATGGGCAAGTTTGTCATATCGGCGTTCGCTGATGAAATCGACAACACTCTCAAGGTGCAGATGGATGTTTTGGAGCTGTTCGGCGTCAGCCACATCGAGATGCGGAATGTCAACAGCAAAGGATTGGTCTTTCACACTCTCGATGAGGTGAAGGAAATCAAGCGGCAGCTTGATGACCGGGGTTTCAGGCTCTCGGCGGTGGGTTCTCCCATCGGCAAATACGGCATTGACGAGCCTTTTGAACCTCATTTGGACTTGTTCAAGCATACCTTGGAGATTGCTCATCTGCTGGAAGCGCCGTATATCAGGATGTTCAGCTTCTGGATGCCCAAAGGGGAGGATCCGGGGAAATACCGCGGCGCGGTGCTGGACCGCTGGGGGCAGTTTGTCGAAGCGGCCCGCGGTTCCGGGATCATACTTGCACATGAGAATGAGAAGGGTATCTACGGCGACACGGCCGAAAGGTGCCTGGATTTGCTCGCAAGTTTGAACTGTGATTACGTGAAAGCGGTATTTGATCCCGCCAATTTCGTGCAATGCGATGAAGAAACGTACCCCAAAGCGTGGAACATGCTCAAGGACTTTGTGGCGTACATGCACATCAAGGATGCCAATTACGAGGGACGCGGCGTGGTGCCTTCAGGCCACGGCGACGGAAAGGTGAAGGAAATTCTTTCGGAGCTTGCGGCAATGGAAGGGACGTATTTCCTGTCGCTGGAGCCGCATCTTGGTGGTTACAAAGGGCCGGCGGCGTTGGAACCGGAAAGCGTCGGCGACTCGCTGCCTGAATGGCGTCAGAGAATGTTCGCCCTTGCGCACCAGGAACTTAAGCGGATTATCGACGAGATAGGGGTTTAACCGAGAGTCTGACCGTTCAAGGAGGGTTTGGCCTTGCTGCAAAGAGAGTGGCAAACCTTGATAGATGCGGCGGAAGGAAAGCGTTTTGCCAGGCCGCCGGCGGCATTGATCATCGACAGCCCCTGGTTGCCGGACTATGCTGGGATAACTCATCTGGATTACTATCTGCTGCCAGATCTGTGGCTCAAGGTTAACCTGCAGGTGGAAAAGGAGTTCCCCAATATCATCTTCATGCCCTCGTTCTGGGTGGAATACGGGATGCTGATAGAGCCTTCGGCTCTGGGAGCGCCTTTCATGTGGAGCCCGAACAGCATGCCTTCGGCCAAGAAGTTTTTGGAGTCGCCGGAGGAATTCGGGAGGCTTAAGGTACCCAACCCCGAGCGCGATGGGTTGATGCCGCTGGTATTGAACCTGTACCGGTGGGTCGGAGCACGGCTGAAGGAAATGAACCCGGAGCAGGAAATCAAGATGGTGGCTTCCCGGGGGCCATTGACGATCGCGTCTTTTATCTATGGGCTCACGGATCTGCTGATCGGTATCAAGCTTGAGCCGGAAGCCATGAAGAAGCTGCTGGAGATCACCACGGAGACGGTGATTGTCTGGCTTAAGGCCCAATTGAGCGCGGTGCCTTCCGCGGAAGGGGTCCTTGTCCTGGATGACATCCCTGGGTTGATGTCCCCGGAAGACTACGATGAGTTCGCCCATCCCTACCTCAAGGCGGTGTTTGACGAGTTTGACGGAAAACTAATCGCCTACCACAACGATTCCAACACAACACATATCCTGCCGCGCCTTGCGGAGCTGGATATCGATATTTTCAACTTCGGCAAGGAGGTGCCGCTGCAAAAGATCCTGGAGCACACTTACGGCAAAATGGCGGTCATGGGCAACATCTCCCCCTTGGAGGTGCTGCGGGACGGGTCGCCGGAGGATGTGCGCCGGGAAGCGGAGGCGGTTTTGGCGAAGGCTCCAGACAGGTATTTCATCCTGTCTGTCGGCGGCGGTGTGTCACCCGGCACGCCGAAGCGGAATGTGGAGGTTTTGGAGAGAATAGCTGGGGAGGGAACATGATTTGGGAGGATAGCCGATGCTGGAACTTAGGGGAAAGTACAACTCGGCCAAAGTTTTTACAGAGAATATAGATCCAGAAGCGGTGAACCAGATCATTGAGTTGTGCAACCAGGAGTTTGTCCGCGGATCGAAAATCCGGATCATGCCTGATGTCCACTCCGGGGCCGGCTGTGTGATCGGCACCACCATGACGATCGCCGACAAGGCCGTGCCGAACCTTGTGGGTGTGGATATCGGCTGTGGGATGTACACGCTTCGGCTTGGGAAAATAAAACTTGATTTGGAAAAACTGGACAGAGTGATAAACTCTAAAATACCGTCCGGATTTGATATACGCAGGAGCCCGCATGAGCTGGCGTCTGAAATCGACTTGACGAAGCTGCGGTGCCGGGGCTTTGTGGACCTCGACAGAGGCTACTTGTCAATCGGCACTCTCGGTGGCGGTAATCATTTTATCGAAGTCAACCAGGATAGTACGGGCAGCTTGTACCTGGTGATCCATTCTGGCAGCCGCAATATTGGGCTGCAGGTGGCGGAGTATTATCAGAAGCTGGCTTATAAGAAGCTCAAGGATAATGTGAAGATCCCAAAGGCTTTGGCGTATTTGGAAGGCCGGGACTTCGACGATTACCTCCACGATCTTGAGATCATGCAGCAATATGCCCGCCTGAACAGGCAGGCGATGGCTGAAACGATTTTGGCGGCCATGGAGCTGACGCCGGAAGATACGTTCACCACCATCCACAACTACATCGACACCAAGAATATGATTCTCCGCAAAGGCGCTATTTCGGCGCAGAAAGGGGAAAAAGTGCTTATCCCCATCAACATGCGGGATGGGAGCGTCATCGCGGTAGGCAAGGGCAATCCTGATTGGAACTACTCTGCGCCCCACGGCGCGGGGCGGCTGCTCTCGCGGCGGCAGGCCATGGCGCAGCTGAGTGTGGCAGAATTCCAGAAGGAGATGAAGGGAGTATATACAACTTCTGTCGGCAAGGCCACCTTGGATGAGGCGCCAATGGCCTACAAACCTATGGACGAGATCCTGGAGAACATCCAGGACGCAGTGGAAGTGGTGGAGGTCATCAAGCCGGTGTATAATTTTAAGGCACATTAGGGTGTACAGGGCGGGTCCTTGTAAAGACAAGGACCCGTCCCTTCCTTGTGGAATGCAGAGTACTTAACTCTCGACACCCCACTTCTTCACTAATTCACGTGCTTCTATAAGTGAGATCCCCAGATATTCCGCTGCTTTGCTCAAGCTTATCTGTTCATCAAGGTAGAACATACTTGACGGCATTTTGCAGCGATGTTTTCGATTTCGCGCTTGGCTGCTGCAGTAAGGTTTTGCTGGTTAATCCTCACAGAGTAGGTAGGAGGATTGAATACAACCTTTCTATCGACACTATCAAGGAGATCAAGATATAATTCGAAATAGCGGAGAATGCGATCTAGAATCTCGGGGGGCGCTTCACTGGCATTTTCCGCCCTAAACATAAGCGAAAAACGGTTATCGGTATCGGTATCGGGACTGAGAAAGTAATCCATTGATTTGTTGAGGTATCGGTTTTACCATATCAGACGAGGAATAGCAATGGGTGTAAAATATATCTTACAACTGTGACAACCTGCATCATATGAGCGAAAGGGGCGAGAAATGTGTTCGCTGATCTAGCCGTACATGATACCAGACTCGAGGAATGCCAAGGTTTATACAGCAATGCATGGACTGGTTTCCACACCTGGAAACAATCCAGCTTCCAAGATCGCATCCAATACATGCGGAAGATGCGCAGCTTGATTGTCACCCACTTGGACGAACTGATCGACATAATTTGCGCCGATACAGGCAAAGTTCCGGTGGAAGCGGTCACGGCGGATCTGCTGACAGTGGTGGATTACCTCAAGCATGTTGAGAAACATGGGGCCAAAGCGTTGAGGCCGAAGAAAGTGCCGACCCCTTTGGCACTCTTTGGGCGTAGATCCTGCATCGAATACCAGCCGCGCGGTGTGGTGCTGGTGATATCACCCTGGAACTATCCGTTCCAGCTGTCTTTAGTACCAGTGATCGCTGCCGTCTTCGCCGGCAATTCCGTGATTCTGAAGCCTTCTGAAGTCACACCAAAAGTGGGTGCGGCTATCAAGCGGCTGATTGAATTGTGTGAATTTCCGCCGGGAGTGGTGCAGGTGGCCTTGGGCGGTAAAGACCTGGGCGCGGAACTGGTTAAAGGCGGCCCCGACTATATTTTCTTCACCGGCTCGGTGCGGACCGGAAAAATCATTCAGCAGGAAGCGGCCAAACGGCTGATCCCTACCACCCTCGAGCTGGGCGGCAAGGACCCGATGATAGTCTGTGCCGACGCCAATCTCAAGCGGGCGGCCAAAGGGGCTGTCTGGGGCGCTTTCACCAACATGGGCCAGGTGTGCATGTCGGTCGAGCGGCTGTATGTGGAGCGGAGCGTATACGACGATTTCACCGCGGCGCTGGTCGCCGAGGTATGCAAACTTACCCAGGGATCAGGACCCGAACATGATCTCGGCGCCATGACCTGGCCTGGGCAGGTGGAGGTTGTCCGAGAACATATAAACGATGCCTTGGCTCACGGGGCGAAGCTTATAACAGGCCTTCCGCCTGAACAGTGGGATCTGAGCCGCGGCTTGTTCATACCGCCTATGGTTTTAGTGGATGTGACATCGGAGATGAAGGTCATGCAGGAAGAAACTTTTGGCCCAGTACTGCCGGTTATGCCCTTTGACGATATCGATGAGGCAGTCCGGCTTGCCAACGGCACCAGCTTTGGGCTTAACGCCAGTGTGTGGAGCAGTGATCTGAAGAAAGCGCGCCGGATCGCGCGGGAGTTGGTATCGGGGAATGTGGTGATCAATGATGTGATCATCAGTGTGGCCAATCCGCATCTGCCCTTTGGCGGTGTGAAAGAAAGCGGTATCGGCCGCTACCACGGGGAAGTGGGTCTGCAGACATTTTGCCATCAAAGAGCGGTTGTAGTTTCCAGAGGTCGGAGAAAAAGCGAGCTCAACTGGTATCCGTACCGGAGCAAACTGGCGTTGTTCAAGAAGATGGTGAAGCTGCTGTATGGAAGGAAGAGATGAACAGGGAGAAGAATGGGATCATTCATGACCATGAGGATAAAGGAAGGGCGGTGCGCGTGTGGCAAATAACTCCAGTACCAAGGTTTCGGCCTGCACATTTACCGAAGTGATTCCCTACCGCCAGTACAAAAACACAGAAGGCGGCTGGCGGGACGGGATGGTCACGGGCAACGGGCATACCGGTGTTGTTTGTTCAGGTTCGCCGTATTCGGAGACGCTGATTTACCAAAACATCGAGTTTATCATGCCTTCGCCGGAACCGAGGGAAACACCCCAGGAAGTAGCTGGTGAGCTGCATGAAGCCCGGCAGGCGGTGATCAACTTTGACGATACTTGGGATGTCCACGGCCGCAGGCGCACTTTTCTGTATTGCTTTCATCCCGGCCATCAGCTGCGTCTGCAAATGCGGGAGAATGAGCTTTCGGGCCATGTGCGGCAGACAGACTACGAGACAGGTGAGGTTTCGGTCAAATACCGCGACGCCGACGGCACCTGGATTCGCAAGACTTTCACATCCAGAGAAGATGATGTGACGATTACGAGTATCGCCAGTTCAGACAAGGGCGCGAAGATCAACGTCACTATTTCCATTGATGATCTGGCCTCGATGCCAAAGTTCGGCCAAGGCCATGAAGTTGATCTGCAGTACAAGAAGCTGGTGGCCGATGATGGTTCCTACATCGCGCTGGCTGCCCACTACCCTGAATTCGCAGGCAGTGAGCTCGCTGAAGGTGGTTTTGCCGGTGTTTCTCGCATTGTGGCCATTGGTGGGGCGAAGGAAAAGGCCTTGCTTGACGATGCCGGCAGAGACCCAGCCAATGTCGGCCGGGAGAAGCATCCGGCTGTGGTGGTGAGAGACGCTGACGCGGTGTTCATCATAACGGCGACCGCCCGCACACATCATATGGGCAGGCTTGCCGATTTTGCCCAGCAAGAGCGATACGCATTGGTCGATCAGCTGGCGGCAAGTCTAAAAGAGGTGGAAGGCAAATATACTGATCAAAACGGCAATTTCTCCTACGATTTGGCTTTGGCGTCTCATGTGCGGAAACATGCCCCGCTGTTCAACGCGGTTTCGTTTGCGCTGGAGTCTCTTGAGCCCGGCAATGATGAGGGCACAGAAGAAGGCGGCCTTTGCAGCGAAACCTTGCTGAGCAGGCAAAAAGAGAGCCCGGAGCTCTTGGCTCCACTGGTGGAGCGCATGTACAATCAGGGAAGGTACGTGCAGATTTGCTGCGGCGGCTATTCCGCCCCCCGGCTTTGCGGCTTGTGGACAGGTGAATGGAACCCAGGCTGGCGGGGCGCCTACACCATGGACGCCAATGTGAATCTGCAGGTTGCGGGAATGAACACCGGACATGTGGAAGACGCGGCGGTTGGCTATATTTACTTCGTCCTAAGGCAAATTGAAGACTGGAAGAAAAACGCCGCCATGGTCTACGGCATGCAGGACGCGCTTTTGGTCCCGGTCAACACCGATGGCGACCGGGCGCCGATGGTGGAATATGATCAGCACTATCCTTTTCAATACTGGAACGCCGGCGCCAGTTGGATGCTGCTGCCGATCTTCGAGTTCTGGCAGTGTTTCGGCAACCGCCCGATCCCGGTAGCGGAGCCGATCAGGCATCTTTACAAGCAGGACTGCCTTGATCTGGAACGGGATATTCTGCTGCCGCTTTTGACCATGCAGGCCAACTTTTGGGAACAACTCTGCACTCCGGAATATTATGTAGATCAGGACGGGAATGCCTGCTTCCAAAAGGGCAAGCAGCAGCTGCTGCCTGGTGAGAAGTACCTGATTATTCCCTCGTATTCACCGGAAAACAGGCCCAAAGGTTACAACAGCGCGATTACCGCCAACGCCACCATGGATATCTCCGCTGCTCGCGACGGCCTGCAGATGGCCATTGCCATTGAAAAAGCCGTGGCCCGGGAAGGTTATGAGGAGGCTGTGGCCAAGTGGGAAGACCTCTTGAGCAAGCTGCCGGATTACCAATACGACCACACGGGGGCTTTAAAGGAATGGGCGGTGAGGCAGTATGAGGAGAACAACGCCCACAGGCATATCAGCCATATGTATTGTGCCTGGCCGGGCTATGAGACACAGCATGATCCGGAATTGGCCGAGGCTTGCCGCACTGCCATCGAGAACCGCAACCGGGAAAACGCCGGTAAGGACGATACCGCGTCCCACGGATGGGTGCATCGGGCATTGGTGGCCGCGCGGTTGAAAGATGGGGAAGCGGCCTGCGCGATGCTGCATAAGCTATTGGCCAGTGATATTTGCTTTAACTCACTGATGACGGATCACAACACGGACCGGGGCAGAGGTGTGTACTGCACGGACACGGCGTTGGGGATTGTGGGTGTGATCAACGAGATGTTGGCCTACTCAAACACCGGTGAGATTGAGCTTTTGCCGGCGCTGCCCCGGCAGTGGGCCAGAGGTTCTGTCAGGGGGCTAATGGCCAGGACTAACGCAGAAATCACACTGCTGGAGTGGGATCTCGAAGCGGGCTGGATTAGGGCTAGGATCCGTTCAGAGCGGAAGCAGGTGATCAGGATATCGCAGGGGATTGGCGGTGTCGGCGCGGATCGCTTTATGGGCGGCTTTGTAACCACAAAAGGAGAGAGGTATGCAAATAACGGAGCCGTCTGTTTTGAGCAGGGTGAGGAGACAGAGATTCGGTTTCAGCTGAGACAAGGAATCGGGTGATTATGCCGTAAGAGCGGATTTTAAAGAAATTGGAAGGATAATGTAAGTATTTGTAGAACTAACAATACATCTAACTCGGAGAAGGATGCGAATGAAAGGTACGGTGATTGACTACTCAGTTCAGACCAACTCAGGAGTGATTTCGGGAAGCGACGGTAAACACTATCAGTTTTCTGGAGCTAACTAGAAGGCGTCGCAGGCTCCGGCAGTTGGTATGGCTGTGGATTTCCAACCGTCAGACGAAGAAGCTGTCAGCATTTATGCTGATTTGGACGCTGTGAAGAGCACGAGCAGCGGTGGCAAGAACAGAGTAACCGCAGGCGTTTTGGCCATTCTTTTGGGTTGGCTTGGTATTCATAAGTTTTACCTTGGCTACACTGGCGTCGGGATCCTTTTCTTACTCGTCAACACAATTGGGTGGGCTATTACTTGGCTGCTCGCGTTCATACCAAACTGGGCTTTGAGCATCATTGCAGTGATAGAAGGCATACTGTATCTGACCAAATCCGACGAAGAGTTCCAAAAGATTTACGTGGAAGGCAGGAAAGCCTGGTTCTAACGCAGCATGGCAATTGTTAACGGACTAGATTGAACTGTAAAGCCTTCGTGCACCCGCTTTAACGGGGTCGCGAAGGCTTTTAACTATCAACTGGCTTGTTTAGCTTTGTTAAATTGGTCGGTTAAGTTTGGATTCATAGCGCTCCCCTGCAGCTGGGCTCTGACACCTTCCGCATGATGGTTGCTGATTGCCACATCAGCCGTGTTTTCCGGGCTTTCGAGGTGGAAGATAGCCCTTAGTGGTACAGTCAAGATCCGTTTCTGTTGTTGTTTACGGCAAAGGTTGACAGCGATGCGGTAATTCTTGGGAAGGAGTTTTAACTAAGCACAGATAAGATACATCGAAGGACAGGAGCCATCTTTGTTCCATCAAAGATTCATATGTATATGGGGAGATCCTATGCGCCAAAGGAGAAGGCTGGGTTGCCTATTAGTAGTGGTTGTTGCACTTTTAGTCACTGGTTGCTTTGGTGGTGGGACAGGGAAAAACAAACCTTATGCCGCATCCGGTGTCTTAAGAGATGCTTATGGAAACGGTGTTCCAGACGTATCTATATCTTGGGTCTATGTTAAAATTCCGGACATGATGATAAGATAGTACTATAAGAAAAAAGGAGATTAATCATGTCCAAAATCAGACAACGTTATGACGAGGAATTCCGCAAAAATGCGGTTAAGCTCAGTTACGCCACGACCAAAACCATAAAGGAATTCTGCGAAGACCTCGGTATTCATCCTAGCTTGCTTTATCGCTGGAGAAAAATCTACACCGAAAACGGTGATAAAACCAAGGTAGCTGAACAGCAAGATAAGCTCCGACAAATGCAGCTAGAACTAGCTGAGTTGAAGATGGAGAATGAAATGTTAAAAAAAGCCGCGGCCTACGTGTGTCACGACGCAGATGCCCAGGAATAGGGCACTGCATGCTGTACGAGAGATGAGGGAGGGCCCCTCGGAATCGCTGTTCAGGCAGAGATTTCAAATCACCTTAAGGTGCTGTCGGGTAAACCGGTGGTGCTGAGCGTTAAGGAAAAGGCAGGGAAAGACCTGTCAGATGAGTGTATGGAAGATGAACGCAAGTGAACCGCTGAATCCGTCTCGAAAAGCTCAGTTGTTATCGAAACCATGGAGGTTGGCTACCATGGGACAAGTCCGGAAGATGCCTGATTACTGGCCGGATGGTAACCGGGATAAGGGCGGCATGAGCCATACATAGGCTCTCGTACGGAACGTGAGAACCTGCAGCTTGATGTGAAGGGAAAAGCCACAAGTGGGGCAACACAAGGGCGAAAGTACCGATGCAAGTTGTAGGGGCGGAACAGCTCGTAGTAGTGATGAACCTTCTGTAATGGAAGTGGAGCAAAGGGGCTGTGTTATCCAGTGTTGGCAAGTAGTCAACCAGAAATGGGAGGAGCTAAATGGCTAACACGAAGTCGTTTGGTATCACCAAAGAGATGGTGTATAGAGCCTACAAGGCTGTCAAAGCTAACCGAGGTGGTGCCGGTATAGACAATGTTTCGATGCAGGAGTTCGAGGAAAACCTTGCAGATAACCTGTACAAGCTGTGGAACAGGATGGCATCGGGGTGTTACTTCCCCCCACCAGTCATGGGAGTGAAGATCCCCAAAAGCACAGGTGGGACGCGGATGTTAGGCATACCAACGATTGCCGACCGCATAGCACAGATGGTGGTAAAGAATAGTCTGGAACCGAAGATCGACCCGATATTTTCGGAAAACTCTTATGGATATCGCCCCGGACGGGGAGCACACAAGGCAGTAGAGGTGACTCGCACCAGATGTTGGAAGTACAACTGGGTTCTGGAGTTTGATATTCGGGGGCTTTTCGATAACATTGACCATGCGTTGCTACTGAGGGCGGTAACGAAGCACACCGATACCAAATGGGAAATCCTGTACATCAAGCGATGGCTGATAGCTCCAATGGAAGACCGGGAGGGGAACAGAATCCCACGGACAAAGGGAGTGCCGCAAGGTGGGGTCGTAAGTCCACTACTTGCGAACCTTTTCATGCATTATGCGTTTGACAGGTGGATGGAAAGGGAGTTTCCCCGAAACGAATTCTGCAGGTACGCGGATGATGCTGTGATTCACTGTTACAGTAAAGACCAAGCTGAAGAGATCCTGGGTAGGCTGGGGGAACGACTGAAACAGTGTGGTTTGGAACTACATCCCGAAAAGACTAAAGTGGTCTACTGCAGAGACAGCAATCGAAAGGGGAATCACGAGAACGTGAGTTTTACGTTCTTGGGGTA
>Ga0209608_1001478_pt1 | contig 19146 bp, 18 predicted proteins | sample AD_UKC130_MetaG_FD_184428 | JGI IMG/M metagenome (GOLD analysis project Ga0209608, IMG submission 184428) | Active sludge microbial communities of municipal wastewater-treating anaerobic digesters from Canada - AD_UKC130_MetaG (SPAdes) (version 2) | ecosystem: Engineered > Bioreactor > Anaerobic... | reverse complement strand
CCGCAGGTCGCTGAAAGGCGACCAACAACCCCGAAAGGGGCCATAGCACCGGCTGAAATCCGGTTTCCAGGCACCAACAGGGTTGAACGGCAGATATTTAATCATCGTCAGCGCCAAATGGCCGAAGACGTCAGGGTCTTTTTGAGCATCCTGTTAAACCGGTTAGCCGTCCGCCGCCAAGCACGCGACCGGCATCGACGCGCACCTGGGTTCCTCCATCCTCTAGATGTTTCACCCGGGCGCCGATCAGCGTGCCGGCAACGCTGCCGGCAAGCTCGACGGCCACCGACAAGCGACCATTGAGCATCCGCTGTAAATCGGCGCCGACCACCACCCCGCCGGCGGCGATTTCCGTCAGGCGCACTTCCACATCGGCTTCCGCCGCTTGCCGCGCCCGCCGGCGCGCCTCCCCGTCGGCGGCGCCGGCGAAAAGCTGTCCCGACGCGGCGCGCAGATAAAGCACCGGCACGCCCCAGTCGCGGCCTTGCGGGTCGGCGTTATAAGCGGCGATCCGGCCGGCGGACAGCGCGCGCTCGAGCGGCAGACCACCGGCCAACGCCTGGTAAAACTGGCGGCTGAACGCGATCGCGCAGGTATCGAGAATACTGTATTGGTTGGCGACCACCGCCGCGATGCCGACCTTCACCAATGCCGGCGCGATACCGCTCCAGACGCTGACACCGTCGCGGCGACCGGTCTGACAACCGGCCAGCACCGCCAGGCGAACGCCGTTGCCGTGCAGATTGATCGCCATTTGTTCGGCGGAGACGCGTTCGTCGGCCAGGGCGAGATAACCGACGCCACTGTACGTTCCCGGGCGGGCGCCCATCCGGCGGGTGAAATCGCCATGACCGGCGAAGTGGAAGATCGCCGCGCCAGGCAACAGTGGCTGCAGGGTGGCCAGCGTCGCGTCCGGGCACACCTCGCTGGTGATGCCGTCAATGCCTTGCAGCGCTTGTTGCAAGGCGTCGCGTTCACCGGCCAGATCGAGTTCGGGCAACTCCTCGGCTTGCGCCAGGGCCAGCAGCACCCGGATATCGCCTTCGACCAGCGGCAGCGGCGCCTCGGTCGGCAAGGCGTCGTGACGAACGATGGCGATGCGCGGGTCCAGCGCCAGAAAACCGTCCGCGCCTTCGCCGCCGGCCCGTTCGACATACAGGTATTCCCAGGGGAAAACCGCCAGTTCGGCCGGCAGGCGCAGCCGCAAACGCAATCCCTCGTCGGCGCCGAGTTTTTCCAGGTTACGGGCGAAAATCTCGCGCACGCTCGGCGCGTCGCCCCGCTTGCCATCCGGCAGCAACAGCGCGGCCAACGAGCGGCCGAGGTCGATCAGGGCCGTCCGATCGATCTCCCGGCTTTCGAGCGACATCAGGCTGGCTTGCAGGCGACAGTCGTCGTAGTCGACCGTCACCGCCTCGTCGGCCGCCATTTCGCCGGCCGGCGAATGCAGAACGCGCAGCGTGAAACGGCCGATGCGCTGCCCGGCGTCGTTGCGGGTGGCGAATCCCGCCGCTTCCAAGGCCATCTCGTGGTAGTTCATCGTGAAAATCCCCCGCTGTCTCGACCGGTGGATTTCATGCTACCAGTTTTTCAGGCGCCTGCTTGACGCCCGCGGCACTCGAAAACCGCGCCGGCGAGCGGCCGAGCATGCCTTACGGCCGCGCTCGAACGCCGATGCGCTCCAGACCGCCGAAATACGGACGCAACACCGACGGCAGGCTGACGGTTCCATCGGCATTCTGATAGTTCTCGACGATGGCCACCAGCGTGCGTCCGACCGCCAGACCCGAGCCGTTGAGGGTGTGCACCAGTTCGATGCGGTTGCGCTCGTTGCGGTAGCGCGCCTGCATCCGCCGGGCCTGAAACGCCTCGAAGTTCGAGCACGACGAAATCTCGCGATACGCCTTCTGTGCCGGCAACCACACTTCCAGATCGTAGGTTTTCGCCGACGAGAATCCCATGTCGCCGGTGCTCAAGGTAACGCGGCGATACGGCAGTTCGAGCCGTTCGAGAATGCGTTCGGCGTGCCCGGTCAGTTCCTCGTGCGCCGCCTGCGACTGCTCGGCGGCGACGATCTGCACCAGCTCGACCTTGTCGAATTGATGCTGCCGGATCATGCCGCGTGTGTCGCGCCCGTAGGACCCGGCCTCGGAACGAAAACACGGGGTATGGCACACCAGTTTGAGCGGCAGCGATTCCGCCGACAGGATTTCGCCGCGCACGATGTTGGTCACCGGCACTTCGGCGGTCGGAATTAGATACAGCGCTTCGGCATCGCTCCGCGGAATCTTGAACAGATCCTCCTCGAACTTCGGCAACTGCCCGGTGCCGAGCAAACTGGCCGCATTGACCAGATAAGGCGCATACACCTCGGTATAGCCGTGTTCCGCGGTGTGAGTATCCAGCATGAATTGCGCCAGAACGCGATGCAGGCGGGCCAGCGGCCCTTGCAGCAGCGAAAAACGCGTGCCGGCGATTTTGGCGGCGGTGGCGAAATCGAGCTGACCAAGCGCTTCGCCGAGATCCACGTGATCCTTGACCTCGAAATCGAAACGACGCGCCTCGCCCCAGCGCTTGACCTCGACGTTCTCGGCCTCCGAACGCCCCACCGGCACATCGGCCCGCGGCAGATTGGGCAGCACGGCGAGAAACGCGTCCAGTTCCTTGAGCAATGCGGCGAGACGGACTTCGTTCGCCTCCAGTTCGTCCTTGATCGCCGCCACCTGGGCCATCGATTCCGAGGCATCCTGCCCCTTGCCCTTGAGCATTCCCACTTGCTTCGACAAATTGTTGCGGCTGGCCTGCAGCTCTTGGGTGCGGGTTTGCAGGCGCTTGCGTTCGCCTTCGAGGCGCAGGAAAGTCGCACGGTCGAGCGCGAAGCCGCGCGTCGCCAGGCGTTCGGCAACGTCATCGAGAGCGTTGCGCAGCAATTGGATATCGAGCATGGTCGGTCCTAAGGTTGGCGGTCGTTGGCGACCGGCAATGATTCGAGGCTAATCCTTCCCGGATTTGGCGCGGCTATCGCGTTCACGCAGTTGCGCCAGCTTTTCGCGAATCCGGATTTCAAGACCGCGCGCCACCGGCCGGTACCAATCGACCGTCGGCATGTCTTCGGGGAAATAACTTTCACCGGCCGCGTAGGCGTCGGTTTCGTCGTGCGCGTAGCGGTAGTCCTTGCCGTAGCCGAGATCCTTCATCAGCCGGGTGGGCGCGTTGCGCAGAGGCAGCGGCACCGGTCGCGTGCCATCGCCGGCAACGAAACGACGGGCCGCATTATACGCGACGTAAGCGGCGTTCGACTTGGCGGCCACCGCCAGATACAGCACCGCCTCGGCCAGCGCCAGTTCGCCTTCCGGCGACCCCAGCCGCTCGTAGGTTTCGGCGGCGTCGAGAGCGATGCGCGCGGCGCGCGGATCGGCCAGACCGACATCCTCCCACGCCATGCGCAGGAGGCGCCGCGCCAGATAGCGCGGATCGGCGCCGCCGTCGAGCATGCGGCAGAACCAGTACAGCGCGGCATCCGGCGACGAACCGCGCACGGCCTTGTGCAAGGCCGAGATCTGGTCGTAAAACGCATCGCCGCCCTTGTCGAACCGGCGCAGGTTCTGCGCCAGCGCGCGGTCGATGAAGGCGCCGTCGATGGTATCGGCGGCAACCGTGCCCGCCGCCGTCGCCAGTTGCTCCAGCAGGTTGAGCAGGCGACGGGCGTCGCCGTCGGCATGCCCGATCAAGCGCGCCCGCGCGTCGTCGGCGAAACGTAGCGTCGGCAGCGCCAGCCGGCACGCGCGCTCGAAAAGCTGCGCCATCTCTTCGGCGACCAGCGGCCGCAGCACATAGACCGACGCGCGCGACAGCAAGGCCGAATTGACCTCGAACGAAGGATTTTCGGTGGTCGCGCCGACGAAAGTCAGCAGACCGCCTTCGACATACGGCAGAAACGCATCTTGCTGCGCCTTGTTGAATCTGTGAATTTCATCGATAAAAGCTATGGTTATTTTCCCCATAGCTTTGTTATGTTCAGCTTTCTGCACCGCTTCTCTTATCTCTTTTACACCCGCCAAAACAGCAGATATTTGGATAAATTCAGCATTCACAGAAGTAGCAATTATTCTTGCAAGCGTGGTCTTTCCAACACCAGGAGGACCCCAAAGAATAAAACTATGTGCTTGTTTAGCTTGAACAATTAAAGCTAATGGCTTTCCTGGACCGATAAGGTGCTGTTGTCCAATCACCTCATCAATAGCTCTCGGTCTAAGCTGTTCAGCTAGAGGGGTTCCATTCCAATCATCTTCAAACAAGCTCTTCATATTTCCCCATAGACCTACTATAAACCTGCTTTACTGCATCGTTTAATTTGCCTAATTTATAGGCAAAAAACGAGTGCTTTTTACACCATGAATTACCCCAATTTATTTTATGGTGTAATCATGGTGTAATTACACAAGGCACCCAAATAATAATACAACAGCATTGAAAACTCAGAAAACGCAACCTAGGAAATTAAGAAATTTCGTCTATCGACGGAAAGCCATATCGATCCAGCAGAGAAACAACAAACTCTTTATCAACCGAATAGACAAAGGCTAATTCTCCTCTCAGCCTACCTATTTGCTCAGGCGACAGGCGACCTTGGATCAAGTAGTTCATTTTTGCACGTAATAGACGCTTTTTATCTCGACCGACCGAGACATGCCCTTCATTCGACATCACCAACCCAACCAAGGTCCGCTTATGTTTCTTTGAAACGTTTACCGTCTTTTCTTTATTTAAGCGAAGACCAAGATAGTCAAGCTCTTCAAGAAGATCACCTATCTTCTTCTCAACAGTATTTAATAATTTTGGCTGTGATGTAGATAGCGCGAGATCATCCGCATATCTAGTGTATTTAACACCGTTAGCATCACAAAAATCCGTTAATCTAGTATCAAATTCGTACATTATATAATTTGACACAAACGGAGAACTCGGAGCACCAATAGACAATTGTAGTTGTTTCGTTACAGAATCTCGCCTACAAAACAACTGACACAGCATCCAGAGTTCAATTTCAGAATACTCTGTATCCCGACTTAAGCAATATCGAACAGTGGCATCTTTAATACTTGGAAAGAAATCTTTAAAATCAAGCTTAAGCAAATATCTATTTGCCGCGTGTGGATCAGCATGATCCTTAATAGACAGATTGGATCTATATGCAGTAGCAGCTTGATGCACAGGCAAGATACCAAGCTCGCTCCTCACAACCAAGCGTTGCAAAAACTTCAATTCCGCCGTCGGCTGAGATATTAATCTCTTCCCTCTACCATTACGCTTATCAATGAAATGGTTCTTGTATCGCTTCGGGGCGGTTGCAATTAATATCTCCAGTTCCCTTTTCGAGAACGGAGTTAGGTCCAACAATCTTGAAAAAAGCGGCTCGTGAAAAAGGCTCATTTATGCCCCGCAAAAATAGATGACCTACGGCGGTCAGTCTCAAGCCATGCTTCACGAGCCACCTTAAACCTACTTCTATCGAACCTCTCCCCTTCCTTCGCCTTGTAATTTACCCAAGGAGCAGCAGTCTGCTTACGACGAACCAAGAACGGCTCTTTCCCTCGGTGTTCAAGCGTAATAAATCCAAAGAAATCTAGAAGTGTTGCAGCCCTCTCAATTTCCTTTTTGCCAAGCTTCAAGTCGAATGCATCAGTCACGCGCTGAAGGTCAGAAATTTTGCTTACTAGCAATAGATCCACTAAGTCGGCAAGCAGGAGCAAACGATGTGTTGGGTTATTTGGATGAAAGACTGCCGACTGCGAAGGCACCTTCAACCATTCCGCAATTTCCTCAGTGATCACCTCAAAATCGTCTTGAGGAAGTACCTTATCCTCTCCAGAGCCAATTACACATCTTGCCCCACACCTATGGACTCTATTGATCGGTCCAAGGTTTAAGAAAGACTCTCTACTATCTTCTCGAAGATACTTGGATTGAACGACAACAAATAGGCGAGGCAGGATTGCATCGTCAATAGCAAGTGCACCTAGTTCAGCATGAGCGCCAGGAGACTCTGAGAACAATACTATCGCACGAGCCAAATAGCATGCATCGCGTTCAAACTCTAGTAAGTCGTCATAGCCAGAAAATGCCCACCAATCTTGGTAGTTTTCTGGACGGTCAAGATTAGCCAACCAAGAATGCCGCAAACCACAAGAAAGTGTTTGCCGCCAAAAGGAGTCTCTTAGAGAACCCATCGGAGCATCCTTGTCCAGATTGCATGGGCCGCCGAAGACCCAAATTCGCTCTGGGAAATTGATGAGGTGGCATGCCCCTGGGTCAACCACATTAAGAAACTGATCCAGGGGCTCCATATCTCTCACTTAGCTTCAATTACCTTAAATCTAGGCACGAATTACATGGACGGCTGGCCGGCCATGTCATTCGTGCCGTTGATGCCGCCCACCTAAACACAGTCCTGCGAAGCGCCGGACATTGATAGTTCAAAACTACCGATCGCGTAATTGAACCTGCATTCTACTGCACTACGAGAAAGACGACTATCAGTCATACAAGAGCACAACAGGACTATTTTGAAGGCTGGAAATCGCCCCATAACTTTCCTATAGATATTTTTTAATTCAAAAAAACAATAGCTTGCGAAGTTTTCAATGTTTTGTTGAAGCGATGCACTTCGTCAACGAATAGAATCGTCCGGCGGCCATGAACGGCGCGTGTCGCTTCCGCGCGGGCCACTGCCTCGCGGATGTCCTTGATACCGGAAAATACCGCCGACAAGGCAAGGAATTCGGCATCGAAGGCATCGGCCATCAGGCGCGCCAGCGTCGTCTTGCCGACGCCGGGCGGACCCCAGAGAATCATGCTGTGCGGTTGGCGGGACTGAAACGCCATCGCCAGCGGCTTGCCGGGAGCCAGCAAATGCGCTTGCCCGATCACCTCCGCCAGCGTTTTCGGCCGCAAGCGTTCGGCGAGGGGTGCGTCGGGAGACGTCGCGGAGAACCGACCGTTCATCTGTCCATCGAGTGGGTGAAAACACGGCGGTACGACCCGCCGCCAGACGGCTTGTCATGCTAACAGGTTTTATTCGCCGAACGGCGACATTGCCGAAGGCCGAATGGCTTGTCTCCCACCCGGTCGAATCGCCGCTTGGCCCGTCGCGCCCCGTTTGCCCGCATAATCGCCGATCGACACGCCGCTGCTCGGGAGGAGCCATGAACAAGGGACGGTTGGAAGCATTCAGCGATGGCGTCATCGCGGTCATCATCACGATCATGGTTCTGGAAATGAAGGCGCCGCACGGCGAGAGCTTCGATGCGCTCCTGAGCATCGTTCCCGTGTTCCTCTGCTATGTGCTGAGTTTTGTGTACGTCGGGATCTACTGGAACAACCACCACCACATGCTGCAAGCCACCCGGACGATTACCGGCGCGGTGCTTTGGGCGAACCTGCATCTGCTGTTTTGGCTGTCCTTGTTTCCGTTCGCCACCGCGTGGATGGGCGAGAACCATTTCGTTGCCAATCCAACCGTGGCGTACGGCGTGGTTCTATTCATGGCGGCGATCGCGTATTTTTTACTGCAACACGCGATCATCGCCGCCGAGGGCAGTGCTTCCGTGTTGAAAGAAGCGCTCGGGCGGGATTGGAAGGGAAAGTCTTCGATGCTTTTGTATGGGGTCGGAATCTGGGCCGCGTTCCGATGGCCGTGGCTTGCGCAAGGCATTTATGTGCTGGTCGCTCTCGTCTGGCTGGTTCCGGACCGCCGCATCGAGCGTGCCATTTCGACCAAAAACCAGCGCTAAATTCGCCGCTCCGGCGCCTCGGCCGGCAGTCCGACCGGCAGCGAACGGGTACAATCCGCGCTTTGCCGCGGCGGCGCCATTCCCCGATACCGATCCATGCCCGCACCACCCCGCGCTTTCCGGATGACCGCCGTTCGCCGCGACGCGGACCGCGACGCCTCGCAACGGTCGGCGCCGTGTGGCGGGACGACGTCAAGCTGCCTCGCCGTTCACGGCATCGGGCCGGGAAAACGGGAAATTCGATGACTTCCGAAGCGACAACCAGACGACAGGAATTTCTGGCCGGCGCGCGAGACACCTTGCCGCTGCTCCTCGGCGCTTTCCCTTTCGGGCTGATCTACGGCGCCCTGGCCGTTACCTCCGGCCTGTCGATGACGGCGGCGATCATGATGGCGGTTTTCGTCTTCGCCGGCTCGTCGCAGTTCATCGCCGTCGGGCTGGTCGCCGCGCACACGCCGGTGGCGATCGTGGTGTTGACCACGCTGGTCGTCAATCTGCGGCACATGCTCTACAGCGCGACCCTCCTGCCCTACCTCAGGCACTTGCCGCAAAAGTGGCGGATTCCGCTGGCGTTCTGGCTGACCGACGAAACTTTCGCGGTGACGGTGCACCGTTTCCAGCGTGACGATTCGTCGCCCTACAAACACTGGTACCAGTTGGGATCGTCGCTCGCCATGTACCTCAACTGGCAATTCTGGTGCGTTCTTGGCCTGCTGCTCGGCAATCGCATTCCCGACGCCCAGAGTTGGGGACTGGACGTGGCGATGCCGGTCACCTTCATCGGCATGATCATTCCTTTCGTCAAAAACATGCCGATCGCGGTGTGCGTGCTTACCGCCGGCGCAACGTCGTTGTTGACCTTGACCCTGCCGTACAAGCTGGGAATCATGGTCGCCACCTTCGCCGGCATCGCCGCCGGCGTGCTGGCGCAACGCGCCGGCACCGCGAAGGTCGCCACGCCGGGAGCGGAACCGCGATGAGCATCGACGAACTGTGGATGATCGGCGGGATGACCGCCGTGACTTTCGGCATCCGCTATTTCTTGTTCGCTTTCGCCAACCGGCTACAGATGGCGCCTTGGCTGCTCGACTCGCTGAAATTCATTCCGCCGGCGGTGTTGACCGCGATCACCGTGCCGGCGGTGCTGTTGCCGAAGGGTGAATGGTTCGTTTCCTTGAGCAATCCTTATCTGGTCGCCGCGCTGCTCGCGCTGACGGCGGGTATCCTCACCCGGAATTTGCTGGCCACCATCGCCATTGGTCTGGCGGCATTTTTCGCGCACCGTTTCTTTCTGTAGCGTCGTCTCGTCGCCAACGACGCGGCGCTGTCATCAGTTTGTAACATAAGCCGGGCATGCTGGCTCCGTACTGTCGATCAACTCTACATACGGAGAACGCCTCATGAAACGGAAATTGTTCCCTCTCGCACACCCGTCGGTTCTTCTCTCGCTCACGCTCTCGGTCGCCATGATTTTCAGTCCACTGGCCTTCGGCGCGGCAGCGGTGATCAAGATCGACGGTTCGAGCACGGTTTATCCGATCACCGAAGCCGTGGCGCAGGAGTTCCAGCGCGTCAAGCTGCATGAGGTGCATGTGAATATCGGCGTTTCTGGAACGAGCGGCGGATTCAGCAAGTTCTGCCGCGGCGAAACCGATATTTCCAGCGCCTCGCGCCCGATTTTGAAGAGAGAAATGGAGGACTGCGCCAGAGCCGGCATTCGCTACTACGAAATGCCGATTGCCTACGATGCGCTGACCGTGGTGGTCAATCCGAAAAACACCTTCGTCAACGCCTTGAGCACCGCCGAACTTCGAAAGCTCTGGGAACCCGCCGCACAAGGAAAAATCAACACCTGGAAGGATCTCAACCCCGCCTGGCCCGCCCAGAAGATATCGCTTTATGCGCCGGGCGCCGATGCCGGCAGTTTCGAATCGTTTACCGAAGCGATCGTCGGCACGCCAAAATCCAGCCGCGGTGACGTCAGCACCGCCGAGGACCATGATGTGCTGGTCGAGCGCATCGCCGCCGACAAGGACGCTCTGGGTTACGTCAGCCTGAGTCATTACACCGAAAATCAGGCGAAACTGAAGGCGCTGGCCATCGGCGACGGTAAAACGGCGGTACGGCCAACCGTGGACAACATTCGCAATGGCAGTTATCAACCGTTGTCGCGCCCGGTATTCATCTACGTCAGCGAAAAGTCGCTGACAAAGCCGGCGGTCAGGGAATTCGTCGATTTTTTCATGAAGAACGGCGCACGCCTGGCCAAGGAAACCAACGCGCTGGCACTGCCCGAACGTGCGTACGCCGACAACCTCGAACGCATTCCGGCGAAAAAAGTCGGCAGCGTTTATGGCGGCGAGAACAAGGGTCGCACCACCCCGGCGGACATGGTGAAAATTCTCGAAGCCTTGATGCACGGTTCCTGAAACGCTACCGGGGTCGCCACGACTCCCTTCGCCGGACCTTTTCCGCGCCGATGCTCCGGCGCTTTTTCACATCGATCGCACATCGACCATTTCACACGGAGGTTCAAGTGTCGCACACGCTCACATCCCTGCACGCCGAGGCTATCGTCGCGGCAGCGCATGAACTGAAACATCGGCGGCGGCTTGCCGGCATCGGCGCGGCATCGCCAATAGCGAAAAAAGCGGGCAAAAATAACAAAGCGGCGAAGAAAGTACGTTGCCGCATCGACTTGTCGAAGGACGAGCATCGCGTCATCGGCAAACTGCGGCGCCAGTTGGCCCACAAAGGCATCGATGCCTCCAGGGACGAACTGATTCGCGCCAGCCTGCGGTTGTTGTTGAATCTGGATCAGACCGATTTCATGGCGGCGATACGTGATGTCCTCGCGCCCGCGGAGGCACCGAAAATCGCCGCGTAGCCGTGAACAATGCCGCTACCGGCGCTGATTTGGCTGCCAACGGTCGAAAACGGCCGTTCGTCGCCCCGATAACGGAATTCATTTGCCGCGTGGCAGCGTTTCGGGCGAAAAAGGGCCGGACACGTCCAGCCAGCGTTGCCGGCACACGAAAGGCAAATCGGCCCATAATTCCGGAATGCCGTCGAATTCGCTTCTTTCCCAAGGCCGTCCGCTGTGAGCGACATCGTCGCCCGCTGGCAAGCGGCAAACGGCACATGGCTGGAAATGCGGCCAATGCGGCCGCTGCGGCCGAGCGAACAGTCCGTTCTGATGGCGTGGTTCAACAACTTGTCGCCGCACACCCGGCGCAACCGATTCTTTGCCCCGGTGACCGAGTTTTCCGATGCGGCAGTGCACCATCTGGTGGACGTTGACGCGCAACACGAATACTTGTTGGCGGTTGTTCGCTACGAGAACGACCACGCTGTTCCCATCGGCGGCGGCCGTTTCGTGCACGAAGAAAACGAGGGCGACGGCGCGAGTTGTTCCTTTTCCCTGCTTATCGGCGACGAGTGGCAGGGTCAGGGTATCGGCCGACGAATTCTCAAGGCGCTCTTGCGCGAGGCGTCGCGACGCGGACTGCGAAAAATGCGCGGCGATGTGCTGGCCGACAACCGGCCGATGCTCAAGTTGGCTCGCTCGTTGCGCTTTGAAGTGATCGACCGCCAGGATGGCGTGGTGCACATCGTGCGCAACGTCCCTCGGGCGGCGTCGGCGCGCTGGCGCCGCCTTGTCCAGAGGCTGTTGCGAAAATAGCGCCTCTCCGCAAGGAAACCGTGGGGCCTTGAAGCGCCACGGTTCCGGCGTATTCCGATTAGCTGAACATATCCTCGTACATGCGGCTGGCCCACTGAAAATCCTCGCTCACCAGATCGTCTCGTCGCAGATTGTCGTCGATCTGTTCCTGAATGATCACGCCCTGCTCGTTGAAGTGATAGCGGAAACGGACGGCAACGTCTTCGCGCGGCGCGGTGTTGACCATCATGAAGCACAGATTGTCCGGCAGCGCCGCTTTCGGCGCTTTGCCCGCCACGCGATCGGCAATGTAACGCGCGACGATGCGGGCATGGGCATTGGCGACATGACCGGCTTTCGGATAAAAACTGAATTGCGGCGACACCAGTCCGACGGCATCGCCGATCACATAAACGTTTTGATCGTCCTTGAGATTGAGGAAAACCGGATCGACCGCCGCCCAACCGCTCGGCTTTCCGTCAGCGCCGCGACCGATGACCCCGGCTTTCCAGGCCATGTCGCCGGCTTGATGCGGCGCCATCAGAATGCCGTGATCGAAACGGAAATCGCCGGCCGCCGTCCGGATGCGCTTGTTGAACGGATCGACCTCCTGAATGACCGCTTTCGGCACATAGGTGATCTGGTCCTTGTACAAGGTGGCGAAAGCTTCCTGAAAACCCTCGGTTATCGGTTTCGGACTGTCCTTCGGGTCAAGGATGATCACCCGACCCTTGACCTTGTTTTGCTTGAACAAACCGGCGATTAGGCAGGCGCGCTCGTAAGGCGATGGCGGGCAGCGGTGCGGCGGCGGCAGGGTCATCACCAGATCGCCGCCCTTGAAATTCTGGATGCCGGCTTTCAATGCGAAATGCTCGGCGTTGGGAATATAAGCGGCCGGGTAGCGGGCGCGCGTGAAATCGGCGGCCTTGCGGTCGTTGCCGAACCATGCCTCGTAGTTGTAACGTATGCCGGCGCCGAGAATCAGATAATCGTAGTCGACGTAACCCTGCGCGGTGACCACCCGCCGGCGCTCTCGCTCGAACGCCACGACCTCGGTCTGGATGAAACGGTAGTCGTGCGTTTGGGCAACATCGAGATAGCTCCAGGTCAAATAATTGGTATCGACCACGTCGACCAGCCATTTGTTGCTCATCGGACACGAGAAGAAAACCGGGTTGCGCTCCAGCACCACCACCTCGATGCCGGGATCGTTCTTCTTGAGTTGCTTGGCAGCGGAAATGCCTCCCCAGCCGCCGCCGCAAATCACGACCCGCTTGCCGCCGGGTTTCGGCAGCAGCGGGTCGCTCGATGTGGATATCAGGAAAGGCAAGGGACGGGGGGTTACAGGCTGCGCCAGCACCGAGGCGGTCGCGGTGGCGCCGAGCGCGCCGGCCGAGGCGAGGAAACGCCGTCGTGAAATCGTCATTGTCAGTCTCCATGGTCGATACCCGCGCCCGGACACGGAGTTGCCCAGCGCGGACGGTTGATCCGCTTGCGGATCGATGCGGCCGATGCGCGGTACCCAGACCACGACACATGATCGGCGGCGGCATTGTCGCCGATTGTCGCCGTCGGCGGAAAAAAAGACGCACGAAACACCCTGGCGGACGTCCTATACTTGTCCGCTCGCGCACCGGCGACGGTGCTCCTTTCACCCGACCGAGGAGGATGTCCCGATGACCGTGAAACTCACGCTTTCCCAGATCGCGCAACTCGCGCCGAATGCCCGCTCCAGCTACCGCGAGGCTTTCCAGAACGGTCAGGCGGTTTTCGACCAATACGGCATTTCCGCGAACCCGTTGCGGCTCGCGCATTTCATGGCCCAGGTTCTGCATGAATCCGGCGGGTTGGCCATCCAGTTCGAAAATCTCAATTACAGCGCCGCCCGTCTGCCCAAGGTCTGGCCATCGCGCTTCCAGCCCAAGGGACCGCTGGACCCGGCGGCCTACGCCAACAACCCGCAAAAACTGGCCAACGAAGTTTATGGCGGACGAATGGGCAATTCCGCGGCCAACGACGGGTTTACCTACCGCGGCCGAGGCCTGCTGCAACTGACCGGCAAGGACAGCTACCGCGAAGCGACGATCATTCTCCGCCACGGCAACCCCGGCGCTCCGGATCTCGTGGCCCTGCCGGACGAGGTTATCGGCAGCCAGTGGTGCCTGGCCATCGCCGCCGCCGAATGGTCGGCCAAGGGCTGCAACGCCCTCGCCGACCAGGACGACATCCGGAAAATCACTCGCGCCATCAATGGTGGCCAGATCGGCATTGCCGAGCGAATCGAGTGGGCCAGGCGCACCAAGGCCATCTGGCGATAACCGGGCCGCTCAGTAGTCGGTAAGCGCCGTCAGGATATCGGCGTACCACGCGCAATTGAGTCCAAGCGCCTCGTCGAGTTGGAGATCGCGAGTGCCGACATCGAGCCGGGCCGAGTGGACACCAAGCAACATCCACGGCAAATCGCCGAGCGCCGGGTCCTTGTCGACAACGCGCATCACCACCGGCGCGCCGCTGGTACCGCGATGTGTGCGCGCATCGGTGAGAAAATAACCTTCGCCTTTGAAGCGCAGGCCGTAGGACGACGCACTGACCGCGTGCCGAACCACCGGCATGTGGTGCAGCGTGTCGTGGAATCCAAGCGGGAAGCCCACCACCAGCAGCGCGGTGCCAACCCCCACTTGATCGTCCGGTCCCGGCAGGTGACGTGGCGTGAAAGCACGATAAAGCGTGGTTGCCGGCAACGCGGCACGATCGATTTCGATCACGGCCACGTCGATTTCGCCGCCTGCGTCCTGCCCCTGCCGCCACAAGCAGCGCCCGTCGCTATACAAGGGTATGGAGTAGCCGGTCGACGCGGCCAGATTGTCCGGATCGATGTGCAATTCGATCTCGATGCGATCGGGAAAATGCCGGCTGGCCGCATCACGCAGCACATGCCGACTGGTCACCAGAAAAAGCTTTTCCTCGCGGAAAAAAAAGAAACCACTGGCGTTGGTCAATGCCCAGCGCTGTTCAAACGTAGAAATGCGTGCGGCGGCAAGAAGCAACGAATCGATCATCGAGGTGTGTGGAACGCATCGCCGAACCCGAAGCGCGGCAACCGACATTCTGTACACGGACAAGAAACGCCGTCAAGCCACTTGGTGACCCTCTGACGACAATGCAACACAAGGCGATACAAAATGAAAGCCGCCTCGCCGGAGCGCTTGCCCGACGACCGCGCGTTCAAGAGATTTGCGATAACCGACACCAATTCCTTACCGAGGTTCGCTGCCATTGCCGGCGCGCGTAAGTCGCCAAACGGGGTGGCACCAGCGTATCGCCGTTCAACACCAGACGGTTCAGCATCAAGGCCAGATCGGTGTCGGCAATGCACCAGGCGCCGAACAGATTGTCCGCCCCATCGGGCAACAACGCCTCGGCGGCGAAAAAAAGCTTCTGTGCGGCGGCGGTGGCATCCGCCGACAAGGCGTTTGCGGTCGGCTGCAAGAATACCGCTTCGGTACTGCGTTCCTGACGCAAAGGCATGAAGTCGCTACGCAGCCACGCCTGTAATTGCCTGGCCCTGGCGCGCTGACGACGATCGTCCGGATAAAGCGACGGATAGCGCGGCGCGGGAAATGCCTCGTCGAGATACTCGCAAATCGCCGACGATTCCGAAAGCGAGAAATCGCCGTGCACCAGCGTCGGCACGCGACCAGTCAGCGATGTCGCCGCGTAATCGGCGGCACGGTGCTCGCCAACGCCGAGATCCAGCGAACGCAAGTCGAAGGCAAGTTCTTTTTCCTGTAGCGCGACGAAGACCGAAAGCGCGTAAGGACTCAAAAACCGAGAATCGACATAGAGGACCATATTATTGGACATCAAACGATTTCCTTTCGATGACGAAAGATTGTGGGTCATGCCCGCCTCGGCCGCTCACCCGGCGCCCCCCGCGCGCTACAAGCTACAAGCCCAGAAAACTGATGATCCGGTCCAGCACACCGATTTTCGGCTGGGCGGCGCCGTTACTGCTTTGGTTATTCGCGAACTGCTGTTTGAAGGCATCGAGTTCGCCTTCGCGACGAGTGAGTATTTCGGCGACCGCTGTCGCAATTTCTGGACGCGAACGGATGATTCCCTCGAAAGTGCCCGGGTCCAGGCGATAACACAGGACATCGGTTTTGGCGAAGATCGTTGTCGGGCGTTTTTCGCCGGTCAGCACGCCCCGCTCACCGAACGTGCTGCCCGCCTTGATGGATTGAAAAACCTGCCGTGGATGATCGGGAAAATCGACCCACATTTCGGCTTCGCCGCTGACCAGCAGATACAACCAGTGCGGTTCGTCGCCCTGATTGAAAATAATGTCGCCGGCGGCGAACGGCGCATAGATCAAACTGGCGCTCAAGGTCTTCAATTCGTCCTCGTTGAGGACGGTGAACAGTTCGACCTTGCGTAAATCGGTGGTCCGGCGCTCGATTTCCTGCCTTTGCACCGATTGCCGATAGGCATCGTTCTCATCGGTGACCAGCACCGACTGCTCTGGCACCGCCAAGCGCATGCCGGCGCGCTTCAGCGCCACATGGATATGCAGACGAACGGCGGAATCGGTCGGGTCGTCCGGCTGCGGGTCGATCATCCAGTAACGCAAGGCATAGCGCGCGTAACCGGGACCGAATTCCATCAGCACGCAATTGGGCGCCGGGCTGCGCGCGACATTCGGAATCTCGGCGGTGCCGACGGTTTTCTCGATTTTCTGGATCACCAGCGTTGGGTCGGCATCGTGGGTGACGTTGAACCATACCCAGCGCCGCCACGGCCAGTTGGGGATGTCGGCGCGTCCGAAAACGAGAAATCTGCCGCGCATCAACTGACTGTTCGGCACCACCACCATCTCGCCGTTGCGCGTGCGTATCGTCGTCTGCCGCCAACGGATCTGGGCCACTTTGCCAGTGATGTCGTCAATTCGAACCCAATCACCGACGTGCAGCGAGTTATCGAGTTGCAAGGCGACGCCTGCCAGCAGGTTACCGAGCGTGTCTTGCATCGAAAAGGCCAGAACGGCGGTAATCACCGCCGAAGTGGTCAGCAAACTGCCGGGATCGAGTCCGACGATGTGCAGCCGCGCCAGGATGAAGGCGGCGTAGACGGCCATCAGAATGATGTCCTCGGCGATGCGCACGGTGACGATGCCAAGACGCGGCAGCACGATCCGAAAAGCAAAGACCGCCAGCAATCGAAAGAGTGCCAAGCCCGAGCCGATGACAAACAATTCGTGAATGAAAACCGCGCCGTTTGAAAACTGCAACGCCTCGAGAAACGCTCCGAAAAGCTGTCCAACCAGACAAACGACAAACAGCACGACGCTGCTGCTCACCCGCCGCCGTTCTGTCGGAACCATCCACAGCGACAACAGCGCGAAAACGACCATTGCCGCGATGACGTGCTTGGTTTCTGGCAACCAGAAATATCGCCAGATTTTGTCGACCATCTCCATTTCACCTCCCTTGAAGCCGGCGCCACGCGCCCGACAGGGGCAGCCGAACAGTGCGTCGTGGCGTCTATCGTGAGCCTTTTGTCGAGCACCGCGCGGACGCCGGTGTCGACCGGTATCGCAACGATCAGCCGCCGGTCATCGACATGAAACGCAAGACTTGCGGTGCGTCCAGCTGGTGGCCGAAATCATGCCCTTTCGCCTTGATACCCATCGCGCGGACGATGGCGGCGCGCAACGACGTGCCATCGGTGGAATCGGCGCGCAGCAAGGGAAGCAGCGCGACGGCGCCGCTATTGCCCAGGCACGGAAACAATTCGCCGCGCGAACTGACCCGCACACGATTGCAAGATCCGCAAAAGTTATGGCTGTGCGGCGAGATGAAGCCGACACGCGTCGACGTACCCGGAATTCGCCAGTATCGTGCCGGCCCGCCGGTGCTTTCGGCCGACGGCAAGAAGATGAAGTGTTTTTGCAGCAACGCCATCGCTTCATCGCTACGTAGCGGCGATTGCCTTGCGCGCTCCATGTCGCCGAGTGGCATTTCCTCAATGAAGCTGATATCGAGATTCCGATCGATGGCGAATCGCACCAGATCGCTCAGCTCGTCGAAATTACTGTCGCGCATCATCACCGTGTTGATCTTCGGTCGCCGAAAACCGGCCGCCTGCGCGGCGGCAATGCCTCGCAGCACCTTATCCAGATCGCCGACCCGGGTAATTGTGCGAAAACGTTCCGCGCGCAAGGTATCGAGACTGATGTTCACCCGCTTGACCCCCGCTTTTCGCAACGCCGGCGCGAAACGTTCCAATTGCGATCCGTTGGTGGTGATGACCAGTTCACGCACCCCGGGCAAGGCCGCCAATCGTTCCAGCAGCCAGACGACATTGTGGCGTACCAGCGGCTCGCCGCCGGTAACACGAATTTTTGTCACGCCAAGGTCGACGAAGGCCGCGGCGACACGCAGACATTCCTCCAGGGTCAATACTTGCGCCCGTGGCAGGAACGTCGTTTTTTCGTCCATGCAATAGCAACAGCGAAGGTCGCAACGATCGGTGATCGATAAGCGGAGATAAGTGATGTGCCGCCCGAACGAATCGACGAGTGTTCCGTTGGCATCTGGCGCAGTCAGCGGCGCAATCTGAGAACTCGAAGAAATCGAGGAACTCGACGCCGAAAAACCGGTCCGAGAATCGGAAGCGATTAATGGCGTCGGTGATTCGTCACGCATGGAAAAAATTCCTGAAGCCAACGAGCGGCGAAATAAAAAAGCGACGAAAAGCGTGATCGATTATAGCGGAGTTTCCGCGGGCTCAAGCGGCACCCACGGCCGAGGTTTTGGCACTCGCGATCAGCGATGACCGGCGCACCGTTGGAACCCACCGGAGCCATCGCAAATATCGCTGGAATTTCGCAATAGTTGTTCATATACTCAATGGATAACAAAAATATCCTGACACTGGTCGAAGGAGGCATATCATGGAAATTCACCTCACCGGGTTGCTGCCGGAATCGCTACTGGTCGATCTGCCGGAAATCGATGCGCAGCACGAAGAAATTTTCCATCGCATTGAATCGCTGAAAGCCGCGTGCTTCGAAACGGCTTATGTTCCCGTCGAAGACCTGCGGGCATTAATCGATTATTGCGCGCGGCATTTCGCCACGGAAGAACGAATCGCCGACGAAGTTGGCCTGGAGTTTGCCGACCACACCAAAATTCACCGCGATACTCTGCGACTGATGCATCGGGCGCTCAGTGAAGTCGCCAACGGCACACAGGATGCGCATTCCTTTCTCCGTTATTCCGAATACTGGTTCGAGCGCCATATTCACGAGGACGACCGTATTTTCCTGGACGTGTTCCATTCGGAACAACTCAAATCGCCGTGCGGCCGGCAAGCCGCCGTTGCCTCGCGCTTCGGCACGCCGGGGCTTGAACACCTCACCGCCAACGGCACACCGGAATTACGCTTGCGCGGCTAAGTGTTTAACAGGCTGCTCAAAAACCCCGCCCCAGCTACGCCGATGGGATAATTCGAACCTTGCCTGAACGAGATGGAAAAAAGATGAGAAGGCCCGACACGACGCAGCCTGCGATGTTCAGCTACCGGACGCTGGAAGAGCGGATTCCGGCAAGTCATCCGCTGAGGAAGCTGCGGGTGGTGGTCGATGGGATTCTGGGCGCGATGCAGGCGACCTTCGAGCAGCTGTATTCGCGC
>Ga0209608_1001476_pt1 | contig 19181 bp, 14 predicted proteins | sample AD_UKC130_MetaG_FD_184428 | JGI IMG/M metagenome (GOLD analysis project Ga0209608, IMG submission 184428) | Active sludge microbial communities of municipal wastewater-treating anaerobic digesters from Canada - AD_UKC130_MetaG (SPAdes) (version 2) | ecosystem: Engineered > Bioreactor > Anaerobic... | reverse complement strand
GACTACGTTATCTACGACTCGCCCCCGGTAATGGCGGTAACCGACGCCACCGTTTTGTCCCGCCAGGTGGACGGGACGATTCTGACCCTGGGTTACGGCAAGGTAACCCGGGAGGAGGCCGTTTATGCCAAGGAGCAGCTGGAGAAGGCCCGGGCCAACATTATCGGGGTGATTATCAACGGCGTGCCCACCAGCAGGAAGCGATACCAGTACTATTACTACTACTATGCCGGCGAAAAAAGATAGGTAGTAAAGGAATTATATCTAAGTATGATTGACATATGGTAAAATATTGCCATACTTGTTATTGAGAGAGCAATTTTTGCCTTTATAAACAAGGTTTGGCAGCTTTTGAACTTATCCTTCTTAGGGGGTGTATATAATCACAACAAGAAGGGTTGCTTTTTATTTGCCATCTCTTCGTGGTGGCGGGGCAGAGCGGAATACGGTTAATTTGGCCCGCGGTTTATCTGAGCGAGGGCTTGATGTTGATTTAGTATTGGCCAGGGCGGAGGGGACATATCTGTCTGAAGTGCCTTCTGATGTCAGGATTATTGACTTGAAAGCACGTAGAGTGATGACAAGCTTGACGGGGCTAGTGAATTATTTGCGCCAAGAAAGACCTGAAGCTTTGCTTTCAGCTATGCATCATGCCAATATTATCGCACTGTGGGCTAGACGTATTTCTAGGGTACCGACAAGATTATTAGTTAGTATTCATAATACTACTTCGCAAAGAGTCTGTTATTTGCGTGACAGTTTATTGGTTAATTTGGCTAGTTTCTTTTACTCTTATGCCGATGCCATTATTGCTGTTTCAAAAGGCGTGGCAGAGGATTTTAGTAATATCTCTGGCATTCCGTTAGACCGTATTAACATAATTTACAATCCCGTAGTGGTGCCGGAACTTTTTGAGCGTGCAAAAGAACAGATAGAACATCCCTGGTTTGCACCTGGACAGCCTCCGGTAATCTTAGGGGTAGGACGTCTTACTAGACAGAAAGATTTTCAAACTCTTATCCGTGCTTTTGAGATAGTTAGACGGGAACGATTTGTTCGACTTGTGATCCTAGGAGAAGGAGAAGAACGCCCGCAATTAGAAACAATGATCAAAGAGCTTGGTTTGGAAGAAGATGTAGCATTACCAGGGTTTGTGACTAATCCATATGCATATATGGCCCGGGCAGCGGTATTTGTACTATCTTCAGCATGGGAAGGATTGCCCACTGTATTAATTGAAGCTCTGGCCTGTGGCTGCCCTGTGGTAAGCACGGACTGCCCTAGCGGCCCAGCAGAAATATTGAAAAACGGAAAATATGGACAACTTATACCTATAGGCGATAAGGTTGCCATGGCGCGGGCGATTATATGTGCCTTGGAAGAACCATTAAAATTGAATGTAGACTTAACCCCTTATTCGCTATCCTTTGTAGTTGAGCAATATAGTAAAGTTTTGTTGGACAAAAGTGCTTAACTTGCTAAAACTATATGGTGGATTAACTAATTATAATTAGTTAAAAAGTACTTTGCGGAGGGGGAAACCAGATAAAACAAATCAAAATTACTCATATCATAACCGGCCTGAACACTGGCGGGGCAGAAATGATGCTTTACAAGCTACTTTTTATGATGAACAGGGAAGATTTTGACCCCCGCGTTGTATCCCTGACTGATATTGGTCCTGTCGGGGAGAAAATATATGCACTGGGGGTGCCAGTGCAGGGAGTGGGGATGCGCCGGGGAATATTGGATCCTGCGAAGCTATGGAGTCTGGCACGGCAGTTTAAAGCTGAAAGGAACCATGTGGTACAAACTTGGATGTACCATGCTGACCTGCTTGGAGGACTTGCTGCACATTGGGGTGGTGGTATTCCAGTGATATGGGGAATACACCATAGCAACTTGGATCCAGAAGTAAATAAACGTACCACCATTTGGACGGCTAAGATCTGTGCGCGTCTCTCGCATAGATTACCAACACGTATTGTATGTTGTTCCGAAACATCTAGGCGGGTTCATATAGCCCTGGGTTATGCTGAAGATAAAATGGTGGTTATACCCAACGGTTTTGACACGAACGTTTTCATGCCTAACCCAGAAGCTAGGTTTTCGGTGCGTGAAGAGTTGGGGATTCCCCAAGAAGCACTCCTTATTGGGCTTGTTGGGCGATTTGATTCACAAAAGGATCATCATAATTTCATAAAAGCGGCCGCCCGATTGATTATAGACTATCCCCACGTCTTTTTTTTACTCTGTGGTGATGGCATAAGCTGGGATAATGCTTTGTTGGCCGGGTGGATCAAAGAGGCTGGTTTACAACAGCATTTTTACCTGCTGGGTAGGCGGGAGGACATACCGCAGTTGACAGCTGCGTTAGACATTGCTTCTTTATCTTCTTGTTTTGAGGCGTTCCCTAATGTGATCGGCGAGGCCATGTCCTGCGGAGTGCCTTGTGTGGTTACCGATGTGGGTGATTCTGCTCTTATAGTGGGAGAGACAGGCCTGGTCGTTCCTCCTAGAGATCCAGAAGCTCTAGCCCAAGCTTGGAAAAAGCTGATCAGGATAGGGGATGACGAAAGGCGTAAACTGGGGGAAGCAGCGAGGAGGCGTATTCTGGATAATTTCAGCCTACCTGAAATTGCAGCTTGCTACGAGGCTCTTTACAGAGAAGTAGCATGGCTGTATTTTGGGAAGTGCTAATTTAGTATAGGAACGTGTAAACTCTTGGAATAAATTATATGTGAGTGAAGACATGGTCAATTCGGTTTTAATTTATGCTTCCATAGCTTTAATTACAAGTCTTTTTTCTGAGCTTTCGGTAAAAGTTAAAAACAAATGGATCCGAGGCTTCTGTTTATTATTAACTCTTTTCATACCTTCTTTTTTTGCAGGCGTTAGATATGGCATAGGAACAGATTATTTTGCTTATGAAAGAATTTTTAATAATTTAAAATGTGGCTACGAAGTTAGAACAGAATTTGGATATAATTTGATTAATTATTTAATCGCCAAACTAGGAGGAAATATTCAACACGTTTTTTTTGTAGTTTCATTATTGACTATCCTGTTTATGTATTTATCGTTGTATGAATACAAGGATAAAATAAGTGTAGGGTTAGGCATATTTGTATTTATGTTATTATACTATCAATCGTCTTATAATGGTGTTAGACAGTTTCTCGCTGTATCGTTATGTTTATTTAGTCTTAAATACATATTTAGAAGGAAAATATTGAAATTTTTAATTGTGATTATTTTAGCTGCAAGTTTCCATTTGCCATCCATTATTCTGCTTCCAATGTATTTTCTTTATAAAATTATCGGAGAAAAGCCACGTTGGGTTTTACAAATCCTTTATTATATAGTCCTTTTTCTCATTGTATTGAATCATGAAATTATTGGTTTAAAATTCTTAGACTTATTTCCTCCATTAGAACGTTATCGCATATATCTTTCAAATAAAGGCACGTTTGATTTGGGGTTCGGCATTATTGCTTTAAATTTACCATATATTTTGCCTGGATTAGTTTTTTTTAACAAACTAAAACAATATGATAATAGATTTACATTTTTCTTTATCTGCTTTAACACAGGTCTAATTTTAAGGTTTCTAGGCTATTTTGGTAATCCGTATATTCATAGAATATCTCTTTATTTTTTAATTGTAATTGTAATTCTTGTCCCTTATTATTTCAGAATACGAAAAGATTTTGCTTTGGTAATTAACTACTGTTTAATATTATTTATTATTTTCATCTGGTATTATGAGTATTTTTTCTTGGGTTATCATGAGACTATACCTTATAATTGGATATTCTAAGAAGTAAAACATTCAAAAGGATTATGATAAGGGAGGATAAAATCTAATATGAAAAAAGTAAGTGTTATAGTACCTGTTTATAATTCGGAAAAGGTATTAGAACGTTGCATTAGCAGTATTTTGGCACAAACATATAACAACATAGAAATAATTTTAGTAAATGATGGTTCTACAGATAACAGCGGAGATATTTGTAATAGTTATTCTAAAAAAAACAAAAGAATATGTGTTATACATCAAGAGAATATGGGGGTCAGCGCTGCTCGTAATTCAGGAATTCTTCATGCAGCCGGTGATTACGTGCAATTCGTAGATAGTGATGATTATATAGATAGGAATATGACGGAAACGTTAGTTAATGCGTTGGAAAAAAGCTCTGCTTCAGTTGTTATTTGCGGATATAAATTAATAGATTTACTAAACGGTAATATATACTATGTTGCTCCTAAGAAAGTAGGTTTCTACAAACTTGAGCAGTTTTTAGGTATTTTAGATTATTTATTCCCAACATGGCTAAATTCCCCTTGCAACAAAATGTATACAGCTAGAATTCTTAGAGATTATTCTATAATGTATCCTGAAGAAATTGATTTAGGGGAGGATCTTCTATTTAATTTAAATGTTATTAGGCGTAGTAGCAGATTTCAAGTTATACCAGATTGTCTTTACAATTATGTAAAATATGGTAATAATACATTAACATCTAAACCTCGAAAAAACCTATATGATATTGGAAAAATGAAATTTGAAAAACTAATGTCTTTATATAAAGATAGGGATTATTATGCCAATCAAATTGATAACCTAGAAAGGTATTACTCATCAAAAATCTTAGATTATATATTGTATACCGCAAATAGTCATGATTGGAAAGAATATAAATCCTTTTGCAACAAAGCTAGAATAATAAAAGCTGATGAAATTTTAAAAAAGAGATTTAATAGTATAGAAGTGTTTTCTTTACAGGATAAACTGGTAAAGTATTTAACTGGGAAAAACATGTTTTTTTTAATTTTTATGTTTAGCAAAATGAAGCTGTTGATTAAGGATAAAATGCCGAACATATTTAAGTTCTTAAAAAATAAGTTTGGAGCTAAGAAAAAAGATTTATTTAGGGATAAGTTAGGTTTGAGTGTGGAAAATGACGAAACAAGGTGTTATTCATGAAAAATCTTGTATTATATATGCATGGTGGTAGTCAAAACCGTGGATGTGAAGCAATTGTAAGATCCACTTGTCAAATAATTAATAGGACTAAAGCAAATATTTATTTATTTTCTAATCGTCCCGAGGAAGATTTAAAAAGTAAAATAAACTTTATATGTGAGGTAAAATCATATTGTACTTATAAAAGATACTCCCTGGAACACTTATTAGGTGCTTTAACAAGGAGATTAACTGGTAATTTCTATTTTTATTATAAAAATCTTGTTCACAACTGTGATTCAGAAACTATTGCATTGTCTATAGGAGGAGATAATTATTGTTATGATGGTTACCCGAAAGTCTTAGCTAGTTTAAATAAAATGCTTAAAAAACGAGGCGCAAAAACAGTACTATGGGGGTGCTCAATAAATCCGGATGTTCTATTAGATCGCTATGTTGTTTCTGACTTAAAAAAATATGACTTAATAACTTGTCGTGATTCTATTACATACGATGCACTTTTAGAAAAGGGCATCAATAATAATACGCATCTTTTCCCCGACCCAGCTTTTATATTAGAAAAAGTAAATTTATCCTTACCAGATGGATTTGTTAAGGATAATACAGTAGGCTTAAACATAAGTCCTCTCATAATGAAACTGGAAAGTAAACCAAACATTGCTTTAAAGAATTACGCAAACCTTATTAAGTATATTATTTGCAATACTGATATGCAAATTGCTTTAATACCCCACGTAACCCGGGAAAATGATAATGACTTAGTACCTTTAACAATGCTTTACGAACAATTCAAGCAAACCGGTAGAGTAATACTATTCGGTGACCATTACAATTGCATGGAATTAAAAGGATTCATCTCTAGATGCCGTATATTCGTGGGAGCTAGAACCCATGCTACAATTGCTGCATATTCTACTTGCGTTCCTACTCTCGCAGTTGGATATTCTGTTAAAGCAACTGGTATTGCAAGGGATATTTTTGGCTCGGAAGAGAGAATGGTTATATCGGTACAAGAATTAGAACATGAAAATGACTTACTAAATGCATTTAAATATATCCAAGAAAACGAAGACACTATAAGAAAACATCTGCAAAATTTCATGCCATCCTACAAAGAAAAGTCATGGCAGGCAGGCGAAAAAATCAAGGAATTAATAGAAACATAAAAGCAGCTTATACAAAGAAAGACTTTTTGATAGAGCGATGTGCGCTAGTAGCGCGTTCTGGCTGCTGAGATATAAAGAGGTCACTGTTATGATAGTCAAACACATCAAAAAAAAGAAGCACTGTGTAGGGTGCTTTGCATGTTTTAGCATTTGTCCACAAAGTTGTATTTCTATGGATAGCGATGAAGAGGGATTTTGGTATCCACAGGTTGATTATGATAAATGTATAGAGTGTAATTTATGTATACAAGTTTGCCCAATTCTTAATAAAATTTCAGTGCAAAATCAACCGAAAGCGTACGCTTGTATTAATAACGATGAAACAATTCGTTTGGAAAGTTCTTCGGGGGGGATATTTACACTAATTGCCGAACAAGTGATTGAGGATGGTGGCGTAGTATTCGGTGCTACATTTAATGAGGACTTCGAGGTAGAACATATTTTTGTTGAGTCTTGCGAAGAACTTTCAAAATTGCGCGGCTCTAAATATGTTCAAAGTAAAATTGGCGAATCTTTTAAACAAGCAAAAAAGTTGTTAGATTTAAGTAGAAAAGTATTGTTTACCGGGACACCATGCCAAATCGGTGGACTAAAATCTTATTTGGGAAAACCGTATGATGGTTTGCTATGTGCCGATCTTATCTGCCATGGGGTGCCGTCTCCGTTAGTTTGGAGAAAGTATGTTGATTATCGACAAGAAAAAGCTGGTTCGTTCGCCCAGAAAATCTCTTTCAGGCGAAAGAACGACGGCTGGAAGAGATATTCTATATCTTTCTCTTTCAAGAATGATACAGAGTATCGAGAGCCTTTTGATCAGGATTTGTATATGCGGGCATTTCTTAATAATATTTGCTTGCGGCCATCCTGTTATGATTGTAGATTTAAAACTATACACAGGCAAAGCGATTTAACCCTTGCAGATTTTTGGGGGATTCAAAGCCTACTACCGGATATGGATGATGATAAGGGCACATCACTTGTTTGGGTAAGTAGTGAAGCTGGACATGACATGATTAAAAAAATAGCAAGCAAAATGCAAATTCAGGAGGTAGATATTCTTGAATCGATCAAATACAACCCGTCAGCTATTGAATCTGTTAGGTCCCACCCTAATAGAAAAAAATTCTTTGAGGAATTACATCTGCTTCCATTTGATGAATTAGTAAAAAAATATTGTACAGTTAAACTGTCAACCAGATTGAAAAAAAAGATAAAGGATATATTGATTAAACAACGGTAAGTATTTTTCAGAAAGAAATGAACCACCAAGAACGGCTGGGATTATTGGTCTTTTTTGTTAAGCAGCTTTTAGGGCAGGGATGCGTAGTTGTTGGCGATCTTGTAACATACCTGGAATTGCTAATAAGATTCTTAAATTAGATGTTATATATGTCCTACTATCATTATCATGTTTAGGGTGATCAGACAGTGGCACAAGTATTAATAGTGTCACAGGATGCAAAGATGCTTATAAACTTCCGTGGAGATTTTATTAAGGCTTTGGCGGATTTAGGACATAACGTTATAGTATTAGGCCCTCATTACGAAAGCGATTATAGAAGATTAATAGCCGAACATGGTGCAAGCTATAAAAAAATAACCTTAGATAGGACTGGTGTAAATCCATTTAAAGATATTCTAAGTTTTTTTATGATTTATAAGGCAATTAAAAAGACAAAACCTGATATTGTATATTCCTACAACTTAAAACCAGTCATTTATGGGTCACTGGCAGCGGCTTATGCAGGTGTACATAAAATATATTCAATGATACCGGGCTTGGGATTCGTGTTTATCGATTCAAATGGTGCGAAGAGAAAGATATTGCAGATAGTAGTTAAGCTATTGCTTCGCGTATCTTTACAAAAAAACAACGCTATTTTTGTTTTAAATAATGATGATTATAATTTTTTTAAACACAACTTGTTGAAGGGCAAAGATGTTAGGATTATTTTAACATACGGCGAAGGAGTAAATCTTAGAAAATTTTATTTTACACAACCTATAATTAATCCTTTTTCTTTTTTACTTATCGCGCGGATACTTCGGGACAAAGGTATTTTTGAATATGTGAAAGCAGCACAAATACTAAAGAAAAGATACCCAGATGTCAATTTTAAATTAATAGGTCCATTAGACAGCAATCCGTCGGCAGTGAAGTTAAAAGAATTAGAATACTGGATTAAGGAGGGCTATGTTGAGTATTTAGGGGAAGTTAGCGATGTTAGGCCTTATATTGCAGGTTGCAGTGTTTATGTCCTTCCATCCTACCGAGAAGGAATGCCGCGCACAATACTTGAGGCAATGGCTATGGGGCGGCCAATTATTACGACAGATGTTCCTGGATGTAGAGAAACAGTTGATGACGGTTTTAATGGGTTCAAAGTAAAAGTAAAAGATGTTAGCTCCTTAGTTGAAGCAATGGAAAAGTTTATTTTGAACCCTTCACTCGTTAAAACCATGGGCGAGAGAAGTAGGCAGATAGCCGAAGAAAGATATGATGTTGATAAGGTGAATGGTATAATATTACAAGAATTGGGGCTCTTAGATGTATCATTGATTGGAAAAGTAATTCACTTTTCGGAAGCAGTTAACAACAAAAATATATATTGAGAATTTGGGGGTAGACGAGTGCGCCAGGAAGTAAAGAAATTTTATCTTGTAACGGGAGCGGCTGGTTTTATTGGCCTTTTTTTTACTAAGAAACTGTTGGATCAAGGATGCCAGGTTATTGGAATAGATAATATCAACGATTACTATGATGTTAGCCTAAAGTATGCCCGTTTGGAAGTGCTCAACAGTTTTGAACTGTTTACCTTTATTAAGGGAGATCTCTCTGATAAAAAATTAATCGATGATATTTTTAAAGAGTACAAGCCCCGGGTGGTTGTAAACCTGGCTGCCCAGGCCGGGGTGCGTTATTCCCTGGAGAACCCTGGGCAGTATATTCAAAGCAATGTTATTGGTTTCTTTAATATCCTGGAAGCATGCCGGCATTACCCTGTAGAGCACTTAATATATGCATCTTCAAGTTCGGTCTATGGAGCAAATAAGAAAGTGCCTTTTGCTGAGACTGATCCCGTCAATAACCCGGTATCTTTGTACGCAGCTACCAAAAGATCTAATGAATTGATGGCTTACACTTATAGCCATCTATATAAAATTCCGGCTACAGGGTTAAGGTTTTTTACAGTATACGGCCCCATGGGGCGTCCGGATATGGCCTATTTTCATTTTACGAATCAGTATTTTGCCGGTGAACCGATTCGAGTTTTTAATAACGGTGACTTTGAAAACGATCTTTACCGGGACTTTACTTACATTGATGATGTAGTAGAAGGAATGGAACGCCTGTTACATAAACCTCCCGATGGATTAGTTCCTCACCAGATATACAATATTGGCAATAATCGCCCTGTAAAGCTAATGACCTTTATCAGTACTCTGGAAAAGTGTTTAAGCAGAGCTGTAGGCAGAAAGGTAGAATTTAAAAAGATTTATGAACCAAGGAAGCCGGGTGATGTGCCGGCCACCTATGCTTCCATCGATTTGCTTCAGGAAGCAGTGGGGTTTAAGCCAGAAACTTCTATTGAGGAAGGGCTCCAGCGTTTTGCCGATTGGTATGTAGATTACTACAAGATAAAAAAGTAGTAATCGTTTAGTTAATTGGCCTTTAATGCTTCTTAACCATTATATAAAGAAAGGATCCAGAAAATGAAAATTGCTGTAGCAGGAATCGGATACGTAGGTTTGTCCATTGCGGTTCTCTTGGCGCAGCAAAATGAGGTGGCGGCTTTAACGACCACACCCAAAAAGGTGGAGATGATTAATAAAAAAATATCGCCGATTAGAGATGCGGAGCTCGAAGAATATTTGCGAACTAAAGACCTTAATCTGACGGTGACTACCGATAAGGTGGAATGCTATCAAGGTGCGGACTATGTGGTGGTGGCTACACCTACTGACTACAACCCGGTGGATAATTACTTTGATACCAGCTCTGTGGAAGCGGTAATTGGCGATGTTCTATCCATAAACCCAGGGGCGGTTATTATAATTAAGTCCACCGTTCCGGTAGGCTATACAGAAAGAATAAAGGAGAAGTTTAAAACAGACCGTATTATCTTTTCGCCGGAATTTTTGAGGGAAGGCAAAGCTTTGTATGACAACCTCTACCCTTCCCGAATTGTCGTGGGTGAACGGTCGGAGCGGGGTAAAAGGTTCGCCGACCTGTTATTGCAGGGGGCGATAAAGAAGGATGCTCCCGTGCTGTTGACCAACTCTACGGAAGCAGAGGCCATCAAGCTTTTTGCCAATTCCTATCTGGCCATGCGGGTGGCCTTTTTCAACGAACTTGATACTTTTGCCGAAATTAGGGGCTTGGATACACGACAAATTATTGAAGGGGTTTGCCTGGATCCCCGGATCGGCAATCATTACAACAATCCCTCCTTTGGCTACGGCGGTTACTGCCTGCCCAAGGATACCAAGCAGCTGCTGGCAAACTATAAGGATGTCCCCAACAATATTATCGGCGCCATCGTGGCTGCCAACAGGACCAGAAAAGATCATATTGCCGAAATGATCCTGGCCAGAAAGCCGAAGGTAGTGGGCATCTACAGGCTGACCATGAAGAAGGATTCGGATAATTTCCGGCAGTCGGCCATTCAGGGGGTCATGAAGCGCATCAAGGGCAAAGGAGTAGAAGTTGTGGTTTACGAGCCGGCCCTTGACCAGGACACATTCTTTAACTCCAGGGTGATCAAGGACCTGGATGAGTTTAAAAAAGTTTCCGATCTCATTGTCGCCAACAGAATGTCCGAAGAGATTAAGGATGTGGCTGATAAAGTTTATACCCGGGACCTGTTTTCCAGGGATTAGGCTGTTTTTTGCAAAGCCTGGATAAATAAATGCAGTGGAGTTGAATTCATGGTTATCTTAGTACCTGGTGGAGCAGGTTATATCGGCTCACATGCCTGCGTGGCCTTGCTTGAAGCAGGATATGATGTAATTGTCGTGGATAACCTATGCAACAGTAAGGCTAAGGTTCTAGATCAGATAGCAAAGATTACAGGAAAGAAAGTGACTTTTTACCAGATCGATGTAACCGATAAGGACGCAGTTGATGCCGTATTTGCACAACATTCAATTGACGGTGTAATTCATTTTGCCGGCCTTAAGGCAGTGGCTGAATCTATAGAAAAGCCTTTTCTTTACTATTACAATAACATTGTCAGTACTATGAATCTTGTGCAAGCATGCTTGAAGTACGGAGTAAGGCGTTTTGTGTTTAGTTCGTCGGCAACAGTATACGGCGAGAACAAAGTGCCGTTTGTAGAGACCATGGTCTTGCTCCCGGCGACCAATCCCTATGGCCATACAAAAGCGATAAACGAGCGTATTCTTATGGATGTAGCAAATGTAAACCCAGATTGGTCGGTAGCGCTGCTGCGGTATTTCAACCCGGTGGGGGCCCATCCCAGCGGTTTAATTGGGGAAATGCCTTCCGGTACGCCCAACAATATCATGCCCTATATCACCCAGGTCGCAATAGGGAAATTGCCTAAGTTGCGCGTGTTTGGTGGTGATTATCCTACTGTAGACGGTACATGTGTACGCGACTATATTCATGTGGTCGATCTGGCCGAAGGGCATGTTGCGGCGCTAAATAAAATTGGGAACGGTGTTCATATCTATAACCTTGGTACCGGTCGGGGGACGAGTGTACTGCAGTTAATAAAAGCTTTTGAAGAGGCAAATGGAATAAAATTGCCCTATGAAATAGTGGACCGGCGACCGGGCGATATCGCTGAAAGCTATGCCGATGTCTCTAAAGCGGAAAAGGAACTGGGTTGGAAAGCCAAACGTGGTTTGATAGATATGTGCAGGGATGCCTGGCGATTTGAAAGAAATATCAGAGGAAATAGGGAAAATATATAAACCAAGATAATTATTACCGGAGTTATCCTTATTGTTTATAATTGTTGGGGACGTAAACGTATAGCCTTTAAATGGAGGGGAATATGAATAACCAAATAAAAGGGGGTGCGATACTTTCATATATAGCTTTGTTTTTAAAAATAGCCATAGCGTTTGTTTATACACCTTTTGTGCTGAAGTCATTGGGACAAGCAGAATATGGATTATTTGCTTTGGTTAATACTACTATATCCCATTTTACAATCCTAGATTTTGGTTTCGGCAACGCAATAATAAGATATACGGCGAAATTTAATGCACAAAATGACAAAATAAAAGAACAATCATTACATGGAATGTTCTTGATTTTATATTTGTTCATAGGCATTATTACTTATATTTTAGGGCTTATTATTACTCTAAATATAGACACGATTTTTGCAAAATCACTTGCCGAAATTAACATACATACAGCGAAAACATTAATGTTTTTAGCCACACTCAACATGGCTATTTCTTTCCCTTTTAGTATTTTCCCCTCTATTATTAAAGCGTATGAAAAATTTATTTTCTTCCAGTGGACTCAGGTGGTACGTGTAATTCTAAATCCTTTATTAATGGTTTCTGTTTTAATGCTAGGGTATCGATCAATTGGAATGATATTAGTAATTACTTTTTTGAATGTACTTTTTAACTTGATATATATTTGGTATTGTAAACAAAACCTAAACATAAGGATTCGTTTTAAAGGGTTTAACATTCATTTATTAAGGGAGATTTTCAGTTATTCATTTTATATTTTTTTAGCGATAATAGTAGATAAGTTATTTTGGAGCAGCGCCCAAGTAATACTTGGTATAGTTTCGAATATGAGTGAGGTCGCAATATATGCGATTTCGTCAAACTTTATAAATATTTTTATAAGCCTTACTGGTATTATAGGTTCTTTCTATCTCCCTAGATTTACTCAAATGATCGCAAACCAGGAGAGCGATAAAACAATCTCTGATGAATTTATTAAAGTAAGTAGATTACAATTTATGATTTGTTGTTATATATTTGGTGGTTTCGTTTTGGTCGGGAAAAACTTTACAATTCTTTGGGTTGGCGAACAATATATAAATTCGTTTTATATAGCAGCTATAGTCATGGCAAGTCTGTTAATGACCATAAGCCAAAACGCAGGTATTGCAGTATTGCAGGCCAAAAACCTTCATAAATTTCGTGCTCTGGCACAATTATCGATGGCAGTTTTAAATGTAATAATTGCTGTTCCTCTAGCGACCAAATGGGGCGGTATTGGTTTTGCACTTGCAACATTTATAATCTATTTCTTTGGTATATTTATAGTTATGAGCCTCTACTATCAAAAAGTAGCCAAATTAGATGTGCTTGGTTTATGGAAAGATCTTGGAAAATTTTTCCCTAGCCTAATTTTATTAATTATAATTTTCTACCTTGCCAACTTGACGATTTTTAAATCATTGAGTTTAGTATCTAATGTTATTGTTAACGGGGTTGCATATACATTAATGTATTTTATTTTGATTTATGTTTTTCATATGAAACAATATGAAAAAGCTGAGATTAAGAAGTTATTTCAGTTTTTTCTTAAGCATATTTCAATTTAAGGTGGTATTTTAATGGATTCGCTAAGATAAAAGTGATCCACTTTGGAGCAAAACGCTACCATAAAAGTGATCCACTTTGACCGACCATACTACCCTGTTATATTGGAGTTATCATCGACTTCAGATAACAGGGGGCAGGGAGATGATCAAAGTGGATCAATATCAGCTTATCAGAGAACTGTATGCAGTGAAAGGGCTGTCGCAACGAGAAATTGCCCGAAGACTTGGGATTTCTCGGAATACGGTAAGGAAATACTGCCAGGGCGAGTTTCTACCATTCGAGAAATCAACACGGCAACGCAAGCCTTCTGTTATGACCCCGGAAGTAGAAGAGTTCATTCGACAGTGTTTTGAGGCAGATGAGGAAGCCCCAAGTAAACAGAGGCATACCGCCAAGCGGATTTACGATCGGCTCGTGGAAGAAAAAGGTTTTACCGGTGGAGAGTCCACAGTTAGACAGTACGTTAGAAAGCTTAAGAACAAGTCTGCTGAAGCTTTTGTGCCGCTAGAATTCGACCCAGGTGAAGCAATGCAAGTCGATTGGGGAGAAGCTACGGTCTTAATGGGCGGTAAAAAAACTACTGTTCACGTTTTCTGCGCAAGGCTGTGTTTTAGTGCGATGCCGTTCGTAATAGCGTTCCCCTTTGAGCGGCTCGAGGCCCTATTAGAGGGACACATCGAAGCGTTTAAGTTTTTTAACGGAGTTCCTCAGCGAGCTATCTATGACAATGTGCGTACTATTGTGAAAGAGGGTTGGGGAAAACATGTAGCCAGCGAGCAAAAGGACTTTGTCCAGCTGAAAGCTCATTATGCATTTAAGTCCACATTCTGCAATCCCGGCCAGGCTAATGAAAAAGGGCTTGTTGAGAACCTTGTGGGTTGGAGCAGGAACAATATATTCGTACCGGTGCCAAGGGTTAATTCCCTTCAAGAGCTAAATGACCTGCTGCGCAAAAGATGCCTGAATTACCAAAGCCACACCATCAGAGGCCGCAGCCGCAGCGTGGGCCAGGAATTTGAAATTGAAAAGAGCAGACTTACAGCATTACCCAAAAGACATATGGAACCAATCCGGCAGGTCATAGCGAAGGTGAACCATTTTGCCACTGTTCGCTTTGAGCGGAACCGTTATTCCGTTCCCGTGAATTATGTCGGAAGTGATGTTACAGTAAAAGCCAGTGTTTTCGAGGTCTCTGTATGGCACCGAGGGCAACAGATAGCTTCACACCCTCGCCGCTATGATGCGAATGCTGTGAGTTACCAACTAGAACATTACTTACCTCTTCTAGAGAAGAAACCCCGTGCAGTGTGGAATGCTCAACCTGTGAGACATACTGACTTACCGGAGGTGTTTTGGGACTTTGCCAAAAAACTTGCCAGTGACTATGAGGTCATCAAACTTCTTAAGCTTACATCACAGCATGGAGTTTCGACGGTATTGCCCGCTGTCCAGAAAGCCCTTGACTGCGGTTCCTACAGCTGCGAAGGTGTACTGAGGCACTTAGAGGAACGAGAACAACCAGAGCCAGCTGAACCGCCTGTTAATCTAGTTCAGGTAAATCAAGTTGATCTTGGCATCTATGACACTATGGTGTGGGGTGGTGAATCTGCATGAATACAGCCTTGCAGAAGGTCCGCCTCTACGCCAGAGAGCTCAGGTTGCCAACACTGGCCCAGGCTGAGGCCATCGTACGGGATGCCCAGGCCAACCAATGGGCCTACGAAGAATTCTTGGCTGAGGTTTTGCGCACGGAAGTTGAACAGCGCAAAGAGAACCAAAGGCAAAGGCGCATTAAAGCCGCCAAGTTTCCGTTAATCCGCACTCTCGATGGATTTGACTTCAGTAACCTGAAGTACCTGAAACCGGAGACCGTCTGGAATCTAGCTGACAACAGCTACATTGAACGCCGAGAAAACGTTATCTGCATGGGCAATCCGGGAACAGGTAAGACCCATCTTTCAATAGCACTGGGGATTTTGGCATGCAACCAAGGCTACAGAGTGCGTTTCTACAGCGCACCCATGTTAGCCAATGAACTAACTGAAGCCAAAGAGAACCACACGCTGGTAAGGCTGGAAAGGCAGCTTGCCAAAACGGACTTACTCATTCTTGATGATCTTTCTTACCTCAGTTTTTCAAGGCAGCAGTCTGAACTGCTGTTTCAAGTGATATCTGAGCGTACAGAGCGGGCGAGTCTGATCATCAGTACAAATCTGGAGTTTTCTCGATGGGTAGAGTTCTTTGGTGATCCAATGCTCACTGCGGCTCTTGTCGACAGGGTTACCCATAGGGCACATATTCTCAACATGAACGGTGATTCATATCGATTGAAGCAGAGTCAGCTCAGGCAACGGCTTAAGGTGGATCAAACTTAAACGGCCAAGTGGATCACTTTTAGACTAGCGCCGGTGGATCACTTTTAGCGGCCGAGTGGATCAAAATTACGTTGACGAACGCAATTTTAATTCAAAAACTCTATTTATAATCATGTTTATTCATATTTCTACTAATATTTGAGGAGCTATTTATGCAAGACAACGCAAAAATGAGGATTTTTAATCTAAAGACAACATGTAATAACAGCCATATCAAACTTTCAGTATCAATTGAGAGTAAACACCTCGGGCTAAAAGAACTATGGTTTTCTACTCCGGTAGAGTATGCATATGGCTTATGTAAAACAAGGCTAGACGGTTTTTTGGTAGGAATGCTTTATCCAGCAATGCAATATGGAGAAGATATCCAAGTAGAAGGTTGTGTTTCCAAGAAGTTGCTCTTTAACTTAAACAATTATGTCATCCCGCTTCTAATGACTTTTTCACCCTCTATTAAACAAATTAAAATAACCGCAGAAGAAACAAGTGCAGAACGTTTTGATTGCTATGGTATTGGAACTGGATTTTCTGGAGGAATAGATTCGTTTTGTACTATATATGATCGATATGAGTTGGAAACAGATCCTGATTATAAGATAAATAGCTTTTTATTTCTAAATGTAGGTTCTCACGGGCCATTTGACGAGGCAAAAACAAAAAGTAAATTTTTAAACAGATATAATTACCTAAAAGCATTTCCGAAAAAACTCGGTTTAGAATTTATTCCTCTGGATTCTAATCTTCATCTATTTCATCCCTGGGGGCATCAAAAAACGCATACACTAACCAGTGCCGCAGGTGTGCTATTGATGCAGCAGTGGTTTAAACGATATTATTATGCATCTTCAGGTATGGATTACCAAGAGATAATCAATAATGGCTATAAATTTAAGGAAATTGATATTGGTATGTATTGCGATCCGATTATCCTTCCTTTGTTATCAACCGAGTCATTAGAATTTATATCAGACGGTGTTCAATATACACGCACCGAGAAATTGTTAAAAATACTTAATTATGAACCTGTTTATCGTTATTTAAATGTCTGTGTAAGCGGGGATGAAAATCATAATAATTGTTCTGTTTGTTCAAAGTGTTGTCGAACATTAATGGCACTGAATTCATTAGGTAAATTGGACGAGTTTAGTCAACTCTTCGATATTGAAAAATATAAGAAAAAAGCAGAGCTTAAGTATGTATGCGAACAGGTTTTATCTCAAAAAAGAGATCCATTTGCACGAGGAAATATCGAGCTGGCCAGACAAATGGGTGTATCTCTTCCCCCTGTTATAATCTGCTATGCAGTTTGTGCTTCTGATATTCTCAGGACTTTTTTAATCAAATTAGTAAAAACCATATTGCCTCCAAAAGTCATTGATAAGTTAAAAGAAATTATTTCTCATTAGCTTTGTGAATTGGTAAGCGGCAAATAAAAAAGCCGGGCTTGGGCCCGGCCTTTTTTTATCTCTTCTTTTTCCAGGGCAGGGAGGTTAGGATCTTGCCGAGCCCTCTCAGGCGCCGGCCGTTTAGGATCATGAGCAGCCCGTCGATCATCCCCAGGGTCAGCAGGCCGCCGCTGGAGAAGGCGATGCTTCTCAGGGGAAGCTGGGGCGCCATCTTGGTCATCATGTTTTTGGTGGCGATGATCCTGCTGTCCTCCTCTTCTCCCTTTACCTTGCCCGTGGCCATGCTGGTTCCCGCCTTGAGCATGATCCTCCCGATGAAGGTATGGCTGATATCGCCCAGGGTGGAGTTCCGGTGATATGCCTTCTTCCCCGCTTCCGTTTTGGGGGGCAGGGGGCGGCCGTAAAGGGCGGCGAACTGCTCCCGGGGAATGTCCGTTTGCCGGTCCAGCTGGTAGTAGGCGGGACAGGCGTCGCGGTAATCGGGAACCTCCACGTCGTTGCCGGGCAGCTCCAGGGTAATCTTTTTGCTAAGGCGGATGTCCCGGCTGGAGGCGCCGATGAGAATGGTATACTCCCCGTTCTCCACGTGCCAGTCGTTAATGTTGACGTTGTAGTAGGCGAAGGAGCGCCGGTTCAAGGTCATCTCCACGCTCTTCTCCTCCCCGGGCTCCAGGAAGACTTTCTTAAAGCCCTTTAACTCCTTTGCCGCCTTGAAGATCTTCGATTCCGGCGGCTGGATGTAGAGCTGGACCACCTCCGCTCCCGGCACCGGCCCGGTGTTTTTTACGGTTACCGTTACCTTGAGCCCGTCCGGATCCTCAACCCGTTCTTCGGATACCTTCAGGTCCAGGTACTCGAAGCTAGTGTAGCTGAGGCCGTGGCCGAAGGGGAAGAGCACTTCCTTCTTGGCGGTGTCGAAATAGCGGTAGCCCACGAAGATGCTCTCCCGGTACTCCACGGTGAGGGGCCCCTCGGGGAAGTAGGCGGCGGAGAGGCCGTCGCTGTTGGTCAGGGGGAAGGTCTCCGCCAGCTTGCCGGAAGGGTTGATCTCCCCCAGGAGCAGGTCCACGGCGGCGGCGCCCCCGGCCTGCCCGGCCAGGTACATGTTCAGGATGCCCTTTGCCTCGTTTACCCAGGGCATCTCCATGGGAGCCCCGCCGGAGAGGACCACCACCAGGTTCGGGTTGATCCGGGCCAGCCGCTGGATGAGAAGGTCCTGGTTGGCGGGCAGCTTGAGATGCTCCCGGTCGAAGCCTTCCGACTCGTAGGTGTCCGTCAGCCCGGCAAAGACCACCACCACCTCCGCCTCCTTGGCCAGGCGGCAGGCCTCCACGATGAGGGCCTCGTCGGGGGCGTCGGTGATGTGGCTGTAACCCGGCGCATAAGCGAATTTCAGCCCCCGCCTTTTCATCTCGTCCAGGGCGTTTTCCAGGCGGGTAGGATTGATCAGGGAGCTGCCGCTGCCCTGGTAGCGGGGCTTCTCCGCCAGTTTGCCGATGACCGCCAGCTTGGTGGAACGGTCCAGGGGAAGGATGTTGTTCTCGTTTTTCAGGAGCACGGCGCACTGGGCGGCCGCTTTCCGGGCCAGGGCGTGGTGGGCCTCCGCGTCGTAGCGGTAGCCCGGCTTCAGGTTCTCCACCGCTTTCTGCACCAGCTGTAGGATGCGCTCCACGGCGGCGTCCAGAACGGCTTCATC
>Ga0209608_1001475_pt1 | contig 19192 bp, 14 predicted proteins | sample AD_UKC130_MetaG_FD_184428 | JGI IMG/M metagenome (GOLD analysis project Ga0209608, IMG submission 184428) | Active sludge microbial communities of municipal wastewater-treating anaerobic digesters from Canada - AD_UKC130_MetaG (SPAdes) (version 2) | ecosystem: Engineered > Bioreactor > Anaerobic... | reverse complement strand
TGCCGTCAATAGCGTGCTGGGCCAAACGACCGTTGGATATCGATTCGCTGCTGCACGATACGATCCGATAATTCTTGCGAGGAATCAGCCCAGCCTGCGGCATATTTTGGACAAGCGCGACGTTGATTTTTTCGGGCGGAACAGCGTCGCCGAACTTCGCGCGGCGGTCTTTTTCGTTCAACTCCGGTTGCAGGAAATCACCTTCCACCGCCGGCTGATGGGCCTTTTCCGCCAGGGCTATCAATTCCTTGAGTATTTTCGGATGTTCAGCCGACAGGTCCATCGTTTCGCTGATGTCCTTCGACAGATCATAAAGCTCCCACGGTTTTCCCGCCCCTGGCCGAATCGCCTTCCAGGTTCCTCGCCGTACGGCTATTTGTCCACTCAATTCCCAGTACAGATAATCGTGCTGGCTTTGTTTGCGACCGACTACCTCTTCTCCAAGGAGCTCGGGAACGATAGATATTCCGTCAATGTCGGGCGGAGGCGTCGCCCCGGCAATCTCGGCAAGCGTGGGCAGGACATCGGGGAAGTACCAAAGAAGGTCGCTAACCCGACCGGGTTTGATCCGGCCTGGCCAGCAGACAATCATGGGGACGCGGAGTCCGCCCTCATACAGATTGCCTTTTCCTCCGCGGAACTGGACGCCGGTAACCGGGTTCACATTGGGAGCGTGGAACCCTCTGGGATGATCAGCATCTCGGAAATACTCGGCGCCACCGTTGTCACCGGATACGAAAATGATGGTTTTCTCACGGAGTCCCAGCTCCTTGAGAAGATCCACTATTTCCCCCACATGGCGGTCCACCATATTGACCATGGCGGCGTATTTTCTGGCATCCAGCGGCCAAGGTTTGTCGCGGTAGATCGCCCAAGCGGGGTCGGTTTCAGGAATATCGTGAATACCATGCGGTGGTGTCACGGGCAAATAGCAGAAAAAGGGACGATCCTTGTTCTCACGGATAAATTTCTTGGCCTCTTCCACAATGAGATAATGCGAGTATGTGGTGCCCTCGCTCAAGCCGCGGTTGCCTGGCAGGGGGACCTCCTCACTGTTGCGAATCAGGTAAGGCGGATAGTAGGAGTGGGCGTGAACTTGATCATAATAACCGAAAAAGATGTCGAACCCGTGAAGTTCTGGCACCCCTGTGGAACCACGTCCGCCACACCCCCATTTGCCAAATCCACCAGTGGCATAACCAACCTGTTTGAGCACCGAGGCGATTGTGGTTTCCTCCGGTCGGAGTGGTGTTCCACCACCGTTGGTGCGGATCGAAGTATGTCCTGAGTGTTTACCCGTCATCAAACAGCATCGTGTTGGCGCGCAGAGTGAGCTTCCGGCAAGTGCTTGTGTAAACCGAATCCCCTCAGCGGCCAGACGATCGATATTGGGCGTTTGAAAGTGGGGATGTCCCATGCACGAGAGCTCGTAATAACCCAACTCATCGGAAACGATATACACAATGTTGGGCCGCAAATAGGGCTTTCCCTCGTTGGCCCAAGCCCTCAGGGTCGGGCACAAGCAGACAAATGGAACAATTCCCAAGATGGTAACAAGCAGCAATGACCGAACTTTGCACGCCATCGAGTAATCCTCCCCAAAAAAGCGATCAAAACTGTCCACAAAGTATTGTCGATTATAGGTGTAGGCCTCATGGTTTCACCACAGGATTGCCTTGGCGTCGCTGGGTGACAGGGATGGCCGCTTCGGGGTACTGGGCAAGAATCTTCTTCAGTTGGGCCGCGACATCGGGCAGCTTGTCAATGAGGTTTTCTCGTTCTTCGGGGTCTGTCTGGTAGTCGTAGAGCTCATATTCTGCCGTTTCTGCTGGGGCACCGATCTTTTTCCACTCCACCAGTCGATAACGTTCTGTACGAATGGCACGACCCATCACGGCACCTCGCGGAAAACAGTGGTAAGCGTGATCGTCCACGCGAGTATCGGGATTGCGAAGAACCGGGACCAGGCTGACGCCGTCAATTGGCTGGGGGCCGGTGGGGCGCGGTAGTCCGGCCAGCTCGGCCAGTGTCGGAAAGATATCGACGTTTTCAGCCACTTGCCGTGTTACCGATCCTGGCGGTGTCACACCCGGAGCAACGATGATCAACGGAATTCGGACCGCCTGCTCATAATTGGTATGTTTGGTCCAGATACCGTGATCGCCCAAATGGAAACCGTTATCACCCCACAGGACAACGATCGTTGATTCTGCCAGTCCTAGTCGGTCAAGTTCATCAAGCACCCGACCAATTTGGGCGTCCGCAAAACTTGTGGCCGCATAATAGCCGTGGATCAGCGTGCGCTGAATCTCATCGGTCTTCAGGTTTTCCATAGTAAGGGGATCGTAGTTCAAGATTTCCCCACCGCGTTTATTTGCCACAGGCGGCGCCCCCTTGGGGGGCTCTTGATAAGAGGCCAGCTTGAATTCAGTCGGACTGTAGAGATCCCAGTATTTCTTTGGTGCTGTAAAAGGCAGATGCGGCTTAACGAAGCCCAAGGCTAGGAAAAATGGTGTACCCTCCTTCTGGCGGCGTTCTTTGGCTGCTCGTAATCGCTTGATACCCTCGTCGGCGATTCGCCCATCGGCATAGGCTTGATCGGCGACATCAAGTTTCTCCCAGGCAGCACCGCGGGGCAAACTGCCGATTCGGTCCAGCATTTGATTGGTAAAATAGGCCTCCTCTCGCGTCAGTTGTCCTCCTGCCGAATTCTGAGGATCCACATATTCCACCACCTTTTCAATGACGCTGGGCACGCTCCAAGATGCTGCATCGTCGTGGTTCCCGTGACCGGTATGGAAAACCTTACCAACCGCTTCGGTCCGCCAGCCGTACTTCATGAAATACTGAGGCATCGTAACGGCATCGGGTACTGCTCGGCGAAAGTTTTCGCTCAAGCCATAGATTCCAATGGATGTAGAACGCGAGCCTAACAGCAAGTTATTGCGGGATGGGGCACACACGGCCTGATTGCAAAAAGCCAGCTCAAATCGCATGCCACGAGCCGCCAGCCGATCCATGTGCGGCGTCTTAGCCACGGGATCACCATAACACCCAAGGACCGGCTTGAGGTCATCGACGCAGATCAGCAATATGTTGCGGCGCTGCTGACTTGTTTCTGTTGCCGAAGAGGTCGCGACCAAAGCGACAATTGTCAACATCCATGCCAACCAAGAAAGAGCCAGTTTGTTCGCTTTCATTGAAGGCATTGCCCAGAAATTCATAGTCGTTGTCTCCTCCCCATAGAAATAGTGTGCTCACGACGACCAACACCCCTCATTGTGGTCAAGCGCGCTGGTGTCAGCAATGGACTTTTGCGCAAATCGAATGTACAAGTGCGCAAGCCCCTTGCCACATGTCGGCAGGTCTTCTACAGTGCCAATATCATGATGGACGCGCAGGCCTTCAGGGGCGTGGCGTCAGCCTGTTGTTTGCAAGAATCTCGTTTAAACTTGGGGAGGTTACGATGCGCGCTATTTTTCTGCTGGGAATCAGCTTTACGCTGCTGCCAATATTCGTCCATGCGGCCGACACACCGGAAACGATCGTTGCCGGTCTGCAGGCCCACAATCGGGCCCTTCACATTAAGGATGGCTGGATTCGGGACCCTTTTATTGTTCTCGCGCCGGATGGTTACTACTATCTGACGGGCACCACGGCCCTGCCTGGCGATGCCCGCGAAAGAAACGACATTCTGAACACGGGACTGGGCCCCCAAAGCATTGTGGGATGGAAGGTGCGTCTTTGGAAGAGTCCGGACCTGATCCACTGGGAGTACTGCGGAGAGCCATTCAGTTTGAAAGACGGGGTTTGGGCCGAGGTGCAGCCACAACGCTTCCGACAAGTGCCGGAATCGGCTTGGCGTCTGTGGGCGCCGGAATTGCACTGGCTGGGCAATCGTTGGGCGTTGGTCCACACCAGTCCGTCGCCTGTTCGTGCCTCCAATCTTTCCCTCACGGAAGGCCCAGAAATCAAGGGGCCATGGAAGAACCCCATGGGCGAAAAGATTGGTCATCGCCACGATCCGTCGCTCTTTCGAGATGATGATGGCACATGGTGGCTTGTCTGGGGGGCTACGGAAATTGCTCCGCTTAAACCTGACTTTAGTGATTTCGCCCAACAGCCTATTAAGATCGGCCCCACCGAACCGGACGGAACTCTGGGCACGATGGGACATGAAGGATGCTTCATCAAGAAGTTCGGACGCAAGTATGTGCTCTTCGGTACGGGCTGGTCCACCCGGCAGATGCGTAAGGGAAGTTATAACCTATACTATGCCACAGCGGATCGTATCGAGGGGCCATACAGTGTTCGCCGCTTCGTGGGGCGGTTTTTGGGACATGGCACCCTCTTTCAAGACAAGGCCGGCCATTGGTGGTGTACCGCCTTTTATAATGCAAATGTGCCCCCCCTTTCGCGCGAAGAAGCCCGTGGCAAGGATCTCTCCGAGACGGCACAAACAATCAATCCCCAAGGTGTCACGATTGTGCCCATTCTTGCAAAAGCGCTTCCCGATGGGGACGTGTTCATTCGGGCGAAAGACCCCGATTACGCCAACCCTGGCCCGGATGAATTGCAACAGTTCGATTATTGGGAACCTCAGGAGTAGTCTTTCGAGAAAGTCGGGACAGCAGTCCAGACCAGACCACCAGGGCTTTGTGTCGAGCCTTGGAAGCTTTTCTTTGCCCGGAGGAATAAGCATAATAGGGGCAAAAGTGAGCAAGGCGCAATGATTAAGCCTCCGGAGGTTGCCCAAATGGCTACATCTCTTAGCCGCCGCATGTTCCTCAAGAGTCAGGCCACAATTGCCGCCGGGGCAGTTACGGCTGGTATCCTGTCGGCTCAAGAAACCGCCCCGCAAGGTGCTCCCTTACGAATAGGTGTTATTGGTGTGGGTGGTCGGGGAACATACCTATTACGGTTACTATTGGAACAGGGTGCCGAGGTCCCGGCGGTCTGTGATATTCGTCCGGCACGACTAGAGATTGCCGGCAAACTTATCGCCGAAATGCGGGATGGGCAGCAACCAGCGACTTATGGCGACACGCCCACCGATTATCGCCGGATGCTAGAGCGCGATGACCTGGAGGCGGTGCTTATCGCTACGCCCATGCAATGGCACGCCGTGATGGCGGTGGATGCCCTTCGGGCAGGGAAGCACGTGCTCAGCGAAGTGGCCGCCACCATGACGGTCCAGGAGTGTTGGGACCTCGTCAATGCCGTGGAAGAAACGGGCAAGATTTATATGCTGGCCGAAAATTGCTGCTTCTGGCGACCTGTGCTCGCCATCGGTCAGATGATTGCGGCGGGCCTCTTTGGACAGCTCACGTTCGCGGAATGCGGATATGTCCACGACTGCCGGGCCTTGGCCTTCGAGGCCGATGGCACGCTCACTTGGCGGGGAGAAATCAAGCGCGACCACAGAGGGAACTGGTATTCCACGCACTCCCTTGGTCCGGTGGCCAAGTGGCTGGGCATTAACAAAGGCGATCGTCTAGTCAGCTTGGTGGCTGCTGAAACGGGCCGGGCGGCAATGCGGTATTATGTGGAGCAGCGGTTTCCCGAGGGACATCCTGCTCGGCAAATCGACTTTCGGGCGGGGGACTCGACCACAGTGCTTATCAAAACAGCGAAGGAAGTGCTGATCGATGTGAGATACGACGTCATGAGTGCTCGGCCGCACCCTACCACCGTTTATTACACAATCCAGGGAACAAAGGCGGTTTACGATTCGCGGATCGACTCCGTCTGGATAGAAGGGCGCTCCAAGGCCAAGGCCTGGGAACCTGCCGGGCCATATGTCGAAGAGTTTGATAATCCTCTGTGGAAAGAACATGCGGAAAAAGCCCAAAAGACCGGCCACAGTGGCGGCGATTACTTTGTCATTCAGCAGTTCGCGGAGGCCGTCCGGAAAGGTGGGCCTGTCCCGGTCGATGTCTATGACGCCGCCGCTTGGAGCAGCGTTATGCCGCTTTCTGAGCAGTCTCTCAATGAAGGCGGCAAACCCGTAGAAATCCCCGACTTTACCCGTGGAAAATGGGAGCAGATCGCAAGCTAGCGGACGAGGAGAATCCCACGATGAAGTTCCGAAGGCAGTTTTTTGTCATCATGGCTGTTATGGCGACAGGGTGGTTCTCTGCCGTCGTCTCTCGAGGAGAAGAGTCGCTGCCCTATGTTCGCATTAGCCCGCGGGATCCGCGTTACTTTGAGCTTTCCGACGGCAAGCCCTATATTCCCATCGGGCTGAATATGATTCGCCCGCCGACCGATAGTCTGGACGGGATGGAAGTGTGGTTTTCCAAGCTCTCCGCCGAGGGAGGCAATTTCGTGCGGATTTGGCTAAGCAGTCCGTTTTTTGATGTGGAACATGAACGAAGCGGGGTATTCGATGAAGAGCGAGCCAAACGTATCGACGGCCTGCTGGCCCTGGCCAAAAAGTATGGGATTCGCCTCAAGTTGTGTACGGAACACTTTCGGCACCTCGGTGAAGGGACGCAGGCTTGGGCGGCTAAACCGCAGCACCTAATCGCCAACGGTGGGCCGGCCAAAGATACGGCCGACTTTTTCCTGGGCGAAGCGGGGCGTGCCCAATATAAACGAAAGCTGGCCTGGTACGCCGCTCGCTATGGCAGTGATCCGATCATCTTCGGGTGGGAATTATGGAATGAGATGGACGCCGTCAGGGTCAACGTATGGGAACCGTGGACGGCCGAGATGCTTCCGGAGCTTCACCGCCTTTTCCCGCAAAACCTGGCCATGCAAAGTCTGGGAAGTTACGATCACGAAAACAAACGTGAACGCTACCGGCGGCTATGTGAACTTCCCGGCAACGATGTCCTGCAAGTGCATCGCTATCTTGACCTCGGGGCAGCCTGGAAAATCTGTCACGGCCCAGTCGCCGTCTTCGCTGCGGAGGCGATCAAAGACCTCCGCTCGTTTGGCATTCAAAAGCCGATCCTTCTCGCAGAAAGCGGGGCTGTCGAGCCAAGCCACAGCGGTCCCTTCAAACTTTATGAAAAGGACAAAGACGGTATCATCCTTCACGACGTTCTTTTTGCCCCGTTTTTTGCGGGCGCCGCAGGACCAGGCCACATTTGGCACTGGGATGTTTATGTTGATAAAAACAATCTGTGGTGGCATTTTGGCCGATTTGCCGAGGTCGTCCGCGATCTTGATCCCCCAGCCGAGCACTTTCAACCGGTGGAGCTGGAACACCCGCGGCTCTACGTCTACGCCCTCAAGGGCACTGGAAAAACACTCATCTGGTGTCGAGATCGGGAGAACGCCTGGCAAACGGAACTGGCCGAGGGAAAACCGCCGGCAACCCTTCACGGGATAAAGCTGGAACTTCCGCCTGACTTTCGCGTCCAAGAGAGCAAAACCGTGCGGTTTTATGATCCGTGGAAAAACGCCTGGGAAGTGGGCAAAACCGAGTCGCCCCTTCTCCTCCCGGACTTCCGCAGATCACTGGTGATTCGCATTGAGTATTGAGTGGTTTTGGGTAAGATTTTCACGAATGGGTTGAGACGGAGAGTCCCACCCGGCGGCATTGTATATTGCACGGCCTATTTGCCGCATTGAAAAATCTCGTCTAGGATGGACAATGCAGGGCGCGGCATACGGTTTTCGGTCTCGAAGTAAGGGTTTTGTGTGACACTACTCTAAGAGCAAGGGTCAGCGAATGATGTCCAGCAAGGGAGCTCGAGTGACGATTTCTGTGTTTTGGAAGGTTTGTCTTGTCTGGGGAATTATCCTGGTTACCTTCTATTCGGGAATCGGAGCGCTTGACCAGCGTTTCGCGTCGGTGTCTGTTGCCGAAGAGCAAGCAAGCCAGCCTCGGTCGGCAGCACCCTGGTCAGTCTTGCAGCGTGTGCTGAATAACATCTTTGCCTCGGAAGACGCTTTTCCGGTACTACCGCAAAGACTTGAAGAGTCTGAGGCTTCGTCGGCCCCAGTTTATGAAGCGGGAACATATGACCGGGGCGAGTTGCGTATCGTGAATCAGGTTCCGGTCTTGATTTTGCGTGGAAAACCAGAAGAAATTGCCATCCAGGAGTCAAAACTAACATCCGACGCCATAGCGAATTTAGTCATTGCCCCTCAAGAGTTCCTCCGCCAGTTGAACTATCCCGGGGGCTGGGAGGGGCTTATCGCGCGAGGACGGAATTTCTGGAGATATGTGCCGGAGAACTATCGGCGGGAACTGGTGACTATGGCCGAGGCGGCTGGTTTGAATCACGACGAGCTTTTTGCCATCAACGTGTTGCCTGATATTTACCGCAGTATTGCCTGCTCCTCCTTGATTGTCCTTCCCGAACGAAGTGCCACCGGAAAGGTCCTCTTTGGTCGCAACCTCGATTTCTTTTCGCCACGCCAGCTTTACCGGTACACGATTGTGAAGGTCTATGAGTCCGACGGCGGGGGGCATCGTTTCGTCTCGATTGGCTTTCCCGGTTTTGTTGGGTGTTTAACCGGCATGAATGACGCTGGTCTGTGTCTGGCGGTGCATGAAGTACACTTTACTAACGACGGTTCACCGATATGTTCCCCCCATGGAATACCCTACGCCATGATGACGCGGCAAATCATGGAGCATTGTTCCAACGTTGAAGAGGCCATCGCCCATCTTAGGAAAAGCCCTCGTACAACCCTTTTGAACATCGCCCTTTGCGACCCTAAGCGAGCCGTCGTTGCCGAAATCACGCCAAAAACCGTCGCAGTCCGCGAGGCCGAGCGGGGATTGCTAGCGTGCACCAATCACTTTTGCACACCTGAACTTAAAGTGTTTGTGATTTCGCGACGCTACGGAGAATTGCTTGAGGCATATAACATTCCCAAAATTGATGTCGCTACAGTTCAGAAGAAATTGGACGATGTCAACTTGGGCTTCTTGTCAATTCAGTCCGTCGTCTTCGAGCCAGAAGACCTTGTGATGCACCTATCAGCGGGGTTTCCTCCTGTGACGAAGCGACCCTATCACCGATTGGAGATGAGAACGTTCCTTCAGTCAGAGGCCAAGGCCTCATCTCCGACTATTAGCTCAAGGTAATGGGCTATGGACCCGGTTGAGCGGGAAGAGAAACTGCGGACGGTGCTTGTCGCACTTGATCGCAAGGAATTTCTTCGCGCGCTCAGCCTCGCCGACCAATGGGTGACAGAATCGCCGTCCGATCCTGTTGCCTACAGTATGCGGGCCTACACGTTACTTAACCTCCAGCGTTCCCGCGATGCCCTTGAGGATGCGCGCCGTGCTCGGGAATTATCGCCCGACGATGTCACGGTCCTAAGCCTTTTTGCCCAAGCCGCCGCGGCCGAACACCGCCTGGGTTGGGCCCAAGAAGCATGGGAAAAGGCCGTCGCCCAAAGTGGTGGTTCCCCGCAAATCCTTCGCGAATATGCCCGTTTCATGGTCCATTATCGCGGCCCCCGGCTAGCCTTAGAGGCAGCTCAACGTGCGCAACAAGCCGATCCAAAAAACTCGGTAGGGTGGAGTCTTCTGGCAGCGGCACAATTACGGATGCATCAGTATCAGGAGGCTGAAAACTCCCTACGTCAGGCCCTGGCTTTAGACCCGAACAATGTCCAGGCCCAATCGCTCATGGCTAAGCTCCTGCTGCTCAAGGGGAAGCAGGATCAGGCTCTGGCCTTGAGTCAACTTCTCGAGGACGATGCCGAGGCCCGCCCCATCGCCGAGTGGATTCGCCGTGAAATTAAGAAGCGTGACTTGGAGCGGATTCTTGTCGAACGTGCCCTAGACATGAGCGCTCACCGTCCCGACCCTGGCGTTTTTCTTCGGTTTCGCCTGATGTGGTGGATCGTTGCTTACATAGGTGCCTTGGCCCTAGCATTATTCCTCGACTCTTTGATCGAGGGCCAAGTCTTCTTCATTTTTGCGGCGGTGTTTTTCGTCGTCCACGTGCTGATCTGGCTGCTCCTCTTTCACTGAAGCAATTCCCCTCCCTGCCAAGGCCGATAGCTCGCCACAACCAGACGAAGGGCCCCTTTGCACGCGGAATGGCCACCTAGAAATCACCAACCAGGAAAGTCCACACGGTCAGCGTAACGTCCCAGGAAGAACGGAGAACCGCTGGTTGCTCGCGGGAACCTCTATCGGGTATGTCTCGACCTGCCCTTGATTGGTAAAGGACGGAAGATTCGGAAGGCCTTTTGTTCCGGCTTGACGCTCCAGGGCACCACGGACGCCCAGCATTTCGGGATGACGAGCAATTTTATCGCTGAATACCCGCAGGTCGCTGATTACCGGTCGAAGGTCTTGCGTTAACGATTGGATGTTCGTCATAGTCCGATCAAGCTTTTGATAAAGCGTGGGGTCCCGGACAAGCTTACCCAAAGTCGTATCCTCCCGATTGAGGGCCTCGCTGAACTCGGCCAATTGGGCACTGACGCGCTCCAGGTTCGTCAGGCTGTTATCAAGGCGTTGCACAATGGCGGGACCATTTTGGGCAAGCGGTTCTGTAACGCCACGCAGATTCTCAAGGTTCGCTCGTGCCGTTCGAATGGTCTGATTCGTTTCGTCTAAGGTGGCGCGAATCTCATCGACCATTTGTGGAACTCGGCTCAGGGCCTCCTTTAAGCGACCTTTCAATTCGGGATCGCCGATGATTTCATTGGCGTTGGTCACCGTCTGTTGAGCCGCTGTCACCGTCTGATTGGCATTACTTAGCAGTTCTTTAAGCTGCTGTTCGTTCTCCGTGAGGATTCGGTTGACCGATCGAACGGTATCGCCTAGGGCTTGCGATGTCTCGTTCACGGAATTGATTGCCGTCACCAGGCGCTCCTGGAGATTGGTCAGCACGATGATGGGGTCCGGGGGAACAACCCCCTTTATCACATCGCCGTCCTTGACGATGTCTTTAGGAGCGTTTGGATCGGGCGAGAGGGAAAACTCCAGAATGGAATCCCCCAGGAGGGCTCGATTCAGACGACACACCTCGTTGTGCCGCAACGTGTATTTTCGTTCCACGCGGGCGGTCACCAGGACATTTCCTTCCGGTGTTAGCTCGACGCTTCTCACGTAGCCGATTACTATGCCGCTTTTTCGCAACGGGGATCGCTCGGCCACACCAGGGGCCTCTGGGAAGCGAATATAAACCGTGTATTCCGCGGGAAATGGCCAGCGCCACTCCCCGAACGTGACAATGAGGATGGCCGCAATCAGAATGCTGGCAAGGACCATCACGCCGATGCGAAATTGCATCAAACGCTCATCCATGGGCGGCCCCTCCGATTTCAACCGCGTTTTCCGATTCCTCGCGGGCCATTTCCATCAGCCGTTCCCTCGCTTCGCCCCGCACAAACTGAATGACACGGTCATCTGCCGCCGACTCAATTTCGCTCGCCGGACCATCGTAGAGTATTTGAGATTCTCCCGGTTTAAGTCGCGTCAGAGGATAAAGCATGATGATTCGATCGGCAACCTTCGTGGCCGTCCTCATGTCGTGGGTTACGATCACGCTGGTAACGGGGTGCTGACGTCGCGTCCGAAGAATGAGTTCATTGATCACATCGCTCATGATAGGGTCGAGGCCAGTAGTTGGCTCGTCGTATAGCATAAGCTCCGGCTCCAGCGCGAGTGCCCGAGCCAACCCCACCCGTTTCCGCATGCCGCCGGAAATTTCTCCCGGCTTCTTCCGCAGCACGTTTTCGGGGAGTCCCACTTCGAGCAAGCGGGCCTTGACCACCTCGTAAATCTCGTCCTCTGTCAATCGGGTGTGCTGACGCAACGGAAAGGCTATGTTCTCACCAATCGTCATGCTGTCAAACAAGGCCGCTTGTTGAAACACAAACCCCATGCGAATCCTCTGTTCGGCCAACTCATGTGGCCGTAATTGAAACAGGTCTCGCCCATCAAATAGGACACGCCCCTTCGTCGGCCGCTGCAGTGCCACCAGTGTCTTGAGAAAAACCGTCTTTCCGCAGCCGCTTTCTCCCAGGATGGCCACGGTTTCCCCGCGACGGATTTGTACATTTATCCCGCGCAGGACCACCTGCCGTCCGAAGGCAACGGTCAGTTGCTCGACCTCGAGCAACACCGGGTCCTTAGATGATGGGCTACTAATCGTTTTTTCCGTCGTTGCCTGAGCGATCATGGAAAACTATCAACAAGGGTTAACACATGACGCCCCCTGCCAATACCACATTTCGTCCTTCCGAATGGGCTGCGTGTACACGAAGCTTGAGGATGTTTGAGAATCCCGCCAAGTTACACCAGCCGCGGACCCTGCGGAAACAGTACGTTGTAAAGAGCATCCAGGCCGATTCCCAAAATCAAATCCAACAGGAGAATCATCACAAATGAATGAACGAATGCGTAGGTCGCCGCCCGCCCAACACCCTCCGCACCAGGATCACAGTGAAACCCATGATGGCAGCCCACAATCGCAATGGCGGCACCAAAAAAAAGGGTCTTAAAAGTCCCAGCGGCCAGGTCAAACCATCCGACATAGTTGGCCGAATTCTGAAGATAATAGTAAGCGTCGATATTTAAAAGGTAAACACTGTAATAATAGCCACCAACGACACCCATGAAATCCGCCATCAAGGTAAGCGCGGGAATCAGGAACAGACAGGCCAGAAATCGTGGAACAACCAAGTAATGGATGGGATCGGCGCCCATCACACTAAGGGCATCAATCTGTTCCGTCACCCGCATCGTTCCCAACTCTGCGGCCATGGCACTTCCCACCCGGCCCGCCAACATCGTGGCCGCAAGCACAGGGCCAAGCTCACGAACAAGCGACATATTGATAACGGCCCCAAGTCGCGTCTCCAAGTTTAGCATTTTAAATTGGGCGTAACTTTGAACGGCCAGGACCATACCTACGAACGTCCCTGTTAGGGCCACCACCGGTAGGCTGAGGACCCCAATTTGATAGAAGTTCCAAAGGATCGTCTCTCGGCGCGGACGTTTTGTCACCAGCCAGCGAAGTGTCCGCCCAAAGAAGAGACTAATGCTGCCTAGGCCGATAATCCATTCCATCGTGCGGGCGCCGATGTCGGCCACCCACTGAGCAAAGTTATTCAGCAATCCGCCGGGTACACCTGGTAATCCGTTGTGGGACTTTGCCACAATTTGGCTCATTGTGTCTTTCCAAGCCGCAAAGGCAGGGCCTTATTGTATCTCTGCTTCCACGCGAAACGTCTGCGCAGCCCCTCCGTGGGGCGCAACGTCCCTGATCTAGTACTTCGACGCCCGTCCCGACCGGCCTTCAATCAATCGTAACAGTTCTACAACTTGAAACGACTGGCAAGGCTAAAGAAATTGGGCAAGATACGGCAGGTTCTTGGCAAGCGCATACTCCCCGCCCCACGAATCCGTCGCGGGCCACTGGTGACTCACGCGCCGAAAAGGGTCTTTTAAGGCAGATCACCCACCGGTTGGGCGGCGTACTCCTCGAAGGCCTGGGCGATTCGGGCATCTTCAGCCCGGCCTTTGTGGAGAATAATCCGGTAGGCGAACGTAATCGACTGGCCTTTGCCGAGGGTGTAGGCGCCACTTACATCGGAGCGGCCCACGAAATCGTGCCAACCAAATGGATTTGCCGCAAACAAACCATAGGTCCTAACATGCCAGTGCGTTGGGAATCGGAAACTGGTGGGATGATTTAACACGGCAATTCCCACAATCTGATCTCCAACAGGCCCGGAATAGTCAACCCATTTTGCCTTTTTCCCCCAAGCCTGCGCGTCAGTCTGGCCTTCACTATTCATAATTTGGCCACCTTTTTTGCTATCCACCGCCATGCTCTCGGCCACCCGCAGGCCAAAGGTCCCCTCTTTGGTATCGCCGAAGGTGACACTGTCGGCCGTCGCCGTCAAACGGATGACGAAATCGATGATGCGGTGGTCGCCGGAACGAGAGAAGATGAGCTTGCGGGTATCCTCGAGGGTTTTCGTCCCGTCGGGGAGCAGCCAATCATTTCGGGTGACGATGACAGCGTTCTTTCCCCCAGAGACCTGGACGAACTCGCGATGGACGATCCGACCACGGTTAGGCCCTTCCGCCCAAAAGTCGGTCTTGTTCACATCGCCGTGGGTAAACCACATGGATTTTTGATGGGGATGGTCGTGACGTTCATTGAGGCCTTCTCCCATGGGCCATTCCCGCGTGACCGGTTGGTCCGTGGGACCAATGATAGGCCAGACATAAGGTTTAAATTCTCCGTCGGCCACGTAGTTTGCCCAAAGCTTGCCGTCGTATTTGACGCTCACACCATGCTCTGTCTTCTCCACTGTAAAAGGCCCCTCGGCCCCATTTGTTCCCTGAGCACGCGTCACATCTGCCAAGAGACCCCATACGAAGCAACTCGCGGCCAAAGCAGCGAGCACTCGATGGCCTTTCGCCGAATCAACACCAATCGTCTTCACAGTGATGTCTCCTCACATTCGGTGACTCGCAAGTCAGTTTACACATTAATTACCTGCCCAGTTTAATCGTCGGGCATTGTGTTTGCCACTACCTCAGCATCTTCTGGGCGCAGATCGCCTTAGGGCCTATCCCATAATCTCCCCTCTCTCGTTCGGCGGGAGAGGTGTCCGGGGTGAGGGTGACTTGAATCGCTGCCGGTTTTCTCAATCGAGCCCGACGTTCGCTTGCCCTCACCCCAACCCTCTCCCGGAGGGAGAGGGGGACTTTTTGGGATAAGCTCTTAGTTGTTTTCAGCCGATTTTGCCGATGTTGACATCCCCTAAGCTTACGATCAAACACGGAGACTCCTTGCGGGGACTTGTTATGAGCCGTTGTATCAATCAAAATGAAGCCCAGTTTTGTGTGTCGCTGCAGGTTGAGCCGCAAAAACAGGCCAAACACAAGTGAACCCGTGCAAGATTTTGGCGAGGGCTTGTCCCTTGCCTGAATAGTCAACCTGCCGTTGAAGTGAGTCGGCAAGTTTACGGTGATGTTTCGTTTCCACATTTTTCGTCTGACTAGGGAGGTTCGTTATGAGTTCATCCCAACAGGGAACAACCCGTCGTGATTTCCTCAAGGCCACGGGTCAGGTCGCAGCAGCGTCGGCGCTCACGGGCGTCGTCATGCCGCATGTGCATGCCGGTGAAAATAACACGATTCAGATCGCCCTCATCGGATGTGGCGGGCGGGGTACGGGGGCCGCGTCCGACGCTCTGTCTGTGCAAAAGAGACTCAACGTTCCCGTTAAACTTGTGGCCCTAGCGGATGTATTTGCCGACCGCGTCGAGAGGAGCTTCAAGAGCCTGAAGGAACGATTTGCCGATCAAGTCGATGTGCCAGAGGACCGTCTTTTCGTCGGCTTCGACGCGTACAGGAAGGCCATGGATTGCCTTCGTCCGGGCGATGTCGCCATTTTTGCGACCCCGCCGGCCTTCCGTTGGGTGTTCTTCCAATATGCAATCGAAAAGAACCTCAACGTGTTCATGGAAAAACCGGTCACTGTGGATGGCCCCACGTCACGGCGAATGTTCGAACTAGGCAAGAAGTCCGTAGAAAAGAACCTCAAGGTCGGTGTGGGACTGATGGTCCGACATTGCCGGGGTCGTCAGGAATTGAAGAAGCGGATTGAAGATGGCGAGATCGGTGAAATTCAATTTCTCCACGCTTACCGAATGGGTGGCCCCGCGGCAAACATTGGACCAAAACCTGACAATATCAGTGAATTGCGCTATCAGATTCGGCAATTTCACAGTTTCATTTGGGCCAGCGGTGGTGTGTACAGCGACTTCTACATCCACCAGATCGATGAGTGTTCCTGGATGAAGGGGGCTTGGCCGATCAAGGCGCATGCCTTGGGTGGACGACACTATCGCGGGAAGGCGGTGGACCAGAACTTTGATACGTATTCCATTGAATACACCTATCCTGACGGCACCAAGTTGTTCTACTTTGGGCGGCAGATGGCTGGTTGCCACAACGAGTTCGCCAGCTACGGTCACGGGACGAAAGGCTGCTGCATCATTTCCACTTCAGCCCATACCCCCGGACGGGTCCGCACATTTAAGGGTCACGATTTTGCCCAGGAGAATCTCCTCTGGGCTTTCCCCCAACCCGAGCCCAACCCTTATCAAATGGAGTGGGTCGATCTGATTGAGGCCATCATCAAGGATCAACCCTACAATGAAGTGGAACGCGGTGTTCAGGCAAGCTTGGTTACGAGCATGGGCCGCATGGCTGCCCACTTTGGCCGGATCGTGACCTACGAGGAAGCGCTGAACCATCCGCACGAGCTGGCCCCTGATGTCGATAAGTTCACCGAGGACTCGCCGGCACCAGTTCAGTTTGATGAGACGATCGGTATGTATCCCCAACCGATGCCTGGCATCAAGACCGATCGGGAGTATTGATCCTCACGGATCTTGGCAAGACCCGGCGGTGGAACACGATCGCCTTTAAAAAAGCGGTTTTACCGCCAGCAACCCTTGAAGATTGTTCTACCAGACGAATCCTTAGCTAGAACGGAAGGCCCATAGCGGTTATCCGCTGTGGGCCTTCGCTTTGCGCTAAGAAACTTTGGGTGCGCTGGATTTGGAGAGACGCGCGTCCAATGTGGTGCCGACGGAGATCCTATCATGTCACGCGGCCACGACGGCGTGAAGCCCTCGAATGAATCGGGTGGGCACACGTCCTATTCTTGCCCGGTGGGTCGGAGCGCCTACCACGGATCGGCCCCCACTTTACGGTGCGGGTTGTCGCTTTCCGATTCAGCAATGTATTGCGGCCGCGCTGTAAAGATTGGTAGGGGCCAACGTTGTGATTGTCCGTTGTTGAGTCTCAGGAGCGACACGCGGCGCGTTGTGTTAAGAGCCCGTCCCATAATCTCCCCTCGCCCGCTCGGCGGGAGAGGGGGGCTTTTTGAGATAGGCTCTAACCCAAAACGACGCGCACCATTGCGGCCGCGGGCGTGTGATACTCATCCTAACAACGATTTACCACGATGAGAAACACTCAAGATGCCTTGTGTGATACGACGAGAAGCTTGTTCCAACCCGTTATACGACCAGGAAACTATGTAGTACTCTCTGGCAAATCACCAAATTGGGAGTCAGGTTGTAAGCACTCGCGGAGACGCCGGATTTCCAAGATGTATCCCAACTCCGCGAGTTGCCACGCTGTAGCCTGGCTATGAAGCTCGCTTTCCTTGAGGACGAGTTGCTTTTCTCGGTCGGCAAGTTTGGCCGCGAGGTCTTCTAGCTCCTTAAGCCGGGCCGCCATGTATTTGTCAAAGCGCCGTTTTTCTTCCACAATTTGGCGATGCAGGGATTGAAGACGGGTCTCAATCGTTCGAGTTTGCTGATGCCGATCTTCCCGTTCCTCCAATGCCATCTTAACAGTCTGATCCAGTTTTTGCCGCAGGGCGATTAACCGCTGGGCAACTTCGGCGGGCGCGTGATTCCGTTCCAAGGACGCCGTAAGCTCACAAGCCGCTAGGTGGTGTTCAATGGCCTCGCGCTGCCGGGCATCCACTTCCTTTTTGAGTTGCAATAACTCGGCGTGGAGCCGATCGAGGGCCTGTGAACGCCGCGCGACGGCTTCGCGCTGGGCCGCGAGTTCCGCCATAGCCTGACGTTGCTCCGCTACCCATTGCTGACGCCACTGTTTTTCTTGCTCTTTCCATCGCTCTCTGGCATCCTCCAACTCCGACAGGATTCTCTTGGCTTGCTGCCAGTAGTGCGTCAGTTCATCCTGCTTTCGGATAAGGTCTTCGACCCCGTCGGCCTGACGTTCACACGGTACACCTTCGCTGCGCTCCACCGAGGGTGGGGCTGGCGCAGTCTCCACCAACACGGCGAACGTCGTTAAGTCGCTTTCTCGGATTTGGACTTCGGCCTCGCGGCGGGCCAATTCCTGCCGTTTTTCCTGGAGGGCCTGCTCCTCCTTTGCGAGATTGGCTTCGCGCTGGCGAAGTGCCTCTTCCCATTGTGCGAGGAACTGCTCGCGCTGCGACAGGGCTTCCTCGCGTTCACCGAGTTCAGCGCGGCGCTCCGCAAGGGCGGCCTCTCGCTCGGCCAACAACTGCCGTTTTTCCTCCCACTCGGCATGGCGTTCCTGCCAAAGGAGTCGCAGGACACGAATATCGTTCTCAAGCTGTGCCCGCTGCGCGTTGAGTTGCGCTTCCCGGTGGTCAAGCTGCTCTTGACGCCGCCGGAGAACCGCCGCTATTTGACGCGCATGCCGGCGGATTCGCTCCGGCGAAAGTCCCACCCCCCGTTCAACGTCTTGCTCCTCATGTTCACTGATTGGGATCTCTTCATTAACGACAACAGGTCCGGGCTCGCCAGCGTCTTGCCTCGGCGCCGATGTCGCAATCTGTGGAGCTTGGGTCTGACCAACTCGGTGCGGTGGGTCGATCCGTGCAGTTGTCCCGGTTGCCCCAAGGGACGGCACGCCTTGCGATGACATTGCATCGCATGCCGGGGCCATCTGTGGGTGACTCAGCGGATCGGACATTGTCGGGAGACTAAAGATTCCTGCTCTCGGACGTCAAGCTCCATCACCACCGTGGCGACGAGCATTGACCGCGACGACCAAGTTCAAAGGAGCCTCGCCGCAGCCTTTATCGATATAATCGACAAAGTTTACTCATTTCTTGTATTCCGTTTCTTTGCGGGGCAAATCGTGCTCCGCGAACGCTGCCTCAAAGCTGTCCGCGCTACCCATCCTGCCAAAAAGCGGAGATATTACCCATTTTGATGAGCTGTCAAGAATGACCAGGTCAACAATGATCAACCAGACCAGTTTTTCCAGATTACCCCGATTCTCGGCAGGGATCGCAGTAGCCCTTTGGAAGATCGACGGTCCTCTCGCAATTTGCTATACTGCGAATAACTGATTCGAATTTCGTAAGGTGTGATTATGGTTACTGAGGCATTCATCACATTGGTGTTTTCTCGCCCAAGGGATCCGCATGCGGAGCCGGCGTTCCGGCATATGGTCAACGAGGTCCTTGAGGCAGCCGGCCACTTGCCCGCAGTGATCATTCCCCATTTCTATGATGCGATGCCAGGTGGCCCGGTGTTTACATACCTCCGCCGACTGACAACGGACATCATCTTGCTCGCCCCGCTGTATCCCCGGGCAGCGCAGCTTGTGTTGCGTGCCAACGGTCTGCGGTATCGCCTGGCCCGTCAAACCGACGACGTGCCGCAGCGACAAAATCAATCTGATCGTCGGCTTTGGGCCTTCGACTACCGGGAATATGGC
>Ga0209608_1001473_pt1 | contig 19195 bp, 10 predicted proteins | sample AD_UKC130_MetaG_FD_184428 | JGI IMG/M metagenome (GOLD analysis project Ga0209608, IMG submission 184428) | Active sludge microbial communities of municipal wastewater-treating anaerobic digesters from Canada - AD_UKC130_MetaG (SPAdes) (version 2) | ecosystem: Engineered > Bioreactor > Anaerobic... | reverse complement strand
CACGGAGTGCAGCGATGGAGTACAAGTACAGCAAAGATGACAATTTCGAGGATTTCGCGTGCGGCAGGGTGCTTTACCACAGGTCCGGCATGCCATGCTTTCCTGTGAGGCTGGCCGATGAGATATTCAAAAGGTGCATGGGATACCTGGGCAAGCAGAACGATATCGTGTTTTTCGACCCGTGCTGCGGAGGCGGGTATATGGCCACCGTGCTTGGGCTGCTCAATCCGGAAGCCATAAGGAAGTTCGTCTGCTCAGACATCGATGAAGAAGCGGTCGGGCTCGCACGGAGCAACCTGTCCCTGCTTACGATGGACGGCTTGCTCCGGCGGAGGGAGCAGATCGCCGGGATGTTAGGAACGTTCGGCAAGCAGTCGCACAGGGACGCGCTGAAAAGTGCGGACAGGTTCATCAGGATCGTGCAGGACCGGCCGTTCGTTCCCGAGATAAAATGTTTTACCGCGGATGCGCTGGATAAAACGGCATTTTGCGGCTCAGATTTTATTGCTGATATCGTCATTGCCGATGTTCCGTATGGAAATCTTTCCACGTGGTCCGGTGAAAAAGCTGACGCTGTTGATTTGCTGCTGGATTCAATCAAATGTGTCGTTTATGGAAACTCAGTCACAGCCGTTGTTTGCGACAAGTCACAGAAAGTCCGCAACAGCAGCTATAAAAGGCTGGAACGCTTCAAGGCAGGCAAAAGGGTTGTTGAGGTCCTGAAACTGATACAGACTTAATGAAGCTTGCGACAATGCATGCATGGTCATGAACAAGCATGCTTCCAGGCTGGACCCGGTAAAGTATCCGGCAGAGCAGATGGGGATTTCAGAACTGGAAGCGGCGGTATTCGGCAATGATTACAATGACCTTGAAAAACGCAACACACCTATTGTAATCCTGCATAGTGAATGAATAGCCCTTGTGATATTTGTTGATGCAGGTATGGTCCTTGTGATATAATTAGGCAACACAGCCGGCTGAAGCCGGCACATCATAGCGGCAGCGGCGTCCTTCAGCCGGGGAGGCCCGGCAGGCTGAAATGATCCGGGTCACGGGTGTTGTCCGTTACATGGATGTTGTTCGTGAAGGAACGCTTTCCGTTACAGGGACGCTGTCCGTTACAGCGGGAAGAATCCCCAACAGTAACAGATAAATGCGGAATGGTACCACGAAGGTATTTGCTTTCATGAAGAAGGCTTCTTTATGAAACAAAAACTGCGTGGTTTTTTTGCGCAAATTTTGGCGGTTTCGCAGTTTTCCGCACTATCATATCGTGGACAGGGAGGAAATGAGAGTGAGGCCATCATCTTTAAGAAGACTCGTATTGTCCGGACTGTTCCTTGCACTGGGGCTTGTGATGCCTTTCCTGACGGGGCAGATCCCGAGTATCGGTTCGATGCTGCTGCCTATGCATATACCGGTCCTGATTTGCGGATTCGTATGCGGCTGGCCCTATGGACTTGCAGTGGGATTCATAACACCGCCGCTGCGCCACTGGATATTCGGGATGCCGCCAATGCCGAACGCTATTGCCATGGCATTTGAACTTGCGGTGTATGGTTTTTGCACAGGGCTGTTTTACAGGCTGCTTCCAAAGAGAAATGTTTTCGTATATGCATCTTTGATACTCTCAATGATATGCGGCAGGATCGTCTGGGGCATAGCGAGCCTGGTGATATATGGACTGACTGATAAAGCGTTCACGTGGCAGATGTTTGCCGCAGGTGCGGTATTGAACGCTATACCGGGTATAATTCTCCAGATTGTCGTTATCCCGCCGATCATTATTGCTTTGAAGAGAGGTAACCTGCTGAGAGATGAATTATACCTGTGAACTGGAAAGGATCCTTGCAGAACAATACAGAAGATATCCCTGCATGCAGGTACAGGACGCGGTCAAGCTGATCTACCAGAACGAATTCGGCGGAGGCCATATGATCAGCGACAGGGAGGAGAGCCTGGCCCGGCTCAGGGATGAATACGCATCAGTGACAGGCAGGGACAGCGAACTGCCCTGGAACGGGGCGTGCATGGAAACATTGAATAGCAAGGCGCACGCAGGAACAGGAGATGAGCGCGGCGCGGCGGGCACGGGCATTGGGACTGTGTGCGGTGATACAGGCGCCGGCCATGGTGAGGCAGTCACCGGCTGCGATGCGGAGGGCGCAGACGTATACGGCATGAGCGCCGGGAGCAAAGGCGCTCATGCCGCCGTGCCGCTTTTCGAGGACATAGGCAACGGGCTTTGCAGGATCAACCTTGCCGGGTTGGGACGTTACCCGGTAAGCCTTGAGACAGTCAACAATTTCTTTATCCACACAGCAAATACTCACAGGGGTGACATAAAAAGTTTCGAAAGAAAGCTGGAAATCCTGAGGGACTGTTGTGCCCGGGGTGCGCTGCCTTTCAGCGTCGGCAGCGTGGACGAATACATCCGCTCGTACCGCGGGAATGGTTATCCCCCGGTCAGCCACAGCGCGATATACCGTGACGCATACCATCCTGCATACAGGATAGTCAAAAACGACTTTCGCAGGTACTTCGAGGTCTTCTGCCGTATCGACGAACTGCTCGGACGTGTGGACTCCTGCCGTTACAGCAGGAACTACGTAACCGTGGCCATAGAAGGCAACTGCTGCGCTGGCAAGACATCTCTTGCGGCGTTGCTGGAACAGGTCTACGACTGTAACGTGTTCCACATGGACCACTTTTTCCTGACACCGGAACTGAGGACAGAAGAGCGTCTGAATGAGACCGGAGGCAACGTGGACTATGCCAGGTTCAGGGACGAGGTGATACAAGGGATCGAAAGCGGCGGCGAGTTCGAATACCGCGTATATAATTGTTCCATGCAGGCCATGGAGCGGACAGTCCGCGTCAGGCCCAAAAAACTCAACATAGTTGAAGGGTCTTACAGCATGCACCCGACCCTGTCGGAGCATTATGATCTCAGCGTCTTCCTTGCAGTGGACCCGGAAGAGCAGAGCCGCCGGATCCTTGAAAGGAACGGGCCTGTCATGCACCGAAGGTTCATGGAGGAATGGGTCCCGAAGGAGAACAGGTATTTCGAAGAATTCAGGATAGCGTCGAAGTGTGACATAGTGATAAAATGATACGGTTCCCGGGCATGCGAAATTGTCGATTGTTAACCACACAGCCATATGTTATAATTTAATATTGAACAGAATGTATCGACAGCGAATGCTTCAATGGCGGTATATTCTTTCTGACAGGCACATCATCCTGGCGATTTTACCGGATTTTAAGCAACAGGCTGCCGACATGTTTGTTTTTAAGAGGTGTATGAGACAATGCGCGGGCTTTTGCACAAAAGGACTATCATAATCCCGATGCTGCCGGCATTGGTTTTCATGCTGCTGATGACAGCATGCACGGATATGGTTGGCAGCAAAGACGGTACACTCCCGCAGGCCTGCCTTCCGCTCAGTAATATAGAGGGATGCGGCGGAGCGGTATTCACGTCTGGCGGCAGGCTGTATGTATATGATGCAAAAAACGGGTCGGTCAGCGAAATAGACGAGGTTGCCGGGGCGAAACATTTCCTTGGCCTGTCGCCTGACAGGACTGCTGCAGCCTACCTGTATTCCTTCAGGTCAGAGGACGCATTTCAGACCGCGGAGAAGATCGGCATTTATGAAATGGCTTCCGGGAGGAAGACAGAGCTTGCGCTTGAGGGAACAATGGATCAACTGATGAAAGTTTACTGGATATCGGACAGGACCATAATGGCCATAAGCCACCTGAATCCGTCTGCAGACATATACCAGGCATTTGACGCAAGGGAAGGCAGATGCCTGTTTATCAGGCCTGTCGGTAGGCTTTACGACGTTTCACGCGACGGGACACGCATAATTTACTACTTTACGCAGCATTTTGCCGAAAAGCTGCTTCCTCCGCACCTTAGGGTCTCCGGCGTTGCCACGGGAGATCCGGGTAATGCCGCCGGTTTCGATGAACCCGTATACGAGGTCCGGGACGGGGATGACCGCATCGAACAGGCATGTTTCGCCGGAGGAGACAGGGTCCTTTTCATCGAGTATGTATCGGAGGCAGCAGGCTATAAACTTAAGGAGGCAGAAATAAAAGATGACTCTTTAGCGGTCATTTCAGAAGCTCCTTTCGATTTTCCTGGTCTGGATGCGGAAAACATAATAGCCATGGAATATTTCGAGGACCGCTACCGCCTGTATATAATAAGCAGGTATACCGGGAACAGGGGGACAGACGGTGCAGGAAGCAGCGATACAGGCAGTATGGACGCAGGCATCGGGAATGCAGGAGACACAGGTGCAGAGAGCGGAAGTGACGGCAATCCGGCCCGGACCGCGGAAAGAACGGCGATGGAAGATGGCATATACCTGTTCGAGTTCCTGCTCAGACAAGATGAGTCGGAGGACATGCAACCGGTCTGCGTAAACATGGTGCTGACCGGGCTTGATGCCGACGCCGGGCATGACATCGCCATGGAGGCGGCCGGGGACCGTATCAGGGTGACGGATATCACGGGAGTTGGCACAGATGTCCGAAAGGAACATTACATATATGACGGGAATGGATTTTCAGCGATCTTGACAGACGGCGGTGTGTCCCCCGGGGACCTGCGCGAACTGGAGGAATATGCACGGGAAGTTACCGGAAGTGCTTCGGCGTTGAAAATCGATGCTATAGAATTATATTAGCCGGAGGACATCAACCTGGCCAGGCTGACTGCCAGTGCCGGGTTTATTGTCATATACGGGTTAATTACAGATTGATAACGGAACAGGACCCAGCTGTCATACAGGCAGGGTATATTGACCGGGGCTGTGAGGCACAATTGGTACGCCTACAGCGGGGGATTTATATAATTGGCATATCCACAAACCGGTGCATTCACATAATCGTTATTTCGGGACGTCTATATGACGCATATTAGTTTAGTATAGCATGAGGCGTTTGCTGGCAAATCGCCCGTGGTTTTCCGGCGGAGGTAAGTATGGGGCTCAGGATAGTCTACGGCAGGGCAGGGAGCGGCAAGTCCAGCTTCTGCTATAACGAGATAAGGGAAAATATAAGCGGTGACGGCATCACGGGAACAGGCGGCCGGAAGCTGCTTTTGATCGTTCCGGAGCAGTTCTCTCTCCAGGCTGAGAAAAACCTTGCAAGGATCACCGGAGCTTCAGGGATATACATGGCGGAGGTGCTGAGCTTCCGGAGACTGGCCTACAGGGTTTTCAGCGAGGTCGGCGGCATCACCCGCCGGCACCTCGATCCTGCCGGCAAGAGCATGCTGCTGTTCAGGATACTTGACAGGCTCAGCAGCGATCTTAAAGTGTTTTCAAAGGCTGCGCTCAGGAAAGGGTTCATCGAGTCCCTGTCGGATGCCATAACGGAATTCAAAAGGTATGACATAGCGCCGGAGGCTCTGCTTGAAGCTGCGCAGGATGCCGAAGAAGGTTCGCTGCTGAAGGACAAGCTCCACGACCTGTCAGTGATATACTCTGAGTTTGAGAAACAGCTCCATCAGAAGTACCTGGATGCAGATGACGACCTTGTGGAGCTATATAAGAAACTTGACCTTTCGACGCAGTACGACGGCGCCGAGATCTGGATAGACGAGTTCTCAGGCTTCACGCCGCAGGAGTACAAGGTGATAGGAAAGCTTCTGGCAAAGGCCCGAAGGGTCACGGTTTGCCTGTGTACCGACTGCCTTTCGAACGATCCCAATGACAATGCGCCGATGGTGTTCGGCCCGGTGAGGAAAACAGCGGAGAAGCTCGTCCGGCTGGCGGAACGGGAAGGGATACCCGTGGAGAAGCCTGTAAAGATTGACAACCTTTCAGGGAAGGCATCTATACGGTTCAAAGACTCGGCAGCGCTCGGACACCTGGAAAGGAACTTCTGGAAGTATCCCTATAGCAGGTATACCGGGCCGACGGATGACATCTGCATTACGGCATCCGCCAATCCGTACTCGGAGGTGGAGGATACCGCCAGGGACATCCTGAGGATATGCAGGGAGCGCGGTTTCAGGTTCAGGGATATAGCCGTGACGATGAGGAACCCTGACGACTACGACAGTATAGTCAAAAGTGTGTTCACACGCTACGGCATACCGTATTTTCTTGACGGCAAGAGGGATATCGACGGACACCCGCTTATCGTCTTCATCCTGTCCGCCCTTGATATCTTTACAAGTAACTGGTCGTACGAGGCTGTTTTCAGGTACGCGAAAACCGGCCTTCTCTCCATTGGAAGGCACGACCTGGACATCCTCGAAAACTATGTCCTGGCCAACGGGATAAGGGGCAATGCGTGGACGCGCGAGGAAGACTGGGATCATCCCGTTGAACCGGATGACAGGAGAGAACCGCAGGAGCGCAGACCCGAACTGCTGGAAAGGATCAATGCGGCCAGGAGGAAGCTTGCCGGTCCGCTCATTTCATTCAGGGCTAAAACAAAAGGCGGCGTACGGGCTGTCACGTTCTGCACGGCGCTATATGAACTGCTCTGTGAGACCGGTGCCGCAAAGCGGATAGAAGAGCTTTCGCAGAAGTTTGCCGATGCCGGCATGCTCGACAGGGCGAATGAATACCGGCAGGTCTGGAACACCGTGATGAACGTGTTCACGCAGATCGTGGAAGTCCTCGGCGACGAGACCGTAGGGACGGAACGCTTTTCCGACATCCTCGCCGCCGGTTTTGCAGGGCATAAAATGGGCCTTATCCCGCCTTCGCTGGACCAGGTCCTGGTCGGAAGCATGGAGCGGGCGAGGAGCCATGACATAAAGGCACTTTACATCCTTGGCGCCAATGAAGGAGTGATCCCGGGGAATCTTGGCGGCGACGGCCTGCTGTCGGACAGCGACCGGGACAGACTTGCCCGGGCAGGCCTCGAACTGGCTGGCAACACACAGAACCGCATCCTTGAAGAGAGGTTCATGATATACATGGCACTGGCAACTCCGTCGAGGTACCTGTGGCTGAGCTATCCGGCGGCCGACAGGGAAGGGAGGGCACTCCGGCCGTCGCGGGTGATTTCGGAGATAAGGAGGATCATACCTTCAGTAACTGTCAGGAGCAATGTCATGAGCGACCCTGAAAGCCTGCCCCGGCCGTCGGCGCCGGAACCGGTATTCGATGAGATGGTGATCCGGCTGCGCCGCCTTTATGACGGGAACAGGATACATGAAGGCTGGAAGAGGATATATGGCTGGTTCAGGGGCAGGCCGGAATGGAAGGACAAATGCAGGACGGTACTGAGCGCACTTGATTATACGAACCAGGCAGGTAACCTCTCGGCGGACAGGGCTCTGAAACTGTACGGGAACCCTGTTTTCACCAGTGTCTCGCGGATGGAAGCGTATGCCGCATGTCCTTTTTCGTTCTTTGTCAGGTACGGACTGAAGGCGAAAGAAAGAAGGGTATTCAGATTCGAACAGGTGGACGCCGGTACGTTCATGCACAACATTATCGACGAGTTCTCAAGATCGCTCGTGAAGAATGGCAAAAGCTGGAGGGACCTCGACGAGGATTGGTGCAGGGCTGAGGTCTCAAGGCTGGTAGACAGGTACCTGTCCGGCAAAGGGAGGAATGTGCTGGGCAGCAGCAAACGGTACCTTTACCTGTCGGACAGGCTGAAAAGGACGGTCGTGAAGTCGATAATGCTCATAAGCAGGCATATCTCTGCCGGGATGTTCGAGCCTTCCGGCTACGAAGTCGAGTTCGGGCAGAACAGCAGGTATCCCGAGATCAACATCGAACTGCCTACGGGCGAGACCATCAGGCTGACCGGCAGGATCGACAGGATAGACACGATGGAAACCGAAGAAGGTACTTACCTGAGGATAATAGACTATAAGTCCGGAAGCCGGGCGCTGAAGCTGGGAGACGTGTATTACGGCCTCCAGCTGCAGTTGCTCACCTACCTTGACGCGGTGCTCGGTCAGCAGGACGGCCAGGGGAGGCTCATACCTGCGGGAGTGCTGTATTTCAGGCTCAGCGACCCGCTTATCAGGTGCGGCAGGGACAGCACCGAGGAAGATATCGAGAAGGCCATAATGAAGGAGTTGCGGATGAAAGGCCTGGTGCTTGCGGACGTGAAACTGATCAGGAGCATGGACGGGGATATTTCCGGCGACTCGCTGATCATCCCGGCCAGGATAAACAAGGACGGATCACTGGGGAGATCGTCCGCGGCCACGGAGGAGCAGTTCAGGGAACTGTGCAGACATGTGAGGAATCTGCTCGGCGCCATCGGCAGGAGCATCCTCGACGGGGACGTGGCTGTAAGGCCGTATAAAAAGAAGAAGATGACGGCATGCGACTACTGCGTCTACAGTTCCGTATGCCAGTTCGACACATCGATGCGGGACAACCGCTACCGCTGGCTGGCCGACCTGGACGATGACGAAGTATGGAAGCTGATCAGGGAGCAGGAATAGGCCGGGGAGGACGGACCAGCAGGGAGCAGTAAACAGTAAACAGCAAAAAGCCTTCCCATGGCGTGCCTGGCGTGTGTGTAAACGACCTTTGGCAGACGCCGAGCAGCGCTGATGCAGGATCGGAGGTATTGCGAAGACAATGGCGAATAACTGGACAAAGGAGCAACTTGAGGCCATTACCGAGAGAGGCTGCAACCTGCTGGTCGCAGCGGCGGCAGGAGCAGGCAAGACGGCAGTACTAGTCGAGAGGATAATACGGAAAATAACCGATCCGGAGAACCCGGTGGATATAGACAAGCTCCTGGTCGTTACTTTCACCAATGCAGCGGCGACCGAGATGCGGGAGAGGATAGGCGACGCGCTGGCAGAAGCGCTGGAGAAGGATCCTTCTTCCGCGAACCTGCAGAAGCAGATGGCGCTACTGGACCGCGCGAGCATTATGACGATACATTCATTCTGCCTTGAGGTGGTTAGGAGCCATTTCCATGCCCTTGACCTCGACCCGCTTTTCCGCATCGCCGACGAGGCCGAATCCGCGCTGATGAGGCTTGAAGCGCTTGACCGGCTGTTTGAAAGCAAGTACGAGAATGAGGACAGCGACAGCCTCTTCTTCAGGCTTGTGGAAAGTTATGGAGGTCGTGATGACAGTCTGCTGCGTGACACCATCATGACACTGCACCGGTACACATCCAGCCATCCGTACCCGGAGGAGTGGCTTGCCGGCCAGGCGGAAGCCTTCAGAACAGGCGAAGGTTCGAGCGTTTGCGCCACTCCGTGGGCACGTGTGCTGTTGGACAGTGCGGCCGCCGAACTGCGGGGCCTGATAGCTATGCTTGAAAAAGCGGAGGAACTGGCAAGCAGGGCCGAAGGACTGGAACCGTACCACAGTGTTCTCGGGCAGGACAGGAAGGCGCTGGAAAACCTGCTGTCGCTGTGCCTCGATGCGATGAAAAAAGCTGATGGGACCGGCAGTGAAGCTGAAGATCATATGAGCGACGATCACGTCACGGATGACGGCAGCAGGTCGGACGATATAGGACGCTGTGACAGAGGGCACGAAGATATTTCCGGGGAAAACGGCGGCGGACCCGTATTTGATGCGGACCTGGCCTGGGACAGGCTGCACGATGCCTTTGCTGCACTGGAATTTGCCAGGCTGCCGAGGTGCGGCAAAAACGCGGACAAAACCGTGCAGGAAGAGATAAAGGCGATACGGAACACCGTGAAGGAGAGGCTTAAAAAACTCCATGCCAGCGGATTCGACATTACCTGCGCCGAAATAAGGGAGGATCTGCGCAAGCTGTATCCGCAGCTTAAGTACCTGTCGGACATGGTATTGGAATTCGACGATATCTACCGCCGGATGAAGAAAGAAAAAGGAGTCCTCGACTTCAATGACCTCGAGCACTACTGCCTGCAGGTGCTCCTTGAAAAGGGAGTTCCGACGGCGGCTGCGAAGGAGCTCAGGAAACGCTACGAGGAAATACTGGTAGACGAGTACCAGGACAGCAACCTCATCCAGGAGTTTATCTTGTCGGTGGTGTCAGGCAACGACGACGGTATACATAACATGTTCATGGTGGGCGATGTAAAGCAGAGCATTTACCGGTTCAGGCAGGCACGGCCTGACCTGTTCCTTTCCAAGTACAATGCCTGGCATCGCGACAAGGGTTATGAAGACAGGGTGATACAGCTTTACAGGAACTTCAGGAGCAGGCGCGAGGTCATAAACGCGGTGAACTTCATATTCAGGCGGATAATGTCGCCCCAGGTCGGTGAACTTGATTACACGGAGCAGGAATACCTGAACCCGGGAGCGGTATTTCCCGTGCCGGAACATCCTTGCGTCACGGGCGGACCTGTGGAACTGCATATACTTGACCTTTTGTCGGAAGCGAACGGGATGATCCCGGATGGAGCCGGGGAACCGGGAGGGACAGCAAAAGGAGCCGGAGAGACAGAGATGCACCAGTCGGCCGAAATACGACTTGACGAACCCGGGGAACCGAATGGGCAGACAGGCGTGACCGGAGAACCGGATACGGCAGAAGCAGGGAAAGCGGGTGCAGGCGTATCTGCCGACGGTATGAAAGCAAACGATGATGCTGCCCTTAACAATATGCCCGGGAGTGATACGGGCAATACCAGTTATGCGTCCCGCAGCCGCGGAGACGGCGGATCGGCGGAAGATGGCGTGATGGAGGAAGATGACGAGGAACGGCTGGACAGCATCCAGTATGAGGCGCGTCTGGTGGGCAACATAATAAGGCGCATTGTCACGCATGAACCCGGCGGTTTCAACGTATACGACAAAAAGATGGGGACATACAGGCCTGTCGAATACAGGGACATCGTCATACTTATGAGGACTACCATGAACTGGGCGGATGTCTTTGTCGACGAACTTGCACTGATGGGGATACCGGCCTATGCTGACACAGGCCTTGGATATTTCCGGACCGTAGAGGTCGAGACGATGCTTTCGCTGCTGCAGATCATCGACAACCCGCTTCAGGACATACCGATGCTTGCTGTGCTCCGTTCGCCGATAGGTGGTTTCAGCACGGACGATCTGGTGGATATAAGGCTTGCCGACAGGTCAGTGTCCATATATGAAGCAATGCGGAAGCTGGCCGGGTTTGCTGACGGGGACGAGCTGCACGATGCGGACAGGCCTGATGATGCCGGAAAAGGGAAAACATGCGGCACAAAAACAGGCAGCGTATGTACATATGATACAAAAGCAGACGACAGTGAAACAGATGACGCAGAAGCATGTGGTATAAGCAATCTGACCGGTGCAGGTGCAGATATATACGATGTCAGGCGCAAAACGCGGGATTTCCTGGCCAGGCTGGACAAATGGAGGGACGCGGCACAGTACATGCCTGTAGACGAACTTGTTTGGCAGCTTCTCACGGAAACCGGCTATTACAGCTACGTCGGAGCGCTTCCCGGCGGAGCCGAGCGGAAGGCCAACCTGAGGATGCTGTTCGAACGTGCGAGGCAGTACGAAGAAACCAGTTACAGGGGACTGTTCAACTTCATCAGCTTCATCAACAGGCTGAGAAGCGGCGGCGGTGATATGGGAAGCGCGAAAATGCTCGGAGAGAACGACAATGTGGTCAGGATCATGAGCATCCACAAGAGCAAAGGGCTGGAGTTTCCTGTCGCAATCGTCTCAGGATGCGGCAAGAGATTCAATATGCAGGACCTGAACGCTTCGATACTGCTGCACCAGGACCTTGGCTTCGGGCCGGATCTCGTTGACCTGGAGAAAAGGACTATAATCCCGTCACTACCCAAATTTGCCATCAGGCAGAAACTGAGACTGGAAACGCTGTCTGAGGAGATGCGCATACTTTACGTTGCCTTTACGAGAGCCAGGGAGAAACTGATAATAACCGGCAGTGTCAGGGATCATGCGGCAGCATTGGATTCGTGGCGTGAAAAAGCGGCAGGCGGGGAAGACAAGCTGTCTCCCTATGAAATGATGCAGGCATCCTCTTACCTGGACTGGATAGGGCCTGCCGTAGTGAAATGCGGAATTGCCGGACCGCGAGGCCGGGCATGCGGAGCTGGTGAAACAACCGGGGCCGACGGGACATCCGGCGCAGACAGTGCCGGAACGTGCCGGACCAGCAGACCCGGGACCGGCGAAACAGATGGTCCAGGGATATGCGAAACCGGCGGCGTGGGAAAATTGCTGCCGGAGACCCGTGAAGATGCGGATCATATCCATGGAAAAGAAACAGTCGATACCTGCCCGGAGAATACGGGTGAAAACCTGGCTGATGAACCGCTGCTCGAGATAAGATTCTGGGGAACGGGCGCGGCACAGCTTGAAAAAGGCACGCCCGAGGCCGCCGAAAATGTCAGGGAGTGGCTGCAGGACGAATCTGTCCGGGATGAAGGAAGCCCGGAAACGCCTGGCGCGGAACAGGCTGAAGTACAGCGCATCATCGATGCTCTTGAGTGGACCTATCCTTATAAGAAGCTGACAACAGTCCCGGCAAAAATATCGGTGACTGAACTCAAACGCAGGGCCTTGCAGGAGGAAGCTCCTGAGTCGGCCGTGCCTTATATGCAGCCCATGCAGGAAAGACCGTTGTTCATGGAACCCGACAAAGGGCTGAGCGCAGCCCACAAGGGTACTGTGATGCATTTTGTCATGCAGCACCTGGATCTGGGCAGGCTGTTTGAAGTGACGGAACAGGCGAACTGTCCGGGATCCGGATCCGGTACTGACCAGGCCGATGGATTGGTCCGGGAAATCAGTTCCCAGGTAGCCTCCATGACTGAACGGGAACTTCTGACGCATGCAGAGGCAGCGTCCGTCGATCCGGATGCAGTTGCGGAGTTCTTCAGATCCCCGTTCGGGAAACGCATGCTTTCGGTGCATGATTCCGTACACAGGGAGACGGCTTTCACTATCGAGATAAAATGCTCTGAGGTTTTGAAACTTCCGAAGCCGGGACTTCAGCCAGAAGGCATGGAGGACCTTCCGCAAGACGTCGACTGTGATGAAACGATGCTGCTGCAGGGCGTCATCGATTGCTGGTTCGAGACTGAAAACGGGCTCGTGCTGCTGGATTACAAGACCGACTACGTGCCTGCGGGACGTTCAGATATCATCAGGGAAAGGTACAAAGTCCAGATGGATTATTATACGAAGGCACTGGAGAAGATCACCGGCAGGAAGGTCACAGAAAGATACCTGTACCTGTTCTTCAGCGGCGAGCTGCTGGACTGCTGAACTGAAAAACCGCACACGATTTGCCTGTTGTTGACCGTGCAAATATATGATAAACTTGTTAATCAGGTATTGCATTATAAACCCCGCAAGAGGTGTGACATGATGGATCTGACACACAAAGGCATGCTGAATGTCAAACCGGCCGGCAAGTGGGACGAAGCTTACCCGTCAGGGAACGGTGTGCAGGGAGTCCTCGTGATGGGTGAACCGCTTGACGAAACCATAATTTTCAACCATGAAAGGCTGTTCCTTCCGGTGCCGGTCAATGCCGCCACTGTTCTGCCCGACATGTCCGGCGAACTGCCGACGGTACGCAGGCTGATCAGGGAAGGAAAGTACAGGGAAGCCACCAGGTATTTCCTCGAGAAGGCCAGGAAGAAAGGTTTCCCTTCCGAGCTGCTTTGGCCCGATCCATTCCATCCGGCTTACGAACTGCGGATCAGGACGGAAGACACAGGGAATACAGACGGCTATATTCGCTGGCTGGACTTTGAGACCGGTGAGGCCGGCGTGAGATGGCGCGGTGAAAAAGGAACTTACGGGAGATGCGTTTTTGTCTCCAGGGCTTGCAATGCAGTGGTAATAAAACTGGACGCTCCTTCAGGAGGCGGGCTGGACTGCGACATACACCTGGCTGAGCGGGAAGGCAGGAAGCACATAAAATCTGTATCCATCAGTGCCGGCACTTTCACCGGTCTCCTCTCCCGGAAGCCGGGACCGGAATGCTCCGCCGAGAAGACGCATTGCGGAGAACAGACGATTTCCGGGAATGAAATGTGGCTCATATTTGACAGTAAGTATGAAGTGGGTGAAGGCGGCTATTTCGGAATAGTCAGGGTATATGCGGAAGGCGGGCATGTCGGGCTTGAAGGCGGAACGGTAAAGCTCCGCGGGACCGGTGGAGCGATAATAGCTGCGCGGACGATCCCGTGCAGGGACCATGCTTCTTTCAGCCTGTCGGAAGCAATGGCGGAACTGGCTGCTATCCCGATGGATTATGAAGCGCTTCTGAAAGAGCATGCCGATATACATAGTGAACTGTTCAACCGTATGCGGCTCGAACTGGACGGTGAAGCCTATATGCCGGGCAAAGGCGGCAATATGGCCGAAAATGGTAAATACCGGGAATGTGGCAATTGTAAGCCCGTGCGCGGCAAAGAGTTGATGCCCGGCAATGAAGAGCTTACGGAGCAGGCGAGCAACGGCATTATTTCGCCTTACTTTGTAGAAAAGATGCATGACTACGGCCGTTACCTGCTTATATCCAGCAGCGGCGAACTGCCTCCCAACCTGCAGGGCGTCTGGAACGGCACCTGGACTCCGCCGTGGTCCTCCGACTATACGCTGGACGAAAACCTGCAGATGATGATGTGGCAGGTGCTTCCGGGCAATTTGCCTGAACTGGCCCGGAGCTATTTCAACCTCATAGAATCGTTCGTCGAAGACTGGAAAATGAACGCCAGGCTTTTATACGGATGTCGCGGCATACTGTCGAGCCCGCGTTCGTCCACCAGCGGGCTGACGAAGCATTTCTGCGAGGACTTCCCGATGATGTTCTGGACGGCCGGAGCAGGCTGGCTTGCCCAGATGTTTTACGACTACTGGCAGTTCACCGGCGATGATGCTTTCCTGAAGGACCATACGGTACCCCTCCTTAAGGAAATAGCCCTCTTTTATGAGGACTTCCTCGTGGAAGGCCCGGACGGGAAGTACGAGTTCATTCCGTCCTATTCGCCGGAAAACACCCCTTCCAATTCCGATAACCCGGTGGCAATAAACGCCACTATGGATATCGCGGTCGCAAAGGAAGTCCTGTCAAACCTTATTTCCGCGTGCGAACACCTTGGCATCGAGGCTGAAAATATTCGTAAGTGGAAAGACATGCTTGAAAGGATGCCGGATTACCTGGTCAACAGTGACGGCGCGCTGAAGGAATGGTCGCACCCGGCATTTGAGGATGATTACCATCACAGGCACTCTTCGCACCTTTATCCCGTATTCCCGGGTTTCGAGGTGACGCGCGAGGGTACTCCCGAACTGTACAGGGCATGCCTGAGGGCAGCGGAACTCAGGCTCACGGATGGTCTTGAAGCCATCACCGGATGGGGACTGGCGCATCTTGCAAATATCAGCGCAAGGCTCAAGGACGCAGAGCTCGCCTTCAGGGCACTCAGCAGGATAATGGCGAAATTCCTGCTGCCAAACCTGTTCACCTGCCACAATGTGGGTGTATTGTTCCAGATGGATGCGAACCTTGGGTTCAGTGCCGCTATACTTGAGATGCTGGTATTTTCCCTGCCCGGATATATCGAACTGCTGCCTGCGCTGCCGGAAAGCCTGCCCAAAGGCGCGGCATACGGCATCCTTTGCAGGGGCCGCATCACGTTAACCGAACTCAGGTGGGACATGGGCACAAGGACTGTTACGGCCGTGATCAGGTCCGGAATGGACCAGCAGGTGAGGCTTAAACTGCCCAGCGCCATCGAATCGTTTGAAATTGACGGAGTGCTTCGGGCTGGCGGGTCACACCAGAATGATGTTTTACTACGGAATGAAATATCGCTCCCGAATGGCGGAGCGTCCCGGAGTGATGGATCGCTTCATAACAACGGATCGATCCGGAGGGACGGTATTGGCGGCGCAGACTTTTGCGGCGGCACAGCGGACGGATCCAATGATGCTTCGCAGGTCAGCATCGTTCTTAAGAAAGGCGAAGATACCAGGTTAACATTTAAACTGAGGTAAATCTATGCCTGGATCGGATGCCGGTATATGCCGGTACAGTAGGGCATCCGGTCAAATAAAATATGCTGTTTATACCGGTATAAAAACCAGATGTTTTTCAATAAAAAAGGGAACTATTTCAGGATTGCATCGTCTTAACATGCAAAGAATAAATTATCGGATTATAATTCAAAAAATAAAATAATCGAAATACACCAAAGAAGCGGGGAAGAGTATGGACAACAGGTACAGTGCTTTTGACAGATCGACAGATAGATCCGGATCGAAAGATAATTCAAAATCGGCAGTCGGACTTAAGCCGACAGCTATATCCAGACCGGCTTTTAGAATCAAACCTGCGGTCGTATTGCTGGTCACATTACTGATCACCGCGCTCATGCTCCAGGGCTGTGCAAGTGAAAAACTTCAGAATGGCGGCACAGAACTGCAGGAACCACAGGGGCAGTTGCAGGGATATGATGCGGATGGGCCGGATATTACCGGGCAGCCTGAAGGTACGGTACCGGACAGCGGGAACGGCCCGGATCCCGGGAGTGATGCTGAAGGAGAAAGCGGCATGGACAGTGCCGATGGAAAGGGAGAGCAAGGGAACGGGGATCCGGCAAACGGAAACGAACGTGAGCCGATAGACCTTGACGCGGTGAAGCCCAACGAAGCCGGCAGGATCATGGTCGTCATGTTCCACAGGTTCGTCGAAAAGTACGAAAAGGGCGACAAGGAATATACGATGACATTCGACGCCTTCAGGAAACTGCTCGAAACCCTGTACACATCCGGCTACAGGCTTATCAGTCTCAATGACTACCTGAACGGGCACATCGATGTGCCTGCAGGATGCATTCCGATGGTGTTTACATTCGATGACGGTACTGCCGGACAGTTCAGTTTCATAGAAGAGGATGGCCAGTTGAAAGTGAATCCCGATTCCGCGGTGGCGATCATGGAGGAGTTCAACAGGCTCCACCCTGATTTCGGACTCAAAGGCACGTTTTTCGTGAACCTCGGCAACGAGACATTCGGGAAAACCGGTACGCTCCAGCAGCGCCTGCAATACCTTATCGACAGGGGGTTCGAGATAGGCAACCATACCTACTCGCACATCAATCTCAAGACCGAGGCTAAAACCGCTGAAATAATACAGAAGGAGGTCGGCGGCAACCAGAAAAGGATGTATGAACTGGTGCCGGGTTATGCTTTCACAGCGCTCGCGCTGCCGTACGGCGCACCTTCGAAGAACCTTATGGAGTATGTGATAAAAGGCGAGTATGAAGGCGTGGGCTATGAAAACAAGGCCATAATGGAAGTAGGCTGGGATCCTGCCCAGTCGCCGTTCAGCGTGAAGTTCGATCCGCTATCCACGCACAGGGTCAGGTCGCCTGGCATCGAACCCGTGGAATTCGATCTCGAGTGGTGGCTCAAAAACATGAAACGCAGCAATGAGTTCGTAAGCGACGGTGACCCGGATACTGTCACGGTCCCTGAAGCATATGCCGACCTGGTGGACCAGGAGAGGCTGGGCGGCAGGAAACTGGTGATCTACTGAGCAAGCACAGGGATGGCTTTCATGACCACATCGGAGATCAGTGCATGCCCCGCTTCATTCGGGTGGATGCCGTCGGCACACAGGAGGTTGACATAGTCACGGGTCTTCAGGAACGCTTCCCGTATATCGATGAGCATAGTGTTTTTTGCGGCAGCGATCTTGAGTACGGCATTGTTGTACATTTCGTGCCATCTGTAAATGTGTTCCACGTCGCCGAGCCAGCGGAGTATGTTTTCGGCGTTCAGGCCCCGTGATATCCATGCAAAATACCTTTCGGCGCTGAGCGGCGGCAATGTGAACAGTACCGGCCTGCTGCCGGCGCGGGTAACGTCGTCTATGATCCGGCTGTACAGCGATTCGAATTCTTCCAGCGGTGTTCTGGGCAGATGGATGTCATCCGGCCGTTCAGATATCGCCTTCCAGTCGAAATCACAGTCGTTGCCGCCGAATTCGAGTGCCGTGTACCTGTAGCCTGACAGCCTGTCCGCGTGCTTTTCGATGATCTTTTTTCCGACTGTTATCGTGCACCCGAACTTCGCGAAATTATCCACCCTGACTGAACTGTTGTATTTCATCAGGATATTCAGGAAACTGTTCCTGAGATAAGCATATTTGCCCTTTATGGCGTCGAATACTACGCCTTTCATAATGGAATCGCCGAATATGCATACAGAATCGATCATCTCACGTCACCTGTTCCTGAATAATATATAATCTAATAATGAAAATTATATTTACTGATAATCAATATGTCAATACACTTATATTATACCCAATCTGGTGTTTGCATTATCACGTTTTGCGTAGTAGAATATTATACGTAAATGTCGAAACAGGAAAGCAGGAGGCCGACATGGATAGAATCAATCAGCAGCAGACCGATGATGTGAAGGAAAAACTCAGGCAACTTAAGCAGAAGCTTGCCACTGAACGTCCTGTCAGATGGAAGGACTTTCCTGACATCGGCCTGTACAAGGACCAGGTCCTGTCATATATGTGCAGGCAGCTGATCAACCTTGAAGAAGGAGGACAGCTGACCTCGGCCATGGTCAACAACTATATAAAGGATGGCCTGCTGCCGAGGGCCGACGGAAAGAAATACAACCGCGAACATCTGGCGGGCCTTACGGAGATATGCCTGCTGAAACAGGTGCTGTCCGTAAAGGATACCGGCTTTCTGCTGAAGCATGTACAAAAAGGCAAAGACCATGAAACATTTTATATGAATTTCACAGAACTGCTCGACAAAGCCCTTTCAGATACTGCAGGCAGGCTCGACCCGGAATGGGACATGGAAACCCTGCCTGACATAGCATTAAGGCTGGCAATATCAAGTTATTGCGACAAGCTGGCATGTGAAAGGCTCATCAGCATAATACAGCAGGCCGAAGCGCAGGAACTGCAGAAGAAGACCGACAGGAAACCTGACCGCAGGCAGGATGCAAAAGCAGGGAACAAGACCGGGCCCGAAGCATGACGGAACGCTTAGCCTGCGACATGATGGCACACCGGACCGGAAGTTTGGTGCATCTCGAACGATGCCAGTCAGCATGAAACATAACCAAATCGACATAGCCTCCTTTTATCTGTAAATTATTATAGGTTTCCATAATGTTTTCATTATGGTAAACTAATGGTGCCGAATCCCTCAGGGGAGCGGGGGAGCCATTTTTTTTGGGGTGAAGCCACTTCAGGTGGCGGGGTG